>Ga0210406_10001882_pt1 | contig 24703 bp, 22 predicted proteins | sample IncBWC30MmetaG_FD_155454 | JGI IMG/M metagenome (GOLD analysis project Ga0210406, IMG submission 155454) | Forest soil microbial communities from Barre Woods Harvard Forest LTER site, Petersham, Massachusetts, United States - Inc-BW-C-30-M | ecosystem: Environmental > Terrestrial > Soil >...
GGCGGCGACGCCTGCGACATCTCGCGCCTGCAGGAATTGCTTGGAACAATCCGCAGCGAACTGCGCGCCAGATAGTCGGACAAACACGTCGAACGCCCGTCTGGCACTGGGTCTTTTCCGATGAGCCGTCCCACTCACCAGACACTGAGCTATCAATGCCGCTAGAACAAATAAATTTCCTGTTCTGTGGCCTCATTGCACGACGCAGACTCAGCGAAAAAGGACTCAGTTCAGTCGTTACTGCCCTAGACGAATTACCATAGGATCAGTAAAGAATGACGCCACACGAACAGAAGGCACTCCTACTTCGAATAGTGACAAAGTTGGTCGTGCCGCAGTCGGAGAAAGGAGGATTTATTCCCTTCGGCGCAATTTTGGGCCAGAATCGCGATGTCCAACTGTTAATGCCGGACGGAATTAAATCCTGCGGCGACGCGCGACGAATTAGATAACGATTGGGTTCAAACAATACGCGATGCGATTGCCGCAGGAAAATACATGACGGCCCGTTGGTGTGCTCATGTGCGCGGGCAGACAGACGATAGCGCACTGATTCCTTCATTGCTGATTCATGTCGAACACGTACGCTCTTTTTCCGAGGATATTCCTATCGCGTACCGAAAGGACAAGGGCGGAAAAATTGCTTTTGACGAACCGACGACTGAAGGGACCCCACATCAAATATTTTCCGCCGTACGAGAACCTTCCTGGCGGCTTACAACACTCTCAGCAGACGCTCGCTCCTCATTAGCCCCGTTCGCGGAAATTGGCTGACTCCCCCGTTTCGCTCCGCAAGGACTGCCCAAGTCGCGTGCTACAATAGAGAATTGCGGTAAGGCGCAATTTTCTCTATGCCGAAGGTCGGATTCGTCAGTCTGGGCTGCCCGAAGAACCTCGTCGATAGCGAGGTGATGATGGGCATTCTTGCGCGCGGCGGCTATGAATTGACGCCGCGCGCCGATGAAGCCGACATCCTGGTAGTGAACACCTGCAGCTTCATTGAGGCGGCTCAGAAAGAATCCGTGGATGCCATTCTGGAAATGGCGGAGCATAAAAAATTCGGCGCCGCGAAGAAACTCATCGTCGCAGGCTGCCTGGTGGAACGTTATCGCGATCAAATTTTAGAGCAGGTGCCGGAAGTTGATGCGGTGGTCGGTACTGGTGAAGTCGAACGTATCCTGGAAGCGGTGCACGGCGATTTGCGAGTGCTTCCGGCCGAGCCGCCCGCGTTTCTCTACCACGATTTGACGCCGCGAATGCTCACGACTCCAAAACACGCCGCGTACATAAAAATTGCCGAAGGCTGTGATCACCCCTGTACTTTCTGCATCATTCCGCAATTGCGGGGAAAATTTCGCAGCCGCCGCTTCGAATCGGTCTTGCGCGAAGCGGAAAATCTGGCGGCGTCAGGTACTCGCGAAATCACTTTGATTGGCCAGGACACGACGTCCTATGGCGAGGATTTCGGGCTGCGCGATGGTTTGGCGCAACTGCTCGCGGCATTAGCAAATGTGGACGAATTGCTCTGGGTGCGTTTTCTGTACGCTTATCCGAATCGCGTAACGCAAAAATTGCTGGATACCCTTGCCGCGCATCCGCGTCTCGCGAAATACATGGACATGCCGCTGCAACACGCCAGCCGCAACATGCTGGCGCGCATGAAGCGCGGTTCGCATGGCGACGCATTTTTGAAATTACTGGAACGCATCCGGGCCACCATTCCCGGCGTTTCGTTGCGCACTTCGTTCATCGTGGGATTTCCCGGTGAGACCGAAAGGGATTTCGATGAACTCTGTGAGTTCGTGCACGCGGGCCAGTTTGACTGGATGGGCGTGTTTGAATACTCCGACGTGGACAACGCCGGAAGTTTTGCCCTTGACGGGAAAGTCGCCGCGGAGATCATTACCGACCGCCGCAACCGCCTGATGGCCATCCAGAAGAAAATCTCGCGAGAAAAACTCAAGAATTGGAAAGGTCGCACCGAAAAGGCCTTGCTTGAAGGCCCTTCGAAAGACAATCCGCTGGTCTGGGAAGCGCGCCTTCAGGGCATGGCTCCGGAAATCGACGGCAAACTCTATTTGACCGACATCGAGCTTCCCGATGGCCGCTTTGCGGACACCGGCGACGTAGCCCGCGTGCAAATTACCAAGACCGACGCTTACGACTTGATCGGACGGGTGGTCGAAATTCTGCCGCGGTCTGAGAAACGCGCGCAGGTCAGCCAACCTCCCGCGCAGGAAAAGCTCCATCGCATTTCGACTGGAGCGCCGCTGCGAGTTTTGGGATAAGATTCCGGCATGAAGCACCGCTGCCCCATCTGCAAGACAGCGACGGACTCCGAGATGCACAAGGAATTTCCGTTTTGCAGCGAGCGCTGCCGCCTGCTCGATCTCGGTGCTTGGGCCAGCGAAAAATATGTAGTGTCCGATCCGGTTTTCGACGAAGCGGAGCTTGAGGAACTAGACCGCCAGACAGACGCACGGCGAAAGCCAGATGACACCATCCACTGAAGGCAATAAACGAAAACCAAGCCTGGCTCTGGCCATTGCCACCGCGCTCGGCGTGGGCTATGCGCCAAAAGCCCCGGGTACTTTCGGTTCGCTGGTCGGCGTAATCACGGCGATGGCGACCTCGCTTTTTTTCCTGCGCCCGCACAGCGTTGGTGATCTGTTCTCGCGGCAACGTTTGATGGAACGAACGCTCATCGATCATCACTTTCTGGTTCCGGGTGGTGACATCCACGATTCCATGCTTGTGGTTCCGGTCACCTGCGCCATTTTACTGGTTCTTTTTCTGGCGTTCGTCGGCGTCTGGAGCGCGGGAAAAACCGCCGATTTTGCGGGAATCAAAGATCCACAATTCGTGGTGATTGATGAAGTCGCAGGCCAGCACATTACCTTGATTCTTCCGCTGATTCCCCTGGCCATGCCGAATCTTTCCGCGCACATGGATTTTTCGGAATACGCGATTTATTCCGCGTTGAGCATGCTGAATTGGCGATACCTTCTGGCCGGCTTCGTCCTTTTTCGCCTGTTCGATATCTGGAAGCCATTCCCAATCCGCAACCTGGAAAAACTTCATGGCGGTTGGGGCATTATGGCCGACGATTGGCTGGCCGGAGTCTATGCTGCCATTCTGCTGAAGGTCGCGTTACACTTTAGCTTGTTATGAAATTCGGTTTAGGCCCTTCCACGGAAAAGAACGGTATCCCCCGCATTGAAAGCGTCGCGCCTGCGGCGGCCATTCCCGGCGGCGAAGTGGAAATTCGCGGCAGTGGATTTGCCACGCGCAATCATGTGCGTCCACAGGTTCGCTTCGGCGAAGCGGAGGGCACGCTCGCCTTGGCCAGCCCGCAGCGGCTAGTCGCGCGCGTTCCCGAAGGCGCAAACGGCGGAGTGGTCCGAGTGGTCGCGTCGGAGCACGAGAGCCAGCCGTTCCCCATCGCAGTCGGAATGCAGATCGCAGACAACTTGCATCCCGTGGCCAGTCCGGCGGTTGATATGGACGGGAATATCTACGTGACCTTCAGCGGCCCGCGCGGACAACGTGTTCCGGTATCGCTTTATAAAATCACCGCGAACTTCAGCGTAAAGCCTTTCGTCACTTCGCTGACCAATCCCAGCGGACTGGCTATCGATCGCACCGGCAATTTATACGTTTCGTGCAGAAACGATGGCACCGTGCACCGCGTTTCCGCGGACGGCCGCTCCGAGCAATGGATCGAGGGCATGGGCGTCGCCACGGGGCTGGCTTTCGACCGCGAGCATAATCTCTACGTCGGGGACCGCAGCGGCACCATTTTCAAGATCAGCCCGAGCCGCGAAATTTTTGTTTTTGCGACGCTGGAACCTTCCGTCGCGGCGTACCACCTGGCGTTTCATCCCAGCGGCGAACTGTACGCAACCGGGCCAACCACTTCGAGCTTTGACCGCGTGTACCGCATTTCGCAGGGCGGCGACGTGACGACTTTTTTCCGCGGGCTTGGCCGTCCGCAAGGGTTGGCGTTCGACCGCGACGGAAATTTGTTTGTTGCGGCATCGCTTGGCGGACGCCGGGGAATTGTTCGCATCAATCCGCACGGCCGCGCGGAACTCGCATTGAGCGGATCGGGAGTTGTGGGCATGTCCCTGCTGCCATCGGGACGCGCGATTGTTGCCACATCCACCGCGGTTTTCACTCTGGATTGGGAAGTGCGCGGCCTGCCTTTGCTGGGCTAGTTCGATTTCGCTAGTTTCTGCAACCATCCGGCATGTCTCAACTTTAATTCGAATGGCGATTTCTCTTAGTGTAGCCGCGGATTCATTCCGCGGCTCTTTCTTTGCGATTCGGAAGTCGCCACCTGCCTGCGCAGCCGCTCGTCGTACTCCTTGCGCCAAGCGAACGCCTCGAGGTTAAAATGAATAACGATGAAAGCAGAGATCATTGCCGTCGGTTCGGAGATGCTGACTCCGGACAAGATCGATACCAACTCACTTTTCCTGACCGAAGAACTGAACAAGCTGGGAATTGAAATCGTCCGCAAAACCGTAGTCGGCGACGATCGCGCGCTTTTGCTGGAGGCTTTTCGCGACGCGGTAAACCGCGTGCCGCTGACGATTGCATCCGGCGGATTGGGTCCGACCGAAGACGACCTGACGCGAGAGACGGTTGCCGAATTGCTCGGCCGCAGGCTGGTGCGCAACGACGCCATCGTGCGCGCGATCGAAGCCAGGTTTCGTTCCTTCGGGCGCGTGATGCCGGATACGAACATTCGCCAGGCGATGGTGCCGGAAGGCGCCGAGCCTCTCGACAATCCGCGCGGAACCGCGCCAGGACTGTGGCTCGAAGATCGCGATCGCGCAATTGCTCTACTACCCGGCCCGCCGCGCGAATTGAAACCGATGTTTCGCGAACAAGTGATGCCGCGCCTGCGCCGCCGCATATCTTCGGTGCGCATGTACCATCGCGAATTGCGCGTTACCGGGCTCGGCGAATCGCACGTAGACAGCCTCGCTGGCCCCATTTACACGCGCTATCCCGAAGTGCAAACCACCGTGCTCGCTTCGCCAGGCGAAGTGCAAATTCATCTGCGCGTGTGGACAGCGGATTCCGCGCACGCCGATGCGTTGTTTGCCGACATCGAACGCGGCCTCGATCTCGCTCTTACCGATCGCATTTTCTCGCGCGACAGTTCGCCGCTGGAAGAAGTGGTGGCGCAAGAACTGTTGAAACAAAATGCGACCATTGCCTCGGCGGAAAGTTGCACCGGCGGTCTTTTCGCGGAGCGGCTGACGACCATCGCCGGAAGTTCCGCGTATTTTCTTGGTGGCGTGGTCTGCTACAGCAACGAAATGAAAACCGCGTGGGCCGACGTGCCGCCGGAAATGATTGCGACCAAAGGCGCGGTGAGCGCTGAAGTCGCCATTGCCCTGGCCGACGGAATTCGCCGCCGCGTGGGAAGTACTCTCGGAATCGGTATCACCGGAATCGCCGGCCCGGGGGGCGGCAGCGAAGAAAAACCCGTTGGCACCGTGCACATCGCACTGGCCAGTGCGACCGGCATGCGCGATCGAGCGTTGCGTTTCCCGGGTGACCGCGAAATGATTCGCATGCAGGCTTCGCAGGCCGCGCTGGACATGGTGCGGGTACACTTCCTGTATAACGGCCAAACCCCTCCACAACGGCCCTGACCATGCGCCTCTTTCTGGCTCTGGCTATTCCCACGGACGTGCGTGAGAAGATTGCGGCGCTCATTCGCGAATTGCGCGGCGTGGATGCAAATCCGAAATGGATCAATCCGGATAATTTGCATGCCACACTGAAATTCATTGGCGAAGTTGCGCCTGAAAAAGCGGTGCAGATCGGCGATGCGCTTGCCAGCATTCAGACCCGACAACCGGTCGTCGTCGAATTTCGCGACATTGGATTTTTTCCCGATGCCAGGCGACCCAAGACCGCCTGGGTTGGCATCCAGCCGCCGCAGATGCTTTCTTCCCTCGCGGCCGAAGCGAATCGGGTGCTTGCACCGCTTGGAATTCACCGCGAGGAAAAACCCTTTGTGCCCCATCTCACCATTGCGCGCTTTAAGGAAACTTTTCTTTCGCCAGCGCTGCGTGCGGAAATTGAAGACCCGAAGTCTCGCAATTTCGGTACGCTAACGACCAGCGAATTTCATCTCATCGAAAGTAAGCGTAAAAGCGCGGGAGCGGAGTACACTACGCTGCGTTCCTTCCGATTCGCGCCGGAAGAATTCAAAGGCTCGAGACCGTGAACTTGACATCCTCTCTTCCCGCGCTGGCGCTGCTCCTGGTGTCCTACCTGCTGGGTTCCATCCCGTTTGGCGTGATTCTTGCGAAAATTCTTGGCGGCGCCGACGTACGCAAAGCGGGCAGCAGAAATATCGGCGCAACGAACGTCGCGCGGGTCGCGGGTCCTGTTGCGGGCGTGTTGACGCTGTTGCTAGATGCGGCGAAAGGGTGGTTGGCCGTTTGGCTTGCCGCACGCGTAATGCATGGCGAAGCTGGCTTTTTGGTGGCCGCCGGATTTTTCGCGCTACTGGGACATTGCTTTCCGCTCTGGCTCCGCTTTCGTGGCGGCAAAGGTGTTGCGACCGCCGCGGGAGTTTTTGCCGCGTTGTGCCCGGAAGCGATGGTCGCAGCGTTAATTTTGTTCGCACTGGTAGTGTGGTTTTGGCATTACGTTTCTCTCGGTTCGCTGGCCGCGGCAGCGACCATCCCGTTATTCGTCTATTTCTTGTGGGCGCCGCATTTTGCCCCGCCCAATATGGTGACCTTCGGTTCGCTCGCCATCTCGGCGTTGGTGATCTTTCAGCATCGCGGAAATATTGCTAGGCTGGCGCGCGGCGAAGAGTCCAAGTTTTCCCTCGGCAAGAAGCAGGACGAAGCGTGAAAAAAATCGCCATTCTTGGCGCCGGTGGCTGGGGAACCGCTTTGGCCATCGTGCTGACGCGCAGCCGCCAGCCGCACAGCATTTCCCTGTGGGTGCACGATCCGGAGCTGGCGGAATTCCTCTGCCGCGAACGCGAAAATCCCAGTTACCTTCCAGGACAAAAACTTCCGAAGCAAGTCGAAGTCACGAATGATATCGGCTCGGCAATGTCGGGTGCGCAGATCGTCGTCGGCGCGGTGCCGTCGGCTTATGCGCGCAAGGTGTATGCGCATGCGCGGCCGTATTGGAATCCGGAGATGATTGTGGTCAGCGCCGCCAAAGGCCTGGAACCCATTTCGCACGCGCGAATGAGCGAAGTGATCCTCGACGTACTTGGAGACGCGGCGGCCGCGCGCGTTGCGATTCTGTCTGGACCCTCGTTCGCCGCGGAGACGGCCCGTGGCGAACCGACAGCCGTGGTGGTCGCGGGTCGTGCGGTGCTCGAACTGACGCGCATTACCGGCCGCCACTACGCAGATCCCGCGGGAGAGGTTCAATCCGAATTTGCCGGCCCGGGATTTCGCTTGTACACAAACAACGACGTGCTCGGCGTTGAACTTGCCGGCGCGATGAAGAACGTGATCGCCATCGCTGCAGGCGCGTGCAGCGGCCTGGGACTCGGCGCGAATGCGCTGGCGGCGCTGATCACACGCGGACTCGCGGAGATGACCCGGCTGGCTACGCGACTCGGCGCGAAACCGGAAACCATGAGCGGCCTTGCGGGACTCGGCGACCTGGTGCTTACCTGCAACGGCGCGCTCAGCCGCAATCGTTTTATCGGCATCGAACTCGGCAAGGGTCGCGACCTGAAAGAAATTCTCGCAGAAATGAAAATGGTCGCTGAAGGCGTGGGCACTGCTGCGGCGCTTTTGGATCTGGCAACCCAGGCCAACGTCGAGTTACCCATCACCGAACAAGTAAATGCCATTCTGCATGAAGGCAAATCGCCTACCGACGCAATACGCGATGTAATGGAGCGTCCGTCCAAACGTGAATAGCGTCGGCCGCGAACGGACCCGTACCTGTCCGGAAGGACAGGCGCGTAAGGGTCAATGCTGGTTCCGCACTTTCCCGCGGAAGGACAGGCCTATCTTCAATTTCGACCGATAAAATGAATACCAGAACATGCGGCAGAACTTCAGCGCGATCGTGGAAAAATTGCGTGCGGGACGCGTGCGCATCTTGTGGCTCGTTTTGGGCGCGATGCTGCTGGTCAGCGCGCTGCCACTGCTGCTGTATCACCAGCAAGTTTTAAAGTTGAGCCAGGACAAACTTGTGGATACGGAGCGCGTGCAGCAGACCGAATTGACGCGCTCGCTCGCACAGGAGCTGCAGCAATACGAATCGAACGTCACCCAGCAGCTGATGAGCGAGCGCCAAATTCTGGTGCTGACCGGAGCGATTCAGGACGTCGAAGATCCCGCCTCGGAACCGAAAGTCACTCGCCTACTGGAAAATTCCGTCGAGAGCAATCCGTCCACATTTTTGTATTTAACGGCGGTCGGAAAGTCCGGCAAGGGTACCAGTGCTTCGCAAGGAAATTTTCAGGCTGAGAAAGATCCGTTTGTCAGCAAAGCTCTGCAGCGCGCATTTATCACCTGCGTACAATCGCCGCAACTGGGTGGCGCCGTGAAATTTCGCAGCGATCCTTTGGCGCTTGAACCGGATAGCCAGCCTGCCTTCGTCATCGCGATTCCATTGAACGTGGACCAACAATTTACCGGCATGATCGCAGCGGTGGTTTCTCTGAATCCGATTCTGCACCGATTGAAGGATGCCAGCGTGCGCGGACGTAGCGTTTTCGTGGTGGACCACCAGGGCCACATCGTCGCGCATCACGATGCCGCAAAATTCACTCCGGGCGAAGACGTAAGCTCCAACTCTCCGGTCGTGGCGCGCGTTCGCTCGCTTCCGCAGGAACTGCGAAGCACCGAGACCATGCACTTCAACGACCTCGAAAATAATCATCACGTCGAGATGATCGGAACTTACAGTACGTTTCCAGAAGTGAACTGGGCGGTAATTGCACAGCGCAGCCTTTCCGAAGCGCGCGCCGACGCCGGCGTCACCGAACTGAATCGCCAGGCGCTCACCTTCGTCAGCATGGTCGTTCTGATCGCCATCATCGTCGGCTATTTTTTCGCGGTGGCCATCAGCCAGCCGATTCACGGCCTGGCCGCTTCCACGCGCGCCATCAGTCGCGGCGAATTTCATCAGCGCACCAAAGTACGCGGCGCATCCGAGATCAGCGAGCTGGCCGAAAATTTCAATAAAATGGCGGGCGACATCGAAGAGTACATCGAAAAGCTGAAAGAAGCCGCCGAAGCCAATCGCGAACTCTTTCTTGGATCCATCCGCATGCTCGCCGCCGCCATCGACGAAAAGGATCCCTATACCCGAGGCCATTCCGGCCGCGTGGCGAAATATTCCACACTGATTGGCCGCGAACTTGGGCTTAGCGACGAGGATCTTGACAAGTTGCGCATCGCGGCGCTGTTGCATGACGTCGGAAAAATTGGCGTGGACGACCGCGTCCTGAAAAAGCCCGGCGCACTAACCGCCGAAGAATTCGAACTGATGAAGCAGCACACCGTGAAAGGCGCGAACATCATGCGCCCCGTTTCGCAGTTGAAAGAAATGCTGCCCGGCATTGAACTCCACCATGAACATATGGACGGCCGCGGTTATCCGTACGGTCTCACCGCGCCGCAAATTCCCTTGATGGCTCGGGTGATCGCAGTGGCCGATACGCTGGACGCGATGACCACCAATCGTCCCTACCAGACTGCGATGGAGCTGGAATTAGCGCTGACCAAAATCAAAGCTCTGACCGGCGCGAAGTTCGACGCCGTCATCGTCGCCGCACTCGACGCAGCCATCACCAGCGGAAAGCTTCGTCTGACCGCCGTGGAAGTGCAGGTCTGAGCACAATCAAACAGCCAAGCTGACGCCCGAGCTCCTCTCTTTTTCGACCCTCCGTCTTGAGAACTGCCATCGCATCCATCTGTTACACTTTGAATTGCACACATGATTTCACTCTTTGGCAAGCCAGAAAAAATCGAGCCTTCTTTTCTCGACAAGCTCAAAGCTTCGGTCACCAAGACCAAGGCCGCGCTATCGGAAACCGTCGACAACATTTTTCTCGGCCAAAAGCAGATCGACCCGGCGGCCCTCAAGCACCTGGAAACGGCGTTGCTCTCTGCGGACCTGGGCGTCAAGACCACGCGCGAGATTCTTGACTCCGTAAAAGAAAAAATCGATCGCAACGCGCTGTCCGATACTTCGCAGTTGAAACGCGAAATTAAATCGCACGTCACGCGGATTTTGCAATCGGCGAATGGGATACAAAGAGAACTGGGCGCAAGCAATGACGACGGTGGCAAAGAACCGCGCGTAATTTTTATTGTCGGCGTAAACGGCGCGGGGAAAACCACCAGTATCGGCAAGCTTGCCAATCGTCTGCGCCAGCAAAACCTGAATGTTGTGCTATGCGCGGCGGACACATTTCGCGCAGCAGCCATCGAGCAGTTGGAAATCTGGGCACACCGCAACGGCGTCGAAGTGATCAAGCAAAAGTCGGGCTCGGATCCTGCTGCAGTTGTTTTCGACGCAATGGCGGCCGCAAAGGCGCGCAACGCCGACGTCGTTCTTGTGGACACGGCCGGTCGGCTGCACACCAAGTCCAACTTGATGGCCGAGTTGGAAAAAATGAAGCGGACCGCCGCAAAGGTAATTTCCGGCGCGCCACACGATGTGCTGCTGGTAATGGACGCGACTACTGGGCAGAACGGACTTGCGCAAGCACGCGAATTTACCGGCGCTGTCGGCGTTACCGGAATTGTGTTAACGAAACTCGACGGGACGGCGAAGGGTGGGATCGTCGTCGCGATTTCGCGCGAACTTGGTTTGCCCATTCGCTTTGTCGGCACCGGCGAACAGATCAACGACATGGTTCCGTTCGACCCTGAAACCTACGCATCTTCCCTTTTCGATTAGCTGATGAACGAACATGACATTCGTTTCATGCAACATGCGCTGAACCTCGCGCGTCAGGGCATCGGTCTCGCCAGCCCCAATCCTACCGTCGGCTGCGTCATTGTTCACAATGGACAAATCGTCGGGGAAGGTTTTCATCAGTACGACAAACTCGATCATGCCGAAATTGTCGCGCTAAAAACGGCCGGAGAAAAGGCGCGCGGCGCCACCGCGTATGTCACCCTCGAACCTTGCAACACCACCGGCCGCACCGGACCGTGCACCACGGCTTTGCTGAGCGCCGGAGTCTCGCGCGTCGTCGCAGCGACGCAAGATCCAAATCCCAAAGTTGCCGGGCGCGGCCTCGAAGCGCTCCGCGCCGCTGGCGTAATCGCCGAAGTCGGAGTGCGCGAAGCCGAAGCACAGCACCTCAACCACGGATTCGCCTGTTGGATTCGCACTGGCCGCCCATTCGTCACTCTAAAGTCCGCACTAACACTGGATGGACAGTTGACACTGAAGAATCAGGGCCCATCCAAAAAGCGCAATTGGATTACTTCCGAAGAATCGCACACTGAAGTGCAGAAGCTTCGCCACGCCTCTGACGCACTGATCGCCGGCATCGGAACGATTCTGGCCGATGATCCACTGCTCACGGATCGTAGCGGCTTTCCTCGCAGACGTCGTCTGCTGCGCGTGATTCTCGATTCCGGCCTGCGGCTTCCACCGAAATCGCGCATCGTTAAATCCGCGGATAAAGACTTACTCGTTTTGACCGTAGCTCCGCTCAAGTCTGCGAGAGCACGCAAACTACAAGATGCCGGCGTCGAGATCGTGCGCGTGTCTGGTAAACGCGGCCTGCTGGACTTGAAATCTGTTCTTGACGAACTCGGTCGTCGCGAATTTGCCAATGTACTGCTCGAAGCCGGACCACGGCTCAACAGTTCGGCACTGGCCGCAAAGCTCGTGGATCGCCTCTTTCTTTTCTACGCTCCTAAAATCGCAGGCCACTCCAATACTCCGCTCGCCAGCGGCCCTTCGACCGCCAGTCTGACTTTTCGAGGAAAAACTTTGCTTGAATTTGGCTCTGATTTCGCACTAGACGCGATACTGCACAATTATTTTGAGCTTTGACTCTTCCGAATCTCTCATTGGTGCTTTCCTGAACTTGCGCTAAACTTTACTGGAAATAGATAAATATTTTTTCCCATCAACTCTTCACGATCGTTGAGGTACTTCCTATGTGCGCCACGGCAGTTTCTGACATCTGCATCCCACATTTCATCGGCGGCGAATGGGTCAACTCCAATTCCACCGAATGGCAGGAGCTCGTCAATCCCGCCACACACGCTCCGCTCGGGAAAGTTCCGCTTGCTGGCGTCGCCGAAGTAAACACCGCAATCGAAGCCGCCGCCGCTGCGTTTCCCGCATGGCGCCGCACTCCTCCCGAAGATAGAATCCAGCCGCTTTTCAAATTGAAAATGCTACTCGAAGAACATCTGGATGAATTGAGCCGCCTGATCACCATCGAAAATGGCAAGACCTTCACCGAAGCTAAGGCCGAATTCCGCCGTGCCATCGAAAACGTAGAAGTCGCCTGCGGCATTCCGATGATGATGCAGGGCTACAACCTGGAAGACGTGGCCCGCGGCATTGATGAAATGATGATCCGCCAGCCGATGGGCGTAGTGGCCGCCATCACCGCTTTTAATTTCCCCGGCATGATTCCTTTCTGGTTTTTGCCCTACGCCATTGCAACCGGAAACACGTTTGTGCTGAAGCAAAGCGAGCGCGTGCCGCTCACCATGCAGCGCGTGTACGAACTGCTGCAACAGACCGGACTGCCCAAAGGCGTCGTCAATATGGTTCACGGCGGCAAAACGGCGGTGGACACGATTCTCGACCATCCGAAAGTTCGCGCGGTCAGCTTTGTCGGCTCCACGCCGGTCGCAAAATATATTTATGCTCGCGCCGCGGCCAGCGGCAAACGCGCGCAGTGCCAGGGCGGCGCAAAAAATCCGGTCATCGTGCTTCCCGACGCCGATATGCCTATGGCCACGCAAATCATCAGCGATAGTGCGTTCGGATGCGCTGGGCAGCGCTGTCTCGCGGTTTCCGTCGCCGTCGCCATTGGCGATGCGCAAAAAACGTTCCGCGATTCCATCGCCGAGTCCGCTTCGAAACTCCGCGTCGGCTACGGGCTCGATGAAGGCGTGCAGATGGGCCCGGTCATCACGCCGCAAAGCAAGCAGCGCATCGAAAGACTCATCGGTGAAGGCGAAAAATCCGGTGCCAGAGTCCTGGTAGACGGCCGCAACGCAAAAGTTCCCAGCTACGAATCTGGAAATTTCTTGAAGCCCACGGTTCTTGACGGCGTCCCCGCGGACGGCGAACTCGCGCACACGGAAATTTTTGGCCCGGTGCTCAGCCTCGTTCACGCAAAAGACTTGGATGAAGCCATGAATTTTCTGGAGAAAAATCCCTTCGGCAATCAGGCATCATTGTTCACTTCAAGCGGCGCCGCCGCGCGCCGATTCCGTTACGAAGCGCCCGCCGGAAATATCGGCATCAACATCGGCGTTGCCGCTCCCATGGCCTATTTTCCCTTCAGCGGTTGGAAAGACAGCTTCTTCGGCGACATGCACGGCCAAGGGCGCGACGCCATCGAGTTCTACACCGACAAAAAAGTGGTCGTCGAGCGCTGGGCCAAAGACCACTCCCGCAAATTCTGAGTCTTGCAGTGCGAGAGCCGCAGCCCCCGCTTTCTCGGCTTAATCCCAAGCCAGTCCGATCGAGCGGCAGCCCCGCTGCCGCACGCAGGGCGTAATCGTAGCGGCCTCTTTCGTTACTTCCTTACTTCATCTTTCTCTTCCGGCTCTCTTCAACTCACCCAGTCCAAAAACTTGTACCACATCCCCGCAAACGGCAAAAACCACGGCTTTCCGTTATAAACACCCAGAGGCGCACCCGGAAAGGGAATGTCTGCAAACGGATTCTCATCGCGTCCAGTCAAAATAGACTCCGCAATTTTCTTCCCCAGCAGCGTCGCCATCGCCACGCCGTGCCCCGCATACCCGACGGAATAAAACATTCCATCCATTTTTCCCGCATGCGGCATGATGTCGAACGCGAAGTCCAGCGTCCCGCCCCATACATACTCGACCGTTGTTTCGCGCAACTGCGGATAAACCGAAATCATCCCATCGCGCAGAATTCGCGCGCTGTCCCGCACGGTATTTTCATTTTCCGGGAAGAACGCCGCGCGCCCGCCGAACAGCATCCGGCGATCTGGTGTCAGCCGGTAGTAGTACAAATAATTTTTCGAGTCGTAGATCATCCGGTTGCGCGGACTCAACTCGCGTGCCAGTGCTTCCGGCAGGACTTCCGTCACGATAATGAACGATCCGATCGGAATGATTTTCTTTTGCAGCAACGGCGTAATCCCGCTGGTATATCCGCTGGTGGCAATCAAAACATCGCTCGCATGCAACGCTCCCCGCGCTGTCCTTACGCTCCAGCCTTTTTCGCCCTGGCGCGAATTGCGTTCCAATCCCACAACGCGCGTCTTTTCGTGGATCGCGGCGCCAGCTTTCGCGGCTGCGCAGGCCAGACCCGCGACGTACTTCGCAGGATTCACTCCCGCGCTCACCTCATCGACCATACCGCCGTGATAAATCGCCGAGCCGATTTCCTGCGGCAAATCGGCCTTCTCCACGACTCGCAGTTTGTGGCCAAACTCGCGCTCGATTGTTTCCGCGCCCTGCCGGAAGTCTTTGAAATGTTTGGCCTTGCACGCGACTTCCAGATGCCCGCAACGGGAAAAATCGCAGTCGATATTTTCTTCGTGCACCAGCTGTTCCACGCAGTCGATCGATTCAAGCGAGGCTGCATACATCCGCTTAGTCGCTTCGTGTCCGTACCGCGCAATTAGCATCGCCGTTCCCAGTTTCAACCCGCTCAACACCATGCCGCCGTTGCGGCAGCTCGCGCCCCATCCAACATTTTCCGATTCCAACACCGCCGCACGCGCGCCGCATTTCGCCAAAGTTCGCGCCGCCGATAATCCCGTAAATCCACCGCCGATCACTGCCACGTCTACAGATTGCGGCAGTTCGCACGCCGGAATCTGCGGCGCCTCCACCGTAGTCAGCCAGAAATTTTTTTCCTGAGCGCTCATCTCAGGTAAGGACCTGTTATCCCCGGCAGCTCCTGCACCGCTCTCAAAGCCTCATCAATCGCCGCGTCAGTATAGGCCCGCGCTGCCGAATCGGAATTGGCAATGGTGATATTCCCAAACGGTTTGCGCCCAATCACGTTCGGCCGCGGTCCCGGGGGCAAATCGCGATCCGAATACCAGTCGTACTCATACGCATATCCGTGCGCCCAGCGATTCACCGTGATGCCCTCAATGTCGCGTGCCGCGTCGAAGCCGGCTTCAGCGAGCATGCGCTGCAACTGTTCGCGAATATTTCGCTCGATCGTTTCGAACTTCGTGCTCAACAATTCATACCGTCCCGCGCGATATTGATCGCGTCGTGGTGCGCCCGGACTGCACGGCGTGCGCAGCATAAACAGCACCGCGGGCTCTTCCGGCTTGCTGGGAAATCTGTATTCGCCGATGCTCACCGGAAAATCCAGCGCAATAAATGAGTGGTAGCCGCCCGGCGCCATGATCTGATGTATTCCCAGTCTCCGGAACACTTCCCAGTTGCGAATCGCCACATGTGTATAGATAAACGGCGCCTTCACGCAATAATGCAGCGCTTTTTTCTGCGCTTCAGGAAGTGCCGGCACGAGATACGGCACCATCGCCTGGTAACAAGCCAGTACACAGTGCTTGCCCTTCACGCGACATAATTTGCCGTCCCGTGCATAGCCGACGCTCACACTCTGCCCGCTTCCCGAAGTGTGGTTTTGTTTAGCATTCAACGCGGTGCTACCGAGCCTGATGCGCACCGCGTTTCCCGCCGTATCCAGCCTGCTGTAGTCCGTTTTCGCGCTCACCACATCTTCCATCGTGCTCCCCGGAATACTGCCCGGAATCAGTTGCCGCACCAGCAGCCGCGCCACCGTCGCATTCCCGTCGGGAAAGTGGAAAATATACGGCTCCTCTTTTTCGAGTGGGTCCAAACCCAATCCGTCGAATCCTGCGTATGCGACCGCGCCATAGTCATCGGGATTGCTATAGCAGGCGTACGCGGAAATCGCTTCAATTCCTACAGCAAATAAATCGTGCGTGTATTTTTGAAAAAACGGCAACAACTCCGGAAGTGCGCCGCAATGTTTCGTCAAGAATTCCGCGTAGCTCATCGATTTCAGCAGCGCAATCTTCTGTGCCTTGCTTTTCCCCGCGAAATAATCCTTCTTGTCCGTATAAAGTCTCGCGATGTCGTTCTGCACCGCCTCCGGAAGCGGCGTCTTGGCAAGAAATTCTTTCCACGGCGTTAGGCCGAGCCCGGTCACCAATTTATCCGCGCCGAAGGTCTCTTGGTCGAAGTAACATCCAGTACCCAGGTTTGCGTATAATTTTTGATCGTAATCCTGGTAAAACTTCTCTACATCGATTCCCAAATCCTTCAACAAGCCTTTGGCAACTTTGCTGTACTCGCCAGGACTCTCAATCGATTGCGTGCCTCCGTTCGCCAACAGCAATCTTCCGCTGACTTCAAATTCATTGCGCCGTGCGTGTCCGCCAAAATCGTCATGGCTATCCAGAAGCAAGATGCGCGCGCCATCTCCTTTATGCTTGCGATAAAAATACGCGGCGGCCAGTCCGCTGATTCCCGCCCCTACCACGATCAGATCGTAGGATTCCGCATCTTCTTCGATCGTGCCGAACGTCTCCCAGGATTTTCCGTCGCGCAGTTTGTGCGCGTATTCGAATACCCGTTCCTGATCTCCGCGCAGACCGGTCAGAGCCGGAGGATACGCTGGCAACACATCCGCGCCGCCCGGGGCGTGCAGCCCAAGCGCAACGCAGCCGACGGCCATTGCCGCGCCGTCCAGAAAATCCCGGCGCGTAATCTGGCGATGCATCCCCAGCTCTCTGTCGCGTGACTCAGTTGCCATCAGTAGTTCGCTTGTCTGCCCAGCAGATTTCGCGCGCCGGCAATCTTACTAAATTTCAGTAAGGTTGACACTCCGCTATTCGCCCTAAAACCTTCGCCGCCTAGATTCTACCCGAGCGAGCTGTCGCAAAAAGCCGAGGCTTCCCAGCTATTCACCGTTCACCATCGCCATTTTCCCTTTTCTTGCGGATTCGCTATCTTGGACTCATACAACCATGTTCACCGGCATCATCGAACATCTCGGCACCATCTCTCGCCTGGAAATAAATTCGGGCGGCGGCAAGCTCATGGTTCACGCGCCATCTCTTGCGCCGAAGCTGGAAATTTCTGCCAGCGTCGCCGTCAATGGATGCTGCCTGACCGTGGTGCATCGCGACGGCGAACACTTTTCCGCCGATCTTTCCAGCGAAACTCTCGCCAAAGCTTCTTTCGCTTTACTGAAAACCGGCGCGCGTGTAAACCTTGAGCAACCTATCACCGCCGGCAAGGAATTCGGCGGCCATTTTGTGCTCGGTCATGTCGACGGCACCGGGCGTGTCGCACATCTCACAGCTGACGGCGACAGTTGGCGCTGCGCAATACAAATCCCAGCCGAGCTCACACGCTACATCGTCAGCAAGGGCTCTATCACCATCGATGGCGTCAGCCTCACCGTCGCGAGTTGGCGCAATCACATCGCCGAAATCGCAGTAATTCCCTATACCTGGCAACACACAAACATTCGCGATCGCGTCTCGGGCGATCCGGTAAATCTCGAAGCCGACATTTTCGGAAAATATATCGAGCGTTATCTCGCACAGCGCGAATCTGCTACGGCCGGAAACGCGTTGCGCGTCGAGGAGCTCATCCGCCAGGGGTTTTAACGGCGCTATGCGCTTGCCAAACAATGCGCGGAGCGCTGGTCCCTAGCCCGCAAGCTCGGCCTCTTTCGCCTTTTCGCGAGCGCCGCGCCAGTACAGCACCAGCCCCAGCAGAATCGCGGCCACGGTGCCGCCAACCAGTTTTATTTCGAAGAGAGGCTTGTTCGTCTCTTCTCCCGGCGGGATCAGCGACAGCACAATGCTTCCGAGCACCACCACAAATCCCAATCCTGCGGCCAGCCACACACCGATTTTTCCACCTGGTACCAACACCGCTCGTTCGTTGTCTTTCCGGTCTGGCCGTGCTGCCAGTTTAATTGCGGCCGCAAACATATATAGGAACGGAATAAAGTAGAGAATGATGGCCGCAAGAATCAGCAACTGATACGCGGCTTGCACCGTGTCGGTCTGAATCTGGCTGAGCAGCAAAATGATGCCAGACACTCCGGCTTGTACCAGCATCGAGATATGCGGCGTTTTCCACTTCGGATGAATCTTGCCAAATGCTTGAGGCAGATAGCGATCGATTCCCACGACAAAGGGAACCCGCGCAATTCCAGCAACGGTACTGCCCACACCACCGGCATTTCCGACGCTCACCAGGATGGCCGCAAGCACTCCCACAAACGCGACTTTCAGAATCCCCGCACCGACGCCGATTGCCTGGAACACGCCGCTCTTCGGGTCCAGATCACCCGCCGGAACCAGCGTCAAGATTGCGAAAGTTCCAGCGATATACATGAACGCGATTAGCGCGCCGGCTCCGAATACTGCGCGCGGGAGCGTGCGGCGCGGATCGCGAACTTCTTCGCTCATGGAAGAGACCAGTTCGAGCCCGGTGAACGCGAAGGCAATTTGCGACCAGAAATTCACCGTGTCCAAATTCCACGTCGGCATCATGTTGGCCCAGGTAAAATGGGTGGCCGAACCGTGCTTCATGTACACCAATACCGCGACCGCTGCGAGCATCAATAACGGAACATAAGTGGAAACGCCGCCGGCATTTTGCAGCCACTTTCCGATGTTCAGCCCGATGATGTTCAGCACCACGGCCACCAGCAGCAACACCAGCGATACCACGAGCAGAAATGTGCGATCCTGCGAAAGCGCCACGCCTCGGCCTCCCAGCACATAGGCGCTCATGGACGCGCTGGCCAGCAGCAACCCCGGAAAGTAAAAGACGGTGTAAATCCAGTAAGTCCAGCCCGCGACGAAACCGTGAAAGTCGCCGAACGCTTCCTTGGCCCACACATACAGCCCGCCCTCTTCAGGAAAGCGCGACGATAATTCATTAATGACGAATGCTCCGGGGACAAAGAAGAAAACAGCGGCAAGCACCCACAAGCTGATGGAAGAAGTTCCGTTATGGCCCGCTGCCGCAATCCAACGCGGACCGAGCACGGTTGCAATGTTGAAAAGCAAAACGTCCCAAAAACCCATCGCTTTTCGCAGCTGTGATTTCGGGTCGGCGGCGACCGGAGCGGCAATGGTCAAAGGGTCACATCCATGGCGGGAATCAATTTGTCCTGCATCAGGAAATTGTGGAAAAACGGGTCGGGCGAATTTTCAAATTCCTCCCACGAAGAAAAAACACTGGCCTGGCCCTCCTGCAAAAACACAATCGTGTCCGCCAGTTTTCGCGCCAAGTGAGTGTCGTGCGTCACCACAATCGAAGTCTTGTGAAATTTTTCCTTCAGCCGCAGAATCAGGTCTTCCATATGAACGGCCATGATCGGATCGACCATGGTCGTGGGCTCATCATAGAGAATTGCTTCAGGATTCTGGGCCAGCGCTCGCGCAATGGCTACCGCGCGTTTCATCCCGGTAGACAATTCGCTCGGCACTTTGTCCAGCACGTCTTCCACTTCCAGCTCCTTGGCAAGTTTTTCGGTGTATGCCATGGCGTCCTCGTACGCGATGCCGGGCTGATCCATCATGGGAAAGGCAATATTTTCGCCAATGGACAGCGAGTCAAAGAGCGCGCCAGACTGGAATACCATGGTCACCTTGCGGCGCACTTCGTAAAACTGTTTTTCGCTGAAATTTGTCACATCCTGGCCGTCAACGATCACTTGCCCCGAGTCCGCGCGTAAAAATCCCATAATATGTTTTAACGCAACGGATTTGCCGACGCCGCTGCGCCCCATAATCACGCAGGTTTGCCCGCGCTTCACGGCGAAACTTACGCGATTGAGCACGGTATGCTCGTCGAATGCTTTCGTTACGTTGCGAAATTCGAAGTAGTTGACGGAGCCTTGTCCGCCCTCGTCTATTGCACTGGTAAGACCGATCTCGCTCACGTGCCTCCCGCTCTCCACACCTGAAGCGCCGCTTCGTAGTCCTGCGGTGTGTTCATATTCCAGAAAAGCCGCCCCGCGCTATCAAACCGTTTCCAGTGCGTCTCGTCAAGAACTTCCATGCGCAGACGTTTCATGGCCTCGGTTACTTTGCGGACGCCTTCGGCAAAGGTGTCCTGCAGCGAATCTGTTGCCGAGGTTCGCCAGCAGGCGCAAAGCGGTTCGAGTCCATAATCCGATCGCGGAACGATAACGTCGGCCGCGCTGTCCCGCGCGTAAACCGTTAAGTACGTGAGCCACTCGCATGTCAAGAACGGCATATCGCAGCTTAAGATCAAATTCCACTGGCAACTGGCGCCAGACTCCGCCGTTGTCCGTAAAGCGGTAATGAGTCCGCCGAGCGGTCCTTCGTCCGGCCACCGGTCCTGCACCAGTTTCACGTTTTGATCGAGATAGCGGCCAAGGGGCGCCACCACCTGCGCGGAACCGACTGCCTGCGACAGCGATTCGCATAGGCGCGACAACAACGTCCGTCCCCCGATTTCCACCAACGCTTTGTCCGCTCCGAATCTTCGGCTCGCGCCGCCAGCGAGCACATAACCACGGACCGCGGCGTCATGGTTGTTTTTTCCAGTCACCAGTCACCAACACCAGCTACAAATCACTGTCTTCTTCGGCCAGTTCCCTACCCGGCCGACGGATACCTAGCTCGCGCAATTTTTCCTGTAGGCTTTGCCGGTGCAGTCCGATGGTTGCCGCCGTGCGCGAAACGTTCCAGCGGTGAGAAGCGAGCTCTTTGGTGATCCACGCAATTTCAAATTTACGCTTGGCTTCGCGGAAATCGCGTTCGCTCATCCCGGCATCGCCATTGGTATCTTCCTTGGTCGTCAGCGGCTGGCCGCTGGCCACTTCATTTGGTAAATCGCCGGGCAGAATTTCTTCGCCGCGGCACATCACCACACTGCGTTCCAGCGCGTTTTTCAGCTCGCGCACATTTCCGGGCCAGTCATACGCCCCGAGCGCCGCGAGCGATTCTTTGTTCAATCGCGCTGAGCGATTCAATCGCGCTCCGTGCATTTTCAAAAACGCATCGGCCAGCACGCCGAGGTCGCCTTTGTGCAATCGCAGCGGCGGCAGGTCAATCGTCACCACGCGCAGCCGGTAAAACAAATCCTCGCGAAATTTTCCGCTGCGGATTTCCGCCGGCAAATCGCGATGTGTCGCGCTGATCACTCGCACATCCACCGGAATGGTTTGCGAGCCACCGAGCCGTTCGATGGTGCGATTTTCGAGCGCGCGCAAAACCTTGGCCTGCGTTACCGGATTCATGTCGCCGATTTCATCCAGGAAAAGTGTTCCGCCGTGCGCTTGCTCGAATTTGCCCCGCCGTTGTTGCGCCGCACCGGTAAATGCCCCTCGTTCGTAGCCAAACAGTTCCGATTCGATCAAAGTTTCCGGCAACGCCGCACAATTCACGGCGACAAACGCTTTTCCCGCGCGCGGCGATCGCGCGTGGATTTCCTGCGCCAGCAAATCCTTGCCGGTTCCGCTCTCCCCGAGAATCAGCACCGTAGAATCGGTCGGCGCCACGCGATCCGCAATCTCAAACGCCCGGCGCATTTCCTCTGACCGTCCAATCATCGCGCCAAACTGGCCCTCCGTGGCGAGTTGGCGGCGCAGCGAATCGTTTTCCTGCTCGAGCGAAGCCAGCTTCAACAGATTCGCGACGCGCTGCCGCAGTTCATCCAGCTCAAATCCTTTAACAAGATAGTCCGCGGCACCCAGCCGCAAAGCATCGACCGCCGTTTTTGCCGCGTCCAACGCGGACACCATCAGCACGGGCACGCTGCTCTCCTGATCCCGCATTGCCTTCAGAAAGGACAGTCCATCCTGGCCGGGCAGCACCACATCCAGCAAGACCAAGTCCGGCTTCTCGGAAAGCAAAGCGTCGCGCGCGGATTCGGCGGAGTCGGCCTCGGCGATGCGGTATTTGGACTCGAGGGCGCGGCGCAGTCCGTAGCGTGCGGCTGGTTCGTCGTCAACGATCAAAATCGTTTTCATTTCGTTTCCTCTCGCAGCGGCAAGCAAACCGAAAATCTTGCGCCGCGGCCCTGGCTGATGGGACTCTCCAATTCCATGGAGCCGTTAGCTTCTGCGACGCGCTTCGCAACGATGGCCAGACCGAGTCCGGTTCCCTGGGTTTTTGTCGTGAAAAATGGCTGCAAGACTTTTTCGCGCAGGTCAGATGGAATACCTTTGCCGTCGTCTTCAACGCGCAGCTGTGCTTTTCCATCTTTGCGATCGGCGGTTACGATGACGCGGCCGCTCGAACCAGCCGCCTCGATGCCATTGAGGATGAGATTCGAAAGGATGTCGCTGACGGCGTCTCGCGCCGCTGCGACCGGCAATTTTCCGTTGTACGAGATTTCGATCTGGATTCCCTTGCGCTCCGCTTCGTGACGGAGCACTTCGGTGACTTCCCTCACGATTTCCTCAGCTTCGCATCCGGCGGCGGAGTCACCGAGCACCGCAGGGCGGCTGAATTGCAGCAACTGGGCAAGTTTGCTGGAGAGACGCGAGATTTCGGAGAGGACCATTCGCGTTTCTGACTTCAACGACGCCGGCATTTCTGGGTTTTCCAGCTGGACTTGAAGAATGGTTTTGATGGAGCCAAGCGGGTTTTTGAGATTGTGCGAAATGCTGGCGGCCATCTGGCCGAGGGCGGCCAGGCGTTCGCGTTCGGCAAGTTCGCGCTCGAGGCGTACCTTGTCTTCCACGGCGCAGCAAAGTTCGACGACCGCGGGCAGTTGTTCACATAACGATTCGAGCGCAGCTCGCGTTTCTCCGGACAGCACGGAACCGTGAGGCTCCGCGCGGACAAAACCGACTTTGCCTCCGTGAACAAACGACTGCGAAACTTTCCCTTCCGAGAAGGCCACCGTCGGTTTGCCGCGAGCGATCGGTCCGATACCCACCTCTTTGGCAAAAGCCGGCTGCTGTTCGGTGACCTCGGTTTGTTTGTTAAAGGCAGCGTGTACCGCGCTCAACTCGAATGTCTCAACGGTACGACGCTCGACAACGCGCGCCAATGCCTGCAGGTTTCCCTGTCGCGCCTGGTGCTGAAATTCGAGCATGAGCGACTGGACGCGGTCCATTTCGCGCCGGGCGGTTTCGTGAAGACGCCGGCCGAGGACGCGCTGAATCGGCTCAATAAACACCACCAGAACGAACAGAAGAATTGCCGCCGAAGCCTCGGGCGGCAGAATCGGCTCCAGCCAGACACCCACACGACGCACCAGACTCAGATAGAGAAGCGCGAAGAATGTGGCCGAGACCGCATACAACAGATTCTGCTGCCTCCCAATTTGCAGAAAATTAAATCGCTGGACGTAATAAATCAGCGCGCCAAACGGCAAGAGCGGCAGCAGAGCGAGGCCCGCGCTTACCCAAGCCTGGTCAGGGTGGGAGAATCCGGGCAAGCGCAAAAGAAAAATAGACCCGGCCGCAAATAAAACGCCGCAGGCAAACCGATGGAAACTCATCTGGCGGTGATCTGGCGCCGATTTGGAGAACCTATTTTCCCAGTATGCCGCTACCCACAACGCGCAGCAGAACCACACTTCAAGAACACGGCCGAACGAGTAAGACGGCGTCAGAAAGTCGAATCGCCCGCCCGAGGCAAGAATGGCATACGCCCGCAGGCCGAAATAAAGAGCCGGCGCATAAGCGGCAGCCAGCCAAATGCGTTTGCTTGCCACGCTCGTTAGCAGCGATCGGGTGTCCGCATATTCCATGTGCAAATGCACCACGAGGGGGGGCAGGAAAATCAGACCGAGCGCCAGCACTGTCCATGCGAAGGTGGTCAGGAGCAAGGGCGGTTGCGCGTAATAGATTTGTGCGTTAAGCGCCAGTAGCGAACCCGAGTAAAACAGGAATAGCGCCAGGCACAGGAAGAAAAAGACGCGTTCGAAATTGCGCTGGCGGCGGTAGCCTAGAATCACCACCATCCAGAACAGCATCAGCAGCGTCCCGGCTGTGAAGCCGATCAGCCGAACATAGAGAAGCGTCCCCAACTAGAGCCTCGCGCGGATTCTACGCTCGGCAGGAGAGCACGGCAATCTCCAAGTGCAAGATTTTTCTTGCATGTCGTAACTACATGTAAATACATAGCTTACATGCAACCACACCCAATGTGAAAATCCCGTAAGAAACTGCCGGATGCCGTGCAAAGGCTTGACTTGGAGGACCGGTGTGCGTATATTAGCACTCGGCCATGAGGAGTGCTAAACTTCCGCGGCCTTTGCCCTTGTTGGGAGTTTTTCAAGTACATACCACATCTGACCTGTAACTAAATAACGGAGGTTTTGCGAAGATGGCAGTCAATCTCACCCCGCTCCACGACCGTGTAATCGTGAAGCGCATTGAAGAGAAAGAAACCGTAAAGGGCGGCATCATCATCCCGGATTCGGCGAAAGAAAAGCCGATGGAAGGCGAAGTGATCGCTGTCGGCGCCGGCAAGCGCGAAAAGGGTGAACTCATCCCTCTCGACGTAAAGCCCGGCGATCGCGTTTTGTTT
>Ga0210406_10001883_pt1 | contig 24698 bp, 16 predicted proteins | sample IncBWC30MmetaG_FD_155454 | JGI IMG/M metagenome (GOLD analysis project Ga0210406, IMG submission 155454) | Forest soil microbial communities from Barre Woods Harvard Forest LTER site, Petersham, Massachusetts, United States - Inc-BW-C-30-M | ecosystem: Environmental > Terrestrial > Soil >...
GCAGCACCGGATAGAGCATCTCGGTCGAGATGTCCGCAAACAGGCTGGAGAGCGCAAGCAGGAACGTATTGCGCGACAGCCCGGCGAAATAACGTGGCATCAGGGACGTAGACATGGGCCACATTCTATCCTGATGCGAGCGCGAGCACGATCCCACCGAGCGCGCTGACCATGACGACCAATAGCGGCGGCGCGCGCCAGGCCACGAGCAGCACAAACCCAACCAGCGCGACGGCGAAATCCGCCGGCGACTTCACCGAAGTCGTCCATACCGGGTTGTAGAGCGCGGCCCCGAGAACACCGACAACCGCCGCGTTAACGCCTCGCATCGCAGCCTGCGCGCCGGGGCGCATCCGCACCGCCTCCCAGAACGGAAGCATCCCGACGAGAACGAGCATTCCAGGAAGGAAGATGCCGGTCAGTCCCAGCGCCGCTCCCGCGAGCCCGTTCGGCTCCAGCTTGACCACGGCGCCGAGATAGGCGGCGAAGGTAGAGAGCGGTCCCGGCACGGCTTGGGCAGGGCCATATCCAGCAAGAAAGGCATCGTCGCTGACCCAGCCGGGAGCGACGAATGCTTCTCGCAGCAGTGGCAGCACGACATGGCCGCCGCCGAACACCAGAGCGCCGGAGCGATAGAATGCCGCGAATAAATCGACGGCGTTTTGCGATGAATGAGCCGGTACCAGGAGAACACCGACCAGCAAGATCGAGAATATCGCGAGCGCCGCAAGTCCGGTGGCGCGCGACACCGGGATCGTCACATGCCCCGCCGCCAATGGCGGCCCGCCGCGGCAGAGCCAGAGCCCGGCGATGTGGTCCTCTCCGAAGCTATCCGGTTCCGGCTCCGCAAACGGTCCTGGATATCGATTGCCGGTATCGTGGAACGTCTCGAGCCTCGATCCGTTCCTGACGCGCCGGAGCCGTCACTCCTCGTCGTCCTCGTCGCCATCATCGCTATCGTCATCGGCCTGACCCGCTTCGACATGCGGCTGATGGGTCTGGTCGTCCCAGAGCTTGCGATAGACGCCGTTCGCCGCCAGCAATTTGGCGTGCGAGCCCCGCTCGATCACCCGGCCGCCGGAGAGGACGATGATCTCGTCCATTTCGACGACCGAGGCCAGGCGGTGGGTCGACCAGATCATGGTGCGGCCCTTGGCGACCTTGAGCAGCGTGCGGTTGATCGCGGCTTCAGTGGTCTGATCGAGCGCCGACGTCGCCTCGTCCAAAAGCAGCACGGAAGGGTTGCGGATGATGGCGCGAGCAATGGCGACGCGCTGGCGCTGGCCGCCCGACAGCGTATCGCCGCGTTCGCCGACCGGAGTGTCGTATTTCTGCGGCAGGCTCATGATGTGGCGGTGGATCTCGGCCTTGCGCGCCGCCGCCACGACTTCCTCGTCACTCGCGCCTTGCTTGCCGAGCCGGATGTTTTCCCGGATCGACATGTTGAACAGCATGTTCTCCTGGAACACCACCGCCATGTGCCTGCGCAGCGATTCCAGCGTAACCCTTCTGATATCGACGCCGTCGATGGTGACGCGCCCTTCGTCGGGCACGTACAGGCGCAGGATCAGATTGAGCAGCGTGCTTTTTCCCGAGCCGCTGGGACCTACGATCGCGATGCTCTTTCCGACATCGAGCTTGAGGCTGAGACTATCGAGCACCGGCGTCAGGCTGCCCTCGTACTGGAAGGTGACGCGGTCGAAAGTGATGTCATGGGTGATACGCGGCAAATCGGGGGCGCCCGGACGATCGGCGCCTCGCGTCGGTTCATCCAGCATTTCCTGAACATGACGCACGGCGGCGGCCGACTGGATCGACACCGGGATGAAATGCATCACATGCGCAATGTTGTAGGACACCTCCCAGAACGCGCTTTCGAAGGTCACGAAGGTGCCGATGGTGATCTGGCCCTTGGTCGCAAGATAGGCGCCTATCGCGAGCACCACGAGGTGCAACAGCAGCACCGAGATGGTCACGGTGCGTTCGACCATGGTCGACAGGAACGCGGCGGATGCAAATTTCCGCCGCGCTTCGTCGTTGCGCATGGTGAACCAGCCGAGCGTGCGACGCTGCAGGCTGAAGGCCTTGACCACCGCCTGCGCCGCGATGTTTTCCTGCACCATCCCGAGCAGCGAGGATTCATTGAGCTTTTGTTCGTAGTTGGCCTGCACCGCCTTGGGCGTCAGAATTCGCGGGCCGATCAGCGTGATCGGAAACACCAGGAGCGCCACCGCGGCGAGCTGCCAGTTCAGGAACAGCATCAGGATGATGCCCGCAATCAATTCGAAGAACGGCAGCGCCGCGCTGCTGGCAAAGCTCTTGACCGAACCTTCGAAGGCGGACAGGTCGACGGAAAACCGCGACAATATCTCGCCGCGTCTGGTGCGCGCGAAATACCCGGCCGGCAGGTTCTGGACATGCTCGAACAGGCGCGTCCGCACGTCCGAAATCAGCGCCGCCGTCAGCCTCGCGTCCCATCGCTCGTACCAGACCGCGACGATCGAGGTGAGGATTCCGGCCGTCGCCAGCACCGAGAGAATCTTGACCAGCGCCTCGAAATCCTCTTCGCCGAGCGCGTCGTCGATCAGGAATTTCAGGCTGAGCGGCATGATGACGTTGAACAGCGTCTCCACCACGACGCCGAGGCCGACGAAGGTCAGCAGTTTCTTGTAGTTCTTCAGGAGCGGCTTGACGAACGCATAGATTGTCGCCAGCGCGCCGGCGGCTTCCTTGGCGGTGAAGACGACGAGGTCCTCATCGTCCTCTTCGTCTTCAAGCTCGAGCCCGTCCTCCTCCTCGTCGTCCTCGTCATCCGGCGCAGGCGCGGCCGGCCTGTCGGCGGCGAGGTCGGCTTTCGCCGCGAGCTTCTCATCGAGCGCCGGGTTAGCTGGATCATCCGCCGGCGCGAGCAACTTACTTTCTGACGAAGAAGCCTTGCTTTTCGATGAAGCCTTGTTTTTTGATGAAGCGTTGGGAGCCATGAAACCAACCGAAGCTGCACGGCCGGCATGACCGCAAAATCGAGGGAGATGGCCACGCAAACCACCGCGTCGATCCTATGCGATTGGCGTGCATTCAGCAAAAAGAACGGGCGGTTTCCGACGGCGACTAATCGTCGTCGGAGATCTTGTCAAAGAACGAATAACGCAGGCTGTCGGAATCGGCATACCACTGGCCCGGCCCCTTGTTGGCGGCGAGCGTTGCTTCCCAGAGCGCATCGGTGCAGTCGCGTCGATGCATCGACAGGTCAAATCCGTTATTGAAGAACAGCTCCGACCATTCCCACCAGGTGCCGAGCTTCTTCACCCCGCGCAACAGGTCGTAACGGTCGATCAGCGCCGGCGTCATGTCCGAGGTCACCGATCCGAACACCAACCCGGTCTTCACCACGCGATTGAGCTCGCGAATGGCGCGGACGACCTGCTTTTCCCCGACATGGCACAGGCTGGTCTCGAATACGAAATCGAATTCACCGTCCTTGAACGGCTGATCTACGATCGAGCCGAGCTTGTTGAACCTCTTCAGCGCCTTCGGCGTGTGGGCGTGGATCGCGCGGTTGTTCTCGATACCCCACGCATCGATGCCGCGTTCACGCAACGCGCCCACCAGTTCGCCGCTGGCGGAACCTGCGACCAAGAGCTTGTAACCCTTCGCCCTGCCCCAGACCAATCTGATGAGATCGGTCAGGTAGGCCGGATCGGTGAATTGGCTCCAGACCTCGTGGTACGGACCAAGCCCGCGATAGTTCCGGAAATAGTCGCCGTCGATCTTGTCCAACGGCCGCTTGCCATTCTGCGCGCGGTCCCGGCGCAGCCGCATCATCTCGGTGACAACGATGTCGGTGGCGGCGTCGGAGGAATCGAGCAGCCCGTTCAAGGTCGAGTCGAACAGATAATCGCCGACCACGACCAACCCCGGGTGCTGCTTCGGATCGGGCCGATGGTTGGTCATGACGTCGCGCGCCGGCATGCCGCCGGGCAGCGCATTCACCGACGACAGCCAGCGATGGATCTTGCCTTCGAGGAAGCGCGCGCGCGCATCGCCGAACGAGGTCGGCAGCGATTTCAGCGCGGCGTCGATCAGCTCCTGATCGCTCAGATTGGCAAAGGCCAGCGCGTCGGAGCCCGCAATCAGCCAGTTCAGGACGCCGTGCTTGCCGACGTCGTGGCGCGCGCCTTCGTTGTAGACGCAGCAGCCGCCGAAGGCTTCCGACATGAACCAGGCGCCCGGAATTTTTTCGCCCCAGAACGGCGCGTCGAACAGGATCGAGACCCGCAAATAGTGCGCCGGACGATCGAAATAGGCGACGTGCCTGACCATCGACTTGCGCAACTCTTCGCCGTCCCATCGCATGGTCGAAAGCCAGGAATGCGGCAGGCACATCAAGACGAGATCGAAGTCGCGCGTCTCCGGTCCCTTGCCGTTCATCATGTTGAGCTGATAGCGCCCGGAATCGGTCTTGCCGACCTTGAGGACGCGGTGATTGAGCTGGATATCGGCGTCGACCTCGGACTGCAGACACTCGATCAACTGCTCATTGCCGTTCTGGATCGAGTAGAGGCCGATATAGCCCTCGACATCCATCACGAAGTTCTTCAGCGCATTGAGCCCGTTGGTGTTGTGGGTCTCGGTGGCGAGATCCGAGCGCGCCATCACCTTGAAGAAGTGTTTTGCAATCGGATCGTCGACTTCCCTATCGAGCAGCTCCTCGGCGGTGATGTAGGCCCAGGGATGCTCGTTGTCGTGCGCGCCGACGCCTTCATAATATTCGATCGGAGACACCATCTCGGTGCAGCGCTTGCGAAACGCTTCGATCGCGTCCGCGGTCCTGGCGCCGTATTTGCGGCGCATGCCCGGCACGTCGTTCACGAGTTCGCCGTCGAGCTGCACCTGCTCGGCGTCCATCGGAATGGTCTGCAGACCGAAATGCTGGATCAGTTCGCGCAACGGATCGGGACCGGTCATCGAGTAATCGTAGATCTCGGCGACGCCGGCCTCGTACATCGCGGGCGCGGAATCGAATTTGCGCGTCGCGATCTTGCCGCCGAGCCGGTCGGACGCTTCAAAAAGGGTGACGCGGCAGAGTTCGCCCAGCTTCCGCTTCAGGTACCAAGCACTCATCAGCCCGCCGGGGCCGCCGCCAACGATTGCAAGATCAAGCATATTTTTTCCATACCGCACGGCCCGCCGGTTCCCCTGGGAACGGACAGCCTAAGTCAGCTTAGCAAAAGCGCTTTTCAGCCTGAAGGGAAGATGAACAAAGCCGGTTGCTGCGTCGCAACAAGCAAAGAAAGCAGCAAAAAGGCCGGCGAAGGCCGGCCTTTTTTCGACTACCGTAAAGCTACGGCTTCATTCCGCCGGCGGCAGCGCCAACGGCTCGACTTCGGGGGCGGCAGGCACGATCGCCGCCTGCTTCTCGCGCTCGTCGAGAATCAGCTTGTCGCGCTTGACGGCGACTTCGCGGATCTTGGCCATCGAGGCGCCGGTGCCCGCCGGGATCAGCCGGCCGACGATGACGTTCTCCTTGAGGCCTTCCAGCGGATCGACCTTGCCGTTGACGGCGGCCTCGGTGAGCACGCGCGTGGTCTCCTGGAACGACGCCGCCGAGAAGAAGGAGCGGGTCTGCAGGCTCGCCTTGGTGATGCCGAGCAGAACCGGCGTCCCCGTGGCGGGCTTCTTGCCCTCCTCCTTGGCCTTGGCGTTGATCTGGTCGAATTCGATCTTGTCGACCTGCTCGCCCGAGATCATGTCGGTCTCGCCCTGGTCGGTGATCTCGACCTTCTGCAGCATCTGACGGACAATCACCTCGATGTGCTTGTCGTTGATCAGCACGCCCTGCAGCCGATAGACCTCCTGGATTTCGTTGACCAGATAGGCCGCGAGTTCCTCGATGCCCTTGATCGCCAGGATGTCGTGCGGCGCCGGATTGCCTTCGACGATGAAATCGCCCTTTTCGACGATATCGCCGTCCTGCAGATGGATGTGCTTGCCCTTCGGGATCAGATACTCGCGCGGCTCCTCGGTCTTGTCGGCAGGCTCGATCGAGATGCGGCGCTTGTTCTTGTAGTCGCGGCCAAAGCGGATGGTGCCCGCGATTTCCGCGATGATCGCCGCGTCCTTTGGCTTGCGCGCCTCGAACAATTCCGCAACGCGCGGCAGACCGCCGGTGATGTCGCGCGTCTTGGCGCTTTCGGTCGAGATCCGCGCGAGGATGTCGCCCGGCTTGACCTTGGCGCCGACGTCGACCGACAGGATCGCGTCGACCGACAGCATGTAGCGGGCATCGCCGCCACGCAGCAGCTTCAGGAACTTGCCATCCTTGCCCTTGACCACGATCGCCGGACGCAAATCCGCCCCGCCCCGCGACGAACGCCAGTCGATGACGACGCGCTTGGCGATGCCGGTGGATTCGTCGAGCGTTTCCGAGATCGACTGACCCTCGACCAGATCCTCAAATCCGATCGTGCCTTCGACTTCGGTAAGCACCGGACGGGTGTAGGGATCCCACTCGGCGATGCGCTGGCCGCGCTTGACCGTATCGCCCTCATCGACGTGCATGCGCGCGCCGTACTGAATGCGATGGGTCGCCCGCTCGGTACCGTCGGCATCGACGATCGCAACGACCATGTTGCGCACCATCGCCACCAAATGGCCTTCGCTGTTCTTGGCGATCGCCTTGTTCTTGATGGTGACCTTGCCCTCGAAGTTCGACTCGACGAACGACTGCTCGTTGATCTGCGCCGCGCCGCCGATATGGAAGGTGCGCATCGTCAGCTGCGTGCCGGGCTCGCCGATCGACTGCGCCGCGATGACGCCGACCGCCTCGCCGTGGTTGACCGGCGTGCCGCGGGCGAGATCGCGCCCGTAGCACTTGCCGCAGATGCCGTTGACGAGCTCGCAGGTCAAAGCCGAACGGATCTTCACTTCCTGGATGCCGGCCTGCTGGATGGCATCGACATGCGTCTCTTCCATCAGCGTGCCGCGCTTGACCACGACCTTGTTGGTCGCCGGATCGCGCAGATCCTCGCCCGCGGTGCGGCCGAGGATACGCGAGGCCAGCGAGGCCACCACCGTGCCGGCATCGACGATGGCGCGCATCTTGATGCCGAGCTTGGTGCCGCAATCGTCCTGCGTGATGATGCAATCCTGCGCCACGTCGACCAGACGACGCGTCAGGTAGCCGGAGTTGGCGGTCTTCAACGCGGTGTCGGCGAGGCCCTTGCGGGCGCCGTGGGTCGAGTTGAAGTATTCGAGCACCGACAGGCCTTCCTTGAAGTTGGAGATGATCGGCGTTTCGATGATCTCGCCCGAGGGCTTGGCCATCAGGCCGCGCATGCCGGCGAGCTGGCGCATCTGCGCCGGCGAACCGCGCGCGCCGGAATGCGCCATCATGTAGATCGAGTTGATGTCGGCATCCGCGCCCTTGGCGGTCTTCTTGGTCGACGAGATTTCCTTCATCATCTCCTTGGCGATTTCCTCGGTCGCCTTCGACCAGGCGTCGACCACCTTGTTGTACTTCTCGCCATGGGTGATCAGACCGTCATTGTACTGCTGCTCGAAATCCTTCGCGAGCAGACGCGTGGTGTCGACGATCTTCCACTTGCCGTGCGGCACGACCATGTCGTCCTTGCCGAACGAGATGCCGGCCTTGAACGCGTTGTAGAAGCCGAGCGCCATGATGCGGTCGCAGAAGATCACGGTCTCCTTTTGACCGCAGTGACGGTAGACCTGGTCGATCACGCCCGAGATTTCGCGCTTGGTCATCAGCTTGTTGATGACGTCGTACGAAATCTTGGGCGACTTCGGCAGCACGTTGCCGAGCATGACGCGGCCGGCGGTGGTCTCGATCCAGCGCTTGACCGGCTTGCCGGCTTCGTCGGTGCCCTCCCAGCGGTATTTGATCTTGGTGTGGAGGTGGATGACCTTGGAGTGCAGCGCGTGCTCGAGCTCGGCCATGTCGCCGAAGATCTTGCCCTCGCCGGGCAACCCTTCGCGCATGATCGAGAGATAATAGAGGCCGAGCACGATGTCCTGCGACGGCACGATAATCGGCTGACCGTTCGCCGGATGCAGGATGTTGTTGGTCGACATCATCAGGACGCGCGCTTCCAGCTGCGCTTCGAGCGACAGCGGGACGTGCACGGCCATCTGATCGCCGTCGAAGTCGGCGTTGAACGCCGCGCATACCAGCGGGTGCAGCTGGATCGCCTTGCCTTCGATCAAGACCGGCTCGAACGCCTGGATGCCGAGGCGATGCAGGGTCGGCGCGCGGTTCAACAGCACGGGATGCTCGCGGATCACCTCGTCCAGGATATCCCAGACCTCAGGCCGCTCCTTCTCGACGAGCTTCTTGGCCTGCTTCACCGTGGTCGACAGACCCTTGGCGTCAAGCCGCGAATAGATGAACGGCTTGAATAGTTCGAGCGCCATCTTCTTCGGCAGGCCGCACTGATGCAGCCGCAGTTCCGGGCCGACCACGATCACCGAACGCCCCGAATAGTCGACGCGCTTGCCGAGCAGGTTCTGGCGGAAGCGGCCCTGCTTGCCCTTCAACATGTCGGCGAGCGACTTCAACGGGCGCTTGTTGGCGCCGGTGATGACGCGGCCGCGGCGGCCGTTGTCGAACAGCGCGTCGACGGCCTCCTGCAGCATGCGCTTCTCGTTGCGGATGATGATGTCGGGCGCGCGCAGCTCCATCAGCCGCTTCAGGCGGTTGTTGCGGTTGATGACGCGACGGTAGAGATCGTTGAGGTCGGAGGTCGCAAAGCGGCCGCCGTCGAGCGGCACCAACGGCCGCAGGTCCGGCGGAATCACCGGCACCACGGTCAGGATCATCCATTCCGGCTTGTTGCCGGAATAGCGGAAGGCCTCGACGATCTTCAGCCGCTTGGCGAGCTTCTTGTGCTTGATATCGGAGTCGGTCTCGGCCATTTCGGCGCGCAAGGTGGCCTCGAGCTTCTCAAGCTCAAGTCCCTTCAACAGTTCGCGGATCGCCTCCGCGCCGATCATGGCGGTGAAGGAATCCTGGCCGTATTCGTCCTGCGCCTTCAGGTACTCGTCTTCCGACAACAGCTGACGGTCCTTGAGCGCGGTGAGGCCTGGCTCGAGCACGACGTAATATTCGAAGTACAGGATCCGCTCGAGATCCTTCAGCGTCATGTCGAGCAAGAGGCCGATTCGGGACGGCAGCGACTTCAGGAACCAGATGTGGGCGACGGGTGCGGCCAATTCGATATGGCCCATGCGCTCGCGCCGGACGCGCGACAGCGTCACTTCGACCGAGCACTTCTCGCAGATGATGCCCTTGTACTTCATCCGCTTGTACTTGCCGCACAAGCATTCGTAGTCCTTGATCGGCCCGAAGATGCGCGCGCAGAACAGGCCGTCGCGCTCGGGCTTGAAGGTGCGATAGTTGATGGTCTCCGGCTTTTTGATTTCGCCGTAGGACCAGGACAGAATCTTCTCCGGGGACGCGATTGAAATCCGGATCTGGTCGAAGACCTGAGCCGGCGTCGTCGGGTTAAAAAGATTCATGATCTCTTGGTTCATCGTCTTCTCCTCGCGTGCCGGTCAAAGCCGGCAGCAAATTCGAAAATCTCTTTTCGTCAGGGCGCGCCCTGCCCGATATCCGGGCAAGCCGCGAATGCCCGGCCAACCGGCCGGGCGTAAAATCTTGAACTACTCGGCCGCCTCGGACGTCGGCGTTGTCCCCACCTTGGAATTGTGCAGGTCGACGTTGAGGCCGAGCGAGCGCATTTCCTTGACCAGCACGTTGAACGATTCCGGGATACCCGCCTCGAACGTGTCGTCGCCGCGTACGATCGCCTCGTACACCTTGGTACGGCCGGCGACGTCGTCCGACTTCACGGTCAGCATTTCCTGCAGCGTGTAGGCCGCGCCGTAGGCCTCCAGCGCCCACACCTCCATTTCGCCGAAACGTTGCCCGCCGAACTGCGCCTTGCCGCCCAGCGGCTGCTGGGTGACGAGCGAGTACGGACCGATCGAGCGCGCGTGGATCTTGTCGTCCACGAGGTGATGCAGCTTGAGCATGTAGATGTAGCCGACGGTTACTTTGCGATCGAAGGCGTCGCCGGTGCGGCCGTCATAGACGGTCGACTGGCCCGAGGCATCGAGACCGGCAAGCTTCAACATCTCTTCGATGTCGGCTTCCTTGGCGCCGTCGAACACCGGGGTTGCAATCGGCACGCCGTGGCTCAAATTACGGCCAAGCTCGATCAACTCGCTGTCGTTGAGCGATTTGATCGTCTCGTCGTCGCCGTAGATCTTCTTCAAGGTCTCCTTCAGCGGCTTGACGTCCTGCTTGGCGTAATAGGCGTCGATGGTCTGGCCGACGCGCTTGCCGAGGCCGGCGCAGGCCCAGCCGAGATGGGTCTCCAGAATCTGGCCGACGTTCATGCGCGAGGGCACGCCGAGCGGATTGAGCACGATGTCGGCGTGGGTGCCGTCCTCGAGGAACGGCATGTCCTCGACCGGAACGATCTTGGACACCACGCCCTTGTTGCCGTGACGGCCGGCCATCTTGTCGCCGGGCTGGATCTTGCGCTTCACCGCGACGAAGACCTTGACCATCTTCATCACGCCGGGCGGCAATTCATCGCCGCGCTGCAGCTTCTCGACTTTGTCGAGGAAGCGCTGCTCGAGGCCCTTCTTCGACTCGTCGTACTGCTTGCGCATCGCCTCGATTTCGGCCATCAGCTTGTCGTTGGGCGAGGCAAACATCCACCATTGCGAACGCGGATGCTCATCGAGCACCGCGCGCGTGATCTTGGTGTCCTTCTTGAATCCCTTGGGACCGGCGATGCCCTGGCGGTTTTCCAGGAGCTCGGCGAGACGGCTATAGACGTTGCGGTCGAGGATCGCCTGCTCGTCGTCGCGGTCCTTGGCGAGACGCTCGATCTCTTCCCGCTCGATCGCCAGCGCACGCTCGTCCTTGTCGACGCCGTGGCGGTTGAACACCCGCACTTCCACGATCGTGCCCTGCACGCCCGGAGGCACGCGCAGCGAGGTATCGCGGACGTCGGAGGCCTTTTCGCCGAAGATCGCGCGCAACAGCTTCTCTTCCGGCGTCATCGGGCTTTCGCCCTTCGGCGTGATCTTGCCGACCAGGATGTCGCCGGCGCGCACCTCCGCGCCGATATAGACGATGCCGGCCTCGTCGAGGTTTTTCAGCGCTTCTTCCGAAACGTTCGGAATATCGCGGGTGATTTCCTCAGGACCGAGCTTGGTGTCGCGGGCCATCACCTCGAACTCCTCGATGTGGATCGAGGTGAAGACGTCGTCCTTCACGATTCTTTCGGAGAGCAGGATCGAGTCTTCGAAGTTGTAGCCGTTCCACGGCATGAACGCGACCAGCACGTTGCGGCCGAGCGCGAGCTCGCCAAGATCGGTCGATGGACCGTCGGCGATGATGTCGCCCTTCCTGACGATATCGCCGACCTTCACCAGCGGACGCTGGTTGATGCAGGTCGACTGGTTGGAGCGCTGGTACTTCATCAGCCGGTAGATATCGACGCCCGACTTGGTGGGATCGAGATCTTCGGTGGCGCGGATCACGACGCGGGTGGCGTCGATCTGGTCGATCACGCCCGACCTTCGGGCTGCGATCGCGGCACCGGAGTCGCGGGCGACCACGCCTTCCATGCCGGTGCCGACGAACGGCGCCTCGGCGCGAACCAGCGGCACCGCCTGGCGCTGCATGTTCGAGCCCATCAGCGCGCGGTTGGCGTCGTCGTTCTCGAGGAACGGGATCAGCGCCGCGGCAACCGAAACCAGCTGCTTCGGCGACACGTCCATATAATCGACCTTGTCGGGCGTGATCGGCAGCACTTCGCCGGCATGGCGGCAGACGATCAGGTCTTCGGTGAAGCGGCCGCGGTTGTCGAGCGGCACGTTGGCTTGCGCCACGCGATAGCGGCCCTCTTCCATCGCCGAGAGATAGATCACCTCGTCGGTGACGCGGCCATCCTTCACCTTGCGATAGGGCGTTTCGACGAAGCCGTATTTGTTGACGCGCGCAAACGTCGCGAGCGAGTTGATCAGGCCGATATTCGGACCTTCCGGCGTCTCGATCGGGCAGATGCGGCCGTAATGCGTGGGGTGCACGTCGCGCACCTCGAAGCCGGCGCGCTCGCGGGTCAAGCCGCCCGGTCCAAGCGCCGAGAGGCGGCGCTTGTGGGTGATCTCCGACAGCGGGTTGGTCTGGTCCATGAACTGCGAGAGCTGCGAGGAGCCGAAGAACTCGCGCACGGCGGCAGCCGCGGGCTTGGCGTTGATCAGGTCCTGCGGCATCACGGTGTCGATATCGACGCTCGACATCCGCTCCTTGATCGCGCGCTCCATGCGCAACAGACCGATGCGATACTGGTTCTCCATCAATTCGCCGACCGAACGCACCCGGCGGTTGCCGAGGTGATCGATGTCGTCGATCTCGCCCTTGCCGTCGCGCAGATCGACCAGCGTCTTGATCACCGCGAGGATGTCTTCCTTGCGCAGCGTGCGATGGGTGTCGGGCGCGTCGAGCTCGAGGCGCATGTTCATCTTGACGCGGCCGACCGCGGACAGATCGTAGCGCTCGCTGTCGAAGAACAGCGACTGGAACATGGTCTGCGCGGAATCGATCGTCGGCGGCTCGCCGGGACGCATCACGCGGTAGATGTCGAACAGCGCGTCCTCACGCGTCATGTTCTTGTCGGCATGCAGCGTGTTGCGGATGTAGGCGCCGACATTGACGTGGTCGATGTCGAGCAGCGGCAGCTCCTTGTAGCCCTGCTCGTTCAGCGCCTTGAGAAGCTTGTCGACGATTTCCTCACCGGCTTCGGCATAGATTTCGCCGGTCTTCGGATTGACGAGGTCTTCGGCGAGGTAATTGCCGACCAGCTCTTCATCCGACATGCGCAGGGCCTTCAGCCCCTTTTCCTGGAGCTGGCGCGCGGACCGCACGGTGAGCTTCTTGCCGGCCTCGAGCACGACCTTGCCGCTATCGGCATCGACCAGGTCGTTGATCGTCGAGTAGCCGCGGAAACGGTTGGCGTCGAACGGCACCCGCCAGCCATCCTTGGCGCGCTTGTAGATGATCTTCTTGTAGAACGTGGAGAGGATCTGCTCGCCGTCCAGCCCAAGCGCGAACATCAGCGAGGTCACGTGAATCTTGCGGCGGCGGTCGATGCGCGCGAACACGATGTCCTTGGCGTCGAATTCGATGTCGAGCCAGGAACCGCGATAGGGAATGACGCGCGCTGCAAACAGCAATTTGCCGGACGAATGGGTCTTGCCCTTGTCGTGATCGAAGAACACGCCGGGAGAGCGGTGCATCTGCGAGACGATGACCCGCTCGGTGCCGTTGACGACGAAGGTGCCGTTCATGGTCATGAGCGGGATATCGCCCATGTAGACGTCCTGCTCCTTGATGTCCTTGACCGATTTGGCGCCGGTCTCTTCGTCGATATCGAACACGATAAGGCGCAGCGTCACCTTCAGCGGCGCGGCATAGGTCATGCCGCGCTGGCGACACTCGTCGACGTCGTATTTCGGCGGCTCGAATTCATAGCGGACGAATTCCAGCATCGAGGTGCCGGAGAAATCCGAGATCGGGAACACCGAGCGGAATACCGCCTGGAGGCCTTCGTCCAACCGGCCGCCCGGGGGTTCCGCGACCATCAGGAACTGGTCGTAGGACGCCTTCTGAACCTCGATGAGGTTCGGCATCTCGGCGACTTCCTTGATGTGTCCGAAAAACTTGCGAACGCGTTTGCGACCGGTGAATGTCTGCTGCGCCATCGTGGCCTCTCATTATCGTCGCCCCTGATGGGCGATCCTTCCGAGGCGCGACTGTCATCGCCCCCGGGTTGAATTTCGATCCATTTCGAGCGCCGGAAGCCCGATTTCAGGGGTTTAAGTCCTGAATCTGTTCTTCAGACCTTCAAAACGCAAAACGACGCGCGGGGCGCGCTTAATCGCACCCGCCCGTCACAACCATCATCTTCACGGACTGCAAAAGCCCGAAATTGCATATCTCCCAACGGCCTGCGGAGGAACACCCGCCGCCCCCGCCTCAAGCCGTGCTTTCGTGCTGCCGCCCCGATATGGGATGGCAATCATGGAGATTCGAGGGGCAAGTCCCCGAATCCCCACACATTTTTGTGTTCGGCCTGCTCCGGGACACCCCGTCGCGCGCCTTTTGCCTCTTCTCGTGCCGGCCGATCCGATCCGGCCATCCAAGTCCTAGTTGCGAGATCCGGGTCTCGCTTGCGCTCGCCCTACTCTCCTCGTCATGGCCGGGCTTGACCCGGCCACCCACGTCTTTTGTCGCCAGATCCCCGGATCGCGCTTACGCTCGCCCTACTCTCCTCGTCATGGCCGGGCTTGACCCGGCCATCCACGTCTTTTGTCGCCAGATCCCCGGATCTCGCTTTCGCTCGCCCGGGATTTCGCTGAAGTAACTTGCGTTACTTCAGCTCAACCTTCGCGCCAGCCTTCTCGAGCTGGGCCTTGATCTTGTCGGCTTCGTCCTTGTTCACGCTTTCCTTGACAGGCTTCGGCGCGCCCTCGACGAGGTCCTTGGCTTCCTTGAGGCCGAGGCCGGTGATGGCGCGGACTTCCTTGATGACCTCGATCTTCTTGTCGCCGGCAGCGGCGAGAACGACCGTGAACTCGGTCTTCTCTTCAACCGGAGCGGCAGCAGCACCGCCACCCGCGGGACCAGCCACCGCGACCGCGGCAGCGGCCGAGACGCCCCACTTCTCTTCCAGGAGCTTTGCGAGCTCGGCAGCTTCGAGCACGGTCAGGCTCGAGAGGTCGTCGACGATTTTCTGTAAGTCAGCCATTGATCTGTTTCCTTAAGCGAATTGGTTCGAACCAGGTTTTGGGTTTTGCGAAGGGCGTCAGGCCGCTTCGCCCTTTGAGGCATGAGCCTGAATGACGCGCGCGAGTTTTGCAGCGGGCGCGTTGGCGAGCTGCGCAAGCTTGGTCGCCGGCGCCACCAGGAGGCCGACAATCTTGCCGCGAAGTTCGTCGAGCGACGGCAGGGAGGCGAGCGCCTTCACGCTGTCGAAATTCAGGACGGTTTTGCCCATCGAGCCGCCGAGAATGACGAACCGCTCGTTCGTCTTGGCGAATTCGATGGCAACCTTTGGCGCCGCGACCGGATCCTTGGAAGTTGCGATCACGGTCGGCCCTTTCAAAAGGGAGCCGATGGCAGCGACGTCAGTGCCTTCAAGAGCGATTTTGGTGAGACGGTTCTTCGAGACCTTCACGGATGCGCCCGCCTGCTTCATCTGCATGCGCAGCTTCTGCATCTGGGCCACGGTGAGGCCGGAATAATGAGCAACGATCGCGACGCTCGTGGTCTTGAAGACCGCGTTCAGCTGTTCGACCGCCTCTTTTTTTGCCGCTCGTTCCACAGCAAGCTCTCTCCGGTTGGCGGTCTTCGCGATTACGCTGGACCACCGGGTTGCACCGATCGTCCAGCCCCAAACCTGACCTCCAGACACCAGTCTCAAGGACACGCCGGGCGAGACGACATTTCAGTAGCCTGCCCTCCCGCTTCCCTTTCGGGCCGCGAGGTGTCGAGGTTCGAACCAAACAGGCTTCATGTCGCCAAAGGCGACCCGAAGCGAAATCCGGTCTTCACCCGTCTATGCAGGCCATCCGATTAAGCCGTTGAAGAAACGATAAGATTTCGTCGCAGGCGCCTGCAGTCTCGGACAGGATCGAGATCATCGGCGCGCCGACGACCCCTGCGCACATCCCCTCCAAAGCGACGGCTTCCCTTTCCTTTCGAGCAATCCATGCGGATGTCCTGAAAGGAATGGTCTCCTATCGTATTGGGTTTTCGGAATGCGAGCACAGACGTGCCAGCAACGGCCAGCACCTCCGGAAACCGGGTGTTTATAGGCTCCGGTCCTGATTGCCAAGAGCAAATTTCACACCAGTTTGGCGCACCCTCATTTGGATGAATTTGGCCAAAAATAGCCCTTTCAGGCCTCCTTCACCACGTATGGCAGCGGTTTCCCTTCGAAGAACGCGGTCAGATTGGCGATCACGCAGTCCTGCATAGCCGTGTGCGACTCAAGGGTATGGCCGCCGATATGCGGGCTCAGCACCACATTGGGGAACGCGGTCAACGCATCCGGGGCGTGTGGCTCGCTCGCGTAGACATCGAGACCGGCCGCAGCGATTGTCTTGTCCGCGAGCGCATTGACCAGTGCCTGCTGGTCGATGACCGAGCCGCGCGCGATGTTGACGACGCAACCATCCTCGCCGAGCCGTTTGAGGATATCGGCATTGACGACGTGGTGGGTATCGGCGCCGGCGCGAACCGCGATCATCAGCACGCTGCACCAATCGGCGAGCGCCTCCAGATCGGGAAAATAGCGATACGGAACGTCGCGCCGGCTGCGGCTGAAATAGCCGACCTCGGCCTCGAACGCCGCCACACGGGCCGCGATCTTGCGGCCGATCTCGCCCATCCCGTAGATGCCGACCTTGCGGCCGGGCATGCCGGCTTGCGGCCGCATCATCGGCGAGGGCTTTGCAGCCGCCCAATCCCCGCTCCGCACATAATTGTCGGCGACCAAAAGACGCCGCGTCGCCGCCAGCATCAAGATGACCGCAATATCGGCGACCGAGGCTGCGTTGGCGCCGGGACTGTGGCCGACCGTGATCTTGCGGCTTTTGGCTGCCTTGAGATCGACGCCGTCATAACCGGTGCCGTAACAGACGATCGCCCCTAACTTTGGCATCATGTCCATCATGTTGCCGGAAAGCGGCGTGCCGCCCGCCGTGATCATGGCGCGGACGCTCGCGAGCTGGTCCGCCGGAAACATCTCATTCGGCGGCTTGCCGGCGGCATCCATCAGCTCAAAGCGCTCGCCGATGCGCCGCATCAGCGACTTCGGAAAGCGCGAATAGACTAGGACTCTCTCGAGCATTGGCATTCCTGCGAGGCTGTACCGGCGAGACGTTATGACCGAGACGGCGCATTCGCCGCGCGAGCATTTGTGACTTTACTTCAATGTCGCCGGTCCGTGTATCATGGCCCGGCAGGTGCTCATGCGCTTTTCGGAAGCTCAGCCATGCCTTCACTCGGAAAATCACTGTTCAGCCGTCGCGCCGCGCTCACCACGCTCGCTTTCGCGCCAGCAATCGCCTCATCCGCGCGACCTGTGTTTGCGGAGACACCGGCGGCAGCGGCCGTCGCGTTGGCGCCGGCCTGCATTCTCACGCCCGCGGCGATCGCGGGTCCCTACTACTTCGATCCAAAACTCCAGCGCAGCGATGTCACCGAGGGACATCCCGGCGCGCCCTTGCGGCTGCGCTTCGTCGTGATGAACGCGGCCGATTGCACGCCGGTCTCGGGGGCGCGGATCGATGTTTGGCACGCGCGGGCGGATGGCTACTATTCCGGCTACCCCGGTCAGGGCGACAGGCACAATGTCGATACATCGGGCGGCACGTTCATGCGCGGCACACAGGTCGCCGACGCGCGCGGCGAAGCCTGGTTCCACACCGTCTACCCCGGCTGGTATGAGGGCCGCACCGTGCATGCCCATTTCAAGATCTTCATCGACGACAAGACCATGCTCACCGGCCAGATGTATTTCCCCGATGCGCTCAGCCAATATATTTTTGCCAATGTCGGCATGTATCGGCGCAAGGCCGTCCGCAACGTCTTCAACACCAATGACGAATTCGCGCTGCGGGATACGACCCGCGGCGGCTACTGCGACATCAAGGAAGAGACCGATCATTATCGTGCGACGCTAGTCGTCGGTGTCAGCCGCACTGTCGTCACGGCGCTCAATGACGCCGGGAAGCCGAAGGTTCAACCGCGCGCGATCGTGCCGGGCGTCGCCACTGACAAGCAGAACAACGGCTGATTACGAATAGGGGGCGGAATAGGTTGCCCAATTCCGCCCCTGCTCTCATGCGTTCCAAAAACCCTCAGCCGAGCACGGTGCCCGGTTCGACCTTCACGCCCGGTCCCATGGTCGAGGAAACCGCAACGCGCTGGATGTAGGTGCCCTTCGCACCCGCGGGCTTTGCCTTGGCGACCGCATCCGCGAGCGCCTTGATGTTCGCCACCAGCTTGTCCTCGGAGAACGAGGCCTTGCCGACGCCGGCCTGCACAATGCCGGCTTTCTCGACGCGGAATTCGACCGAGCCGCCCTTGGCGCCCTTGACCGCGGTGGTGACGTCCATGGTCACGGTGCCGATCTTCGGGTTCGGCATCATGCCGCGCGGGCCAAGCACCTTACCCAACCGGCCGACCAGCGGCATCATGTCGGGGGTGGCGATACAACGATCGAAATCGATGGTGCCACCCTGCACTTTTTCAACGAGGTCTTCGGCGCCGACGACGTCAGCGCCTGCGGCCTTGGCCTCTTCGGCCTTGGCGCCGCGCGCGAACACGCCGACCCGCAAGGTGCGGCCGGTGCCGTTCGGCAGGTTGACCACGCCGCGCACCATCTGATCGGCGTGACGCGGATCGACGCCGAGATTGATCGCGATCTCGATGGTCTCGTCGAACTTCGATTTGGCGCGCTCCTTGACCATCTTGATGGCGTCCGCGAGCGGATAGAGCTTTTCGCGATCAACCCCTTCGCGGGCCTTCTTCAAACGTTTTCCAATTGCCATGGTCCGTTACCCCGCAACTTCCAGGCCCATCGAACGGGCGGAACCCTCGACCATCTTCATGGCCGATTCGATCGTGTCGCAATTGAGATCCTTCATCTTCTTCTCGGCGATCTCGCGCACCTGCGCTTTGGTCACCTTGCCGGCCTTGTCACGGCCCGGCGCCTTCGAGCCGGACTGGATTTTTGCGGCCTGCTTGAGGAAGTAGGACATCGGCGGCGTCCTCATCTCGAAGGTGAAGGAACGGTCCGCATAGATGGTGATGATCACCGGAATCGGGGTGTTCTTTTCTTCCTTCTGCGTCTGCGCGTTGAACGCCTTGCAGAATTCCATGATGTTGAGGCCGCGCTGACCAAGCGCGGGACCGATCGGGGGCGAAGGGTTCGCCGCACCGGCCGGCACCTGCAATTTCAGGTATCCGGTCACTTTCTTTGCCATCTGTTACTCCTCATGCTGCTCCCGGAGGATTCCGAGAGCTTCATTGGGACCGTGGTGCGGTTCAACGGATGACTGGCGATCATCCATCTCCTCCCACGGCACTTCGGAAGCAAGCGCTAGCCGCTTCCCCTTCTCGTCATTGCCGGGCTTGACCCGGCAATCCATCCTCTTCGCCAAATGCTTATTACGAAGATTGATGGATGCCCGGATCAAGTCCGGGCATGACGATGACGATCAGACCTTCTCGACCTGAGCGAATTCCAGTTCGACCGGCGTGGCGCGGCCGAAGATCGAGACCGCGACCTTCACGCGCGAACGCGCCTCGTCGATTTCCTCGACCACGCCCGAGAACGAGGCGAACGGCCCGTCAGCCACCCGCACATTCTCGCCGATCTCGAACGACACCGAGGCCTTCGGCCGTTCCACGCCTTCCTGCACCTGGTGCAGGATGCGCATGGCCTCGGCCTCCGAGATCGGCATCGGCTTGTTTTCCGCGCCGAGGAAGCCCGTGACCTTGGGCGTGTTCTTGATCAGATGAAACGCTTCGTCGGTCAACTTCATCTTGACCAGCACATAGCCCGGGAAGAACTTGCGCTCGGCGTCGATCTTGCGGCCGCGGCGCACTTCGGTGACCTTTTCGGTCGGCACCAGGACCTGCTCGAACAACTCCTCGAGGCCGCGCTGCTTGGACTGCTCGCGGATCGATTCCGCAACTTTCTTTTCAAAATTCGAATAGGCGTGAACGATATACCAGCGCTTATCGATCGTCTGAGTGGCGGCGCTTGTCATCAGTGGATGCCCAGTAGCAAGGTGACGATATAGCGGATGATCTGATCCGAGGCGAAGAAGAAGATCGAAGCCAGCGCAACCATCACGAATACCATGATCGTGGTGATCGTCGTCTCGCGGCGGGTCGGCCAGGTGACCTTGGCGGTCTCCGAGCGCACTTCCTGCAGGAATTTGAACGGGCTGAAGGCCATCGTTTGCGGTCCGCGTCCTTAAGTGAGACGAATGAGTTTTCTAGGAATCCGAACAGCCGTCTTAAGCCCAGCCCTCTCTTGAAGGATGAGCCGGCAAGCGGGCTCGTTGGTTCGGGGATTTAACAGCCGCGCCGGATATCCGCGTTTAGCGGGCCGACAGCAGGTGGCGGCTATCTACTGCCGGAACGGCAAAAGGTCAAGACAGGGGGAACCGAACTGGCGCACCGGGTTCGCCAAAGCCCGCGCTGGATCGGTCAAGATCCAAGATCAATGGCTTAGATGGCAGGAGTGGCAGGGCTCGAACCTGCGACCCCCGGTTTTGGAGACCGGTGCTCTACCAATTGAGCTACACTCCTGCAGGGGACCGAAGCGCTCCGCCAGGTCCGCGCCGTTTCAAGCATAGGGGATGGCCCGATTGCAAGTGCGGTCAACCCCAAACGCCCTGTTCAAGCCACGCCTTCTGCGCCAGACTTCCCATCAGGCCAAAAACAACAGCCGACGGGAGAGACCATGAACGCGCAAACCGCCGCCAAGCACGCCCCCAGCCCGCAAACAACCCCGCTCCCGCAAGCCAAGCCGGAATCGCTCGGGCTTTCGCCTGTTCGCTTGCAGCTTATGTCGGACGCGTTCAAGCGCGAGATCGACAAGGGAACCATCCCCGGCGCCACCATCATGGTCGCGCGGAAAGGCCAGATCGGCTGGTTCGATGCACTGGGCCGGCAAAGTCCGGCCGCCGCCACACCGATGGCGCACAACACCATCTTCCGCATCTTCTCGATGACAAAGCCGATCGCCTCGGTCGGCATCATGATGCTCGTGGAGGAAGGCCACTTCCTGCTCAGCGATCCCGTCGCCAAATTCATACCCGAGTTTGCCAACCAGCAGGTCGGCGTCGAGAACAACGGCAAGCTCGATCTCGTGCCCTTGAAGCGTCCGATGACGATCCAGGACCTTTTGCGCCACACCTCGGGCATCACCTACGATCACACCGGTAACGGCCTGGTGCAGCAGCTTTATCAGCAGTCGCGGCTGCGCAGCCGCAAGATCACCAACGCCGAGCACGCTTCGATGGTGGCGAGCCTGCCCCTGAAGTGCCAGCCGGGCGCGGAATGGAACTATAGCCGCTCCACCGACATCCTGGGCCGGATCATCGAGGTCGTGACCGGCAAAAGCTTGAGCGCATTCCTGACCGAGCGGATCCTTGCGCCGCTGCAGATGGCCGAGACCGCGTTCCACGCCGGCGAAGCGAATGCGGGCCGGCTCGCCGAGCCGTTCCCGACCGATCCCTGGAACGGCGACAAAATCCAGCTCTTCAACATGCTGGAAAAGCCGGTGATGGAATCCGGCGGCGGCGGGCTGGTCTCGACCACGATGGATTACGCCCGCTTCTGCCAGATGCTGCTCAACGGCGGGGTGCTCGACGGCAACAGGATCATCGGCCGCAAGACGCTGCAATTGATGGCGTCCGATCACCTCGGCCCGCATGTGAAAGTCGACAGCCCCCTGATGCCACCCGGCCACGGCTTTGGCCTCGGCTTTGCGGTGCGCACCCAAGGCGGCATCGCGCCGTTTATGGGCTCGGTCGGCCAATTCTTCTGGAGCGGCATGGGCGGAACCTTCTTCTGGATCGATCCGGTCGAGGATTTGTTCGCCGTGTTCATGTCGCAAGGGCCTGGCCAGCGCATGTACACCCGCACGCTGGCGCGCAACCTGGTGTATGCGGCGCTGGAGTGACGATCTCGTGCCCCGGATGCTGCGCAGCGCCATAAGCGCGTTCACGCGCGTCTTCGACGCGCTATGCGGTGCGCTGCTGATCCGGGGCCCATGCACCGCGATCGGGATTCATGGGTCCCGGCTCTGCGGAGCAGCGTTTCGCGCTGCACCGCGTCCGGGACACGATCTCAACTGATCGTCGCGCCGCCGTCGATCACCATGGTCTGGCCGGTCATGAAGTTGCCGGCCGCCGAGCCCAGAAACACCGCAGCACCCGCGATCTCGTCGGGGATGCCGATGCGCAGTAGCGGCGAGCGCGCGGTCGAGGCCTTCAGGTTTTCCGGATTGTCCCACAGCGCCTTGGCAAAATCGGTCTTGATCAGGCCCGGCGCGATGCAGTTCACCCGCACATTGTGCTTGCCGTATTCGCAGGCGAGATTGCGCGCAAGCTGCATGTCGGCCGCCTTCGAGATCGCGTAGGCGCCGAGGATCGTCGAGCCCTTCAGGCCGCCGATCGAGGAGACGATGATCACCGAGCCGTCCTTGCGCGCGATCATCTGCGGCACCACCATGCTGGTCAGCCAGTTGTTGGCGACGATGTTGTTGTCGAGGATCTTTCTGAACTGATCGTCGGAAATGTTGGCGAGCGGGCCGTAATAGGGATTCGACGCGGCGTTGCAGACCAAGACGTCGATCTTGCCGAAGATGCGGTTGCTCTCGTCGACCAGGTGCTGAAGGTTCTCCTTAGAGGAGATATTCGCTGCGATCGACGCCGCGGTCCCCTTGCCGATCTTGTCGTTGATCTCCTTGGTCACCTGGTCGCAGACGTCCTGCTTGCGCGAGGAGATCACGACCTTGGCGCCGTGCTCGGCCATCCTTTCTGCGATGGCGCGGCCGATGCCGCGGGTAGAGCCGGTGATGACGGCGACTTTTCCCTTCATGTCGAACAAGGTCATGTTTCCCTCCAAAATATTTATCCGGCGCTGCTGCCAGTTATTTCCAGTTAACGTCATTCCGGGGCGATGCGAAAGCATCGAACCCGGAACCTCGAGATTCCGGGCCCGGTCCTGCGGGCCGTCCCGGAATGACACCTCAGGCGAGCTTCGTTTCCACCACGACCTCCGGCCCGGCCGGCTGATGCATCGCGGCGTGCCTTGCATCCGCGATCCAGGGCTGCTGGTTGACCATCGGCAGCCGCCAGATGCTGCGGCCGGTGCTTGCGAAATGATCGAGCCGGGTCACCGAGCAATTGTCGATATCAAAAGCAAGCCCCTTTTCCGGTTGCCCGCCGAGCGCAAGACCGATCGCCGCCTTGATCGTGCCGCCATGGCCGACGGCGATGACGTCCCGGCCTGCGTGCTCGACATTGACACGCTCGATCGCCCCGCGCACCCGGTTGTACAGATCCATGAAACTCTCGCCGCCGGGGGCGGGCTCAGAGATGTCGGCAAACCAGTGGCTGCCGACCGGCCGGCTGGCGACGAAGGCGGCGCGATTCATGCCCTGCCACGCTCCGAGATGCTGTTCGGCGAAGGCCGCTTCCTGAAGCATGTTCGCAGGTTTTGGAAAGCCGGTGTCCCAGATCGCTGCCGCCGTCTGGTGGGTGCGCTGGAGGTTGCTTGCGTACCAGAGCGCGTTGCGCGGCAGGATTTTTGCCACCGCCTCGAACACTTCGCGATCAGAGGTGTCGCAGTCGATGTCCTTTTGGCCGTAGATGTTGCCGCCGTCGCTGCGCACCGGCGCATGGCGCACCCACCACCACCGCGTCGCAACGACTGCTGATTTGTCTTCATTGGACATCGCCAACACCCTTCAATACTGTTTGCGTGCCGCTGTACGTGAGATGGAATGCCGTCTCAAGTGACTTGGACGTCTTTTGGCTGTTTGAAATTCCGCAAGGCGGCAAACGAGAGAAACATTTAGGGAGAAACGAAATGGGCCGCCTCGAAGGCAAATCGGTCATCATCACCGGCGCCGGCAGCGGCATCGGGCGCGCGGCCTCGCTTTTGTTCACAAAAGAGGGAGCAAAACTGATCGCGGTCGACCGCACCGACGGCGTCAAGGAAACCGTGGCGCAGATCCAAAAGGCCGGCGGCACCGCGGAAGCCGTGCAGGCCGATGCCGGTTCGGAAAAAGACGTGATGGCCTTCATCGACAAGGCGGTGTCGAAATTCGGCAGGCTGGACGCGATCTGGGCCAATGCCGGTATTTCCGGCGGGCTGGTGCCGATCGCCGAGCAGACCGTCGAGCACTGGCAGGAAATCCTGCGCATCAATCTGATCGGGCCGTTCCTCGCGATCAAATATGCGATGCCGCACATGATCCGGCAGAGGTCCGGCGCCATCGTCTGCACCGCATCGGTCGCGGGCTTGAAGTCCGGCGCCAGCGGACACCCTTACGCGGCGAGCAAGGCCGGCGTGATCAGCCTGGTGCAGACCACGGCCTATTCGCTGTCCGGCAGCGGTGTGCGCATCAACGCGGTATGTCCGGGCCTGATCGAGACCGGCATGACCAAGCCGATCTTCGATAACGCGAAGGAACGCGGCACCGACGGCAAGATCGGCCAGCTCAATCCGTTGAAGCGCGCCGGCCAGCCGCACGAGCTCGCGGCGATGGGACTTTTTCTCGCAAGCGACGAGGCTTCCTACGTCAACGGTCAGGCGATCCCGGTCGATGGCGGCCTGACCGCGTCAATGCCGTATGCGGGGAAACCGATTTGAGAATGTCTCACCACACATCGTCATGCCCCGCCAACGGGTCGCGCGAATGCGCGCCCGATGACAGGCTCCGGCGGGGCATCCAGTACGCTGCGGCTTCTCAATTCGATCTCGACGTCTCTAGAATACTAGATCGCCCGCTTTCGCGGGCGATGACAGCTACTGATTTAATTGTCAAACGGCCAAGGCATGCGCCCGC
>Ga0210406_10001884_pt1 | contig 24692 bp, 24 predicted proteins | sample IncBWC30MmetaG_FD_155454 | JGI IMG/M metagenome (GOLD analysis project Ga0210406, IMG submission 155454) | Forest soil microbial communities from Barre Woods Harvard Forest LTER site, Petersham, Massachusetts, United States - Inc-BW-C-30-M | ecosystem: Environmental > Terrestrial > Soil >...
TCCCCGCAAACGATTTGATGAAAGCAGACTGAACGAGCTTGCAGCGAGCTTTAAATCCCAGGGCGTCTTGGCACCGCTATTGGTGCGGGAAGTAGAGGATAGCAAGTACGAGATTGTTGCAGGGGCACGCAGACTCAGAGCCGCCAAGATCGCGGAACTTGAGACGGTGCCTGTCCGCGTGGTCAAACTCACCGATGCCGAAGCCACCGAAGCCCGCGTTATTGAAAACCTGCAACGCGAAGACATCCACCCATTGGAAGAAGCTCTGGGCTTCAAATCACTCTTGGAGCTTGGAGAGCCTTACAACATCGCGCATCTGTCGGCAAGAACTGGGAAAAGCGAAGCGTACATTTACGGTCGCATCCGGCTTGCCGATTTGTTTCCTGCCGTGGCCGAGGCGTTCCTAAAGGACAAGATCACCATCGGCCACGCTTTGCTGATTGCTAAACTCCCAGTCTCTCAACAACAAGAGGCTTTCAATGCGTCTTTCCGCAGCATGTGGACGAGTGAAGGCAATACCCAAGTCCTGATTCCTGTTAAGGAATTGGGGGTATGGATCGAGTCCAACATCCTGCTGCAACTGGCATCGGCCCCGTTCGATAAGGAGGATGAAACGCTCGTGGCCGGAGCGGGATCATGCGTCAATTGCCCCAAGCGAACTGGATTCAACAAACTTCTCTTCGGCGAGATAGCTCGTAAAGACTCGTGCAGCGATCCGAACTGCTTTCGCGCCAAAATCGACGCCTCCGTGTCGCGAACGATGGAACAAAAACCGCAGATTGTGCAGGTTTCGTCGGCATGGAGCACGCGTGAAAGTGCTCCGTTAGGGCGAAATCGATATGTGGAATTGGACATCCGGAAACCCAAGGCGAATGGCAACGCCTCTAAACAATCTGCATTGCAGAGACCATGCACTAAGATGCAGGAAGCCATTGTCATGGACGGCGGCAAGCGTGGACAGATCGTGAAGGTCTGCGCCGATCCAGCCTGCCGTGTCCATCATCCCAATACGACCTCACCACAGCAGATTGGACGCGAACGGGTAGAAGAACGGCGACGGATTGAAAAGGAGAAGCTGGAAATTACAACCCGGCTCCGCGTTCTCGCCACGGTGCTGCAACGAGTATCAGCGCCGCTTAAGAAAGCAGACTTGTTGGCGATTGCCGAACACGTGATACATGGAGTGTCTCACAGCCAGATTCCTGCGCTGGCAAAGCGGCACAAGATCGACACCAAGAGTCTGACCGTTTCGCCGCATGAGGCTCTGGCCAAGCAAGCTGGCAAGTGCAACGAAGCTGAGCTCTCGAAACTTCTTCTCGAAATCACCCTGCTCGATTGCGCGTATCACCGCGCTGGCTCCAAAAGTGATCCACTCATGGATGCGGCAAAGCGCTATCGTGTGGATACCGAGAAGACTGCCAAGGCTGTCGCGGAGGACTTCACCCTAAAACAGAAGAAACGCAAATCAGCTGGGGCCAAGAAAACGGCGCCCGAGCCAGCCGCCGCGCAACCACGTGCATAGCCTTGTAACATTCTCTCACTTCGCGGAGTCTCCAACGGGGACTCCGCTTCTTTTTATAGCCAGCCGTTATCAATTCGTGCCAAAGAAGTCTGGGAGTCTTTTTCCCTGGCCCGCTTCTGTCGCTGAGAACTCAATCATTTGCAGTTCAAAACAGAGTCACACAGGAGAACTTCCGGGGGAACAAGATTCGTTTGTCTGCTCGCAAATACCTTCCCGCAGCGATTACGCCGTCCGCTCGTTCGCGTCGGCACTGCTTTGCTTGGTACGCGTCCGAGCGGCACTGGCTCTAAAAAATCAAAAGATTGAAGCACCCAGGTAGTTCATTTCTTCCCCGAATTATTCTTGTGTCCACTACTCACCGGCCAGTTTGACTCCCCTTTACGCGATCCAGAGTGAAGGCCCGGTTCTAGACGGCCTTCCTGGAAGGACTCTGGGTTTGCTCCATGTCAGGATTTGAGAAATACCGCATCACTGCGTTGCGCTTGGCGGCCTTGATGGGCGCTCGCGTGAATATCGCGCTGGCCGTGGGTATGGACGTGGTCATGCGATATTTTTCGTGGCCGCAGCTCGCTACATTTTGGCAATCCGCACGATGGGGCGGCATTCTTCGATCGGCCTTTCTATGATTCGCAAATGTGGAACACGAAAGCGGTGCTCGGCGGCGCATCCGTCGCCGTGCTGACTTGCATCGGCTTTACGGATTTCGACCCTTTCTGAAGAGGCCGGAATCCTCGGGGAGCCCGGATGCGTAACCGTAGACAGCGACCTGGCCCCCCGGGCACAATCCGACGAAGCAAAGACCGAACGCTCCACCCAGCATGTTTAGTGGTAGGAGTCCCCTACCCCACATCAATCCAGCTCTGAACATCGACCCAGACGCCGCCCCGTCGTTCCTGAAACCGGGTAACCGTGCCAACAACAGCGATGCTTTTTCCATCAGAGCAGTGCCGAATGATGACCGGCGCTGTGCTTGACTCTGTGGACTGGGCATCGACCCGGCACTCAACACGACAGTGATCGCAATGGAAGAACTCCGTGCTAATCATGCCGTTCATTCTAGCCCGAACCTCCAAGACTTCTTGTGCGATTCAGGAGACCGCAGTCGCAACCGCTGTGACATAGATCACATACGAGTCGTCTGTGCCGTCCTAAACTTATGCGCAAGGTGAGAGGATGCCACAACAAGGATTAGCGGAAGCGGTCGAGAAACTCGCCCGCGCCGGCAAGCAAGTGGGGATGAGCATCGACGACATGATCCAGATACTCGACGCCGGTGTAACCGTGGAGACTTTGGTGGATCTCATCGACAGTCTTCAGGCGTACTCCTCGGGCGACTCGCTAGAGTGGTGAAGATCGCCCACGTTAATACTCTAAAGTTCCGCAATTGTGCATTTCACTAAGTAGTGATTTATTTTCAGCAACTTGCTAATGAAGGCAGTTGACAGATTGACAGTTCTTGATTGTGGCCAATTTTGAGATGTGTTAGGCAAAAATTGGTGAATCATGTTCGGCTGTTAAGCCATGGGATACAATCCTCCCGAAGTCAGAGAAAAATATAGGTAGCTCTTGACTAGGCGGAGGCGCGTCTATGCCATTAGATACGGTGCTCACGCTACTCAACGTTGTGTGGGGACTCGTGCTTACTGGAATTGGAATTGAAATGGTTAACAATCCACCGGATGTGCGCTGGAAGCGATGGGTTTATCGCATTCTCTTCATCGTTTTTGGCATCGCTGTGATTGCAACGACGGCTATACAGTCTGCGAGGAATACATCCGAACAGGTGCGCTTGCATCAGGAAGCGGAAGGGATGGAGAGACAATTATCAAACAAGGTAAGTGAGCAAGGTGGAAAACTGGACGCGATTGCTCATTTTGAGCAGCAGTTCCTATCCTTTGTTGCGCAGCGGCCAAGCGGTTCCTCTGATGCTACAGCCAAGGCGTACGAGGCCATGGCAGCAACAGTTATGCGGTTGGCTCAAAGTAGCACATCGCAGACGCCGCCGCCACCTGGTGGCCGGCTTGACATTCTCTACGAGGGATCGGAATTAAATGGCAAAACCATCACGGTGCCTGCCAACCCTAATGGTATGGCTCAATTGTCGCCAATTCATACCAAAAACGTCGGAAATAAGGCCACCGGTCAGGTATCAGCGCGTCTTTATTTCAGCAAACTTGTGACGGGCGGGATATGGACTGGATGGCAGGGTACCGAGAGCGAGGAAGAGGGATATCCCTCATGTTTTTACGCGGCAGGAATGCCGCCGATATTTATCAACCCCAAAGAAACGTGGAACTGGCAACCCTTTACTGCTCAATTCCAGAACTGGCAACAGGGCGAAGCGATCACAGTAAAAGTGAAGTTTTTCTATGGAACTGACAAACCATCGGAAGCGACGTTTAGCATCCGAAGGCAGTGAAGTTGCGCTAAGTTAAGTCAAAAGTAAAATAATTTTTGCTATCATGCCAGATATGAGCCGGTCCTGCTGAAAAATTGAATCCAAATCCGCATCCAGATTCGCAAGACTTTTGACTCTGTCTTAAAAACATTTGTGAAACGCCGCCACTTCCAAGAGCGAAAATAAAGATTAGGGAAAAAAGCGACTTAAGAAGGTTTTGAGCTGAGGCTTTCTAATTGGAATAGTTGACGTTAAATATTTGTCGTAATCTTCCCCATCCTGCTTATTCCATTCGGTGTGTGGTTTTTGTCTCCATGGCGGCTCTATCAACTCTTCCACATTCAGTTCTCAGTACGATCCGGCGAAACGCTCATGAACCATCGGAAAAGCATCCTCAGAGATTACCGAGAATCCGGGGATCCAAACAACGATTAGGAGGAGTCGCTAAAAGGTCAACGGTCAGCACCGCTTTTTTCAGCAGCCTGCTAGGGCCAGAAAGCTACCGGTTGACTAACATGCCTAGGTCTACCAAGGCAATGCCGAGCTGCTGATGCAGCACCTAGAGTCGGCGTGGCGTCGCCGAGCGCTACCCAATTCTGAGCGATGCGGTTGTGACAACATCTGTGTCGCTAATCTGCTGTGGTCAAGCAGAACTTGCAACCGGTTGACTCGGCTCTCAGCATGACGCCCTAACTGTTCAATCCTGAAAGCCAATTTTTGGAGATATACATTTTCGAGTTCCATCGTCAGGATTTTGTTCCAGTTCAATACTGCATCAGCGAAGCAGGTTTGTTGCCTACGAACCCGTGCCTGCAATGCATACAGTTCCCGGGGAGACACCTCAATATTGACATATTCATCGGTCCTTTGCGTCTTCAGAAAAACCTCCGCTGCCACACACCACGAGTGAATCAGCAGCGCCTCGCACCGCAAGACAGGGTGAGTTTGTCGCTACTTTCCACCACGCTGAATCATCCAACTTTGCATGAAAGTCCGGCAGGCGTACGAAGGTCGTGTGATTGAAGCCCGAACCTCGGAATTGAAGGACGGTGGGTGGGACTCTGAATTTTCTATCGAAGAACATGACGCCGCAGGGATGACTGAAAACGCATTCTACGTCCCGGGAATTTTTCCCACGCCAGAGGCGGCGATTCAAGCGGCAGTGACTGCGGGACAACAGAAAATTGATTCAGGCTTCGAGTACAAACCCGTTGTCGAGTATCGACAGTGAGACCCTTGGGTATCAGTTTGGGTCTTGGGTTTTTCCGCGCATACAACCAAGCTTGCGATAGCCACAGCGAGCAGCGGCACCTTTTTCATAGCTCCAACCAATCGAGTTCCGACACACCAAGGAAGAAAATGCCGAGCATTTGTTCGGGCGGCATCTACCTATATCGAATCCGTACGGTTTCGCCAAACTGGCGGGAGAACGGCCCCGTGGTACCGCTCTCCCGTCTTGAGACGAAAGCCGGATTCCTGCCTACGGCGCTCCGCAGGAGGACGTGCAAACGGACGCCGCCCCCTCCGCGTAAAGGTCCGTGCCATTATTGGAAACGATGAATTTCTGCGTGCTCACGCTGTTGTAGGCCGGGGACGCGGACGTTCCCCCGTGCATAATCGACGGGTACGTGATCGAGCAGAAGTTGGATACATTGGGCCCTTGTATGAATATGAGCGTGATCTCCGTCCCTGGGAGAACGGTCGGAACCGTCGGCGTCACCGTCACCAGCCCGCCGCTGCTGGGACAGGCAATCTGCTGGACGTTCCCCGCAGTAACATCCAGCGCGGCTGCCGTGGCGGCTACTGTATTCACGCCTAGCTGAACACCACTGCCGAATGCGGTAATGTTGTCGTTTCCGGCGGCGAGGGCGACGGCACCCGCATCGTTAACCAGATATTGCACGACGCCGTGGCCCCCGCCGTCGTACGCATAATGCTTTTTGTTTTTGCAATCGACCAGAACATTAACAGCGTGGGCCGAGTTCGACACAATTGCCGCAGCCGACAGCGCCACGTTTGTAATGGTGTGCAATGGGTCTAGCCAGACCGCCGTTGTTCCCGAGAACGCTCCACATGTGGGATTCGACCCGTTGCCGATGGGAGGGCCTGCGTCCACATTTAAGACCGCCACGCTGTTCACGTTCCCGTCCGCGCCCAAGTGTAGGCCGAGCGTGGTCCCCTGCTCAACCAGCAGGTCCTCTAGGCTGCCGAATTCCGAAGAATATCGGATCGAGTCGGTCGGGGTGCTTGTTCCCGAGCACTTAGCCGCCGACACCGTGACGCCCTTGAGGAATCTCGGCCCAGGGTTTCCGTGGCTATTCACCAGGATTGGGACCGTATTGATGCCGTTGACCGTGGTGTTGCAGGTGTTCCCCGGAGTGGTGTCCTGGATACCGACATCCAAGTCCAGAAAGCTGCTGTTTTGGCATCCGCCGCCGCCAGCGGCGGTACCGTCGCAAATTTGCAGCCCGATTCCTCCATTGCCCCAACCATGGAACGCACAGTGCCAGCATCCTGAGCCTTCCTGTATGTCGTATGCCTGCATATCGACGCAGTTCGCCAGTCCAAAACAGTCGAACGTCACGTACTGCGTGAGGGAACCGAACGCGATGTCGCCCGTGAGGCCGCCGCCATTGCATCCCCCTGTGGAGTAACCGGTGCCCGCGCCCCAGCACCAAATGATCGGGGGAGTGCCCGAGAGCGACTTACTCTGACAAACAGTCGGGGGGCTGATGCTTGGGCAGGCGCGAATGATCGTGTTGGCATCCGGCGGAATCGTGCCGTTCGGTTGAGCGTGAGGGTTGGGCCAGCCCACACCCTCCACCTGAAACTTGGTCGGCTGTACCTGAGTCGTGGTTACCCAGAAAACTGCGTTCCCCAGCAGGAGCTTCCCGGTCGGAATCTGAGGATACGGAGCACTTCCCGCAGCTGTATCCGGGAACATGCTTTCCTGGCATATTTGGGCTCCAGTGAACCCCCTCGCATCGACAACCCCATTCTTGTTGGGCGCAACTAGCAAGGCGGTAATGGCAGCGTTGATCTTGTCGCACGCGTCATTAAAATTCGTCCCGGTGAACTGGGTGGCGTCAAGCACGACCGGGCTGGAAGTAAATGCGGTGGCACCATTGTTTCCCACGGCAGGCTGACCCTGGTTTATAGTTTGAGCGTTCGAACTACTGCCTGCACCAACCAACAAAGCTGCAAGGTACAACGCTGACAATAAGCGGACCACGAAACCACGTGCGTACCCCTCGACGGATGTCATTTGCGTCCCCTCCCGATTATGAAATTAGGCCGCCCAAACGCAGCCTCATTGAAGCCGCATTCGCCCCCTCCGACGACGAGCGCAATGCTAACAGCGGCTGCCCGCAGTGGAGAGTATCGACCATGGTGCGTAGACGCTAAGGGGCTCCGGGGCGCAGGACAAGAGTTGGGCATTTGGCGGTATGGCACAAGCCTGCGCGCGCGAGAGCAAGAGCGGAAATAATGACGCGGGACTCCTAGTGCGCGTTTATTAGCACAGCGACGCCAATCTCGCCCTCTTCTGAGACCGCTAAATCGGGTGCGCCGTCCTTATTGAAGTCGCCCAGAGCAAGCCCCGCGCCGGAACCCGATGGTTTGGCGATGATAACCGGATTCTGAAAAGTGCCGTCACCGTTCCCATAGAGCATGGCAACCCCCCCCTCGCCGTTGCTGATTGAGACTGCAATGTCAGGGTTTCCATCGCGGTTAAAGTCGGCCACCACGACCGCATTCGGATTGCCCGAGCCCAGTTGACTAGTTGAATAGAGCGCCGCCTTCCCAAACGTTCCGTCGCCTTTGCCAAGAAGGACAGCTAGGGAAAGCCCACCCGGGTCGCTGGCCACGATGTCTTGTTCGCCGTTGCCTAGATCTTTGATGGCTACGTCGTTTGGGTAATTGGCTCCGTAGGTGCCGGTGTGCTTGAATTTGCCGTGGCCGTCGTTCATGAGAATGGCTACTGAACCCCCGGTGACCTGCGCGACAACGAGGTCGGGATGGTGGTCTCCATTCAGATCCCCGGCTGCAATGCCTAACGGCCCGCCCGGCAGAACGTATGTCACGGGCGCCTTAAAGGTCCCATCGCCCTTGCCTAAAAACACCATGACGCTCCCTTTCTTGCCATCCTTTCCGTACCCCAGCTCGTTCGTTACCGCAACGTCTAGCTTCCCGTCGCCGTCGAAGTCTGCCACTGCGACCGAAGTGGACTGTACGCCGGTCTGGTAGGTGGCCGATTCGCGGAAGTTGCCCTTGCCGTCGCCCAGGAAAATAGACAAAGCGCTGGAACCTGTGCCACCGGGCTCGACCACCGCCAGATCAAGACTGCCATCGCCGTTAAAATCTCCCGCCGCCAGGTCAAAAGCGCTTGGAGCTGTAAAATACCGGGCGGGCTGAAACTTACCGTTACCCTTCCCCAGCAGAATGCCCACCTGGCTGCTGCCGTAATCCGCGACCGCCAGGTCCAAGTTCCCGTCGTTAGTGAACTCCGCCGAGATAATCCTGGCAGGGGTGGCAGAATTCAGCTTGTAGTACACCGGCTTCTTGAACTGTCCGGCCAGCGCCAAGGGTGCCAAGGCCGTCAGTCCGGCCAGAACCAGCAACACTGAGATAATTCGTGTCATACCTCGTCTCCTTAACTACGGTCCCCAAGCGATGCGCTGTCAAGGTGCTGCGGGGACCACTCAAATATCTGGACCATTGGGGAAGTAGCTGACTGCGGGGAGGCACAGCCAAAAGCCCTCACAGTATACAGCCCCTCTAGAAAAGGCTGAACAATTTTTGCTGGCGCATACTGATTGTGTTGGGTGTGGTAGCTATTACCACCTCGTGTCGCAAGAGCAATAGCCATGAATTCAGGCGGTTACAGCGAGGTTGGTCTTACCCATCTTCAGGACGGAGATGGAAAAGAGCGCGCTTTGACGCTGATGAGTTTCTTCAACGTAGTTTACAGGAGGCGTCCCTCAATGCGGTCTGCCCAAAATGCGGGAAGGTGATTTCACCCGCCGAGGTTCGCCGTATCGACTTCGAGCGGATCGAGTGTCCGGCGTGCGGCGTGCGGAGAACGCTTTGCGCCCACTGCGAAGTTGATCTATGAGAAGAGTCCTGCCTGAGGCTGGATGAGTTCAACGGGTGCCGAGCACGCTTCGTCGTCATTGGCGACGTGATTGATCCGCTTGCTGATCGGATAGCACCGCATCATCTGGTCGTCATACGCCTTCAGCATGTCGGATATTGCTGGCATGTCGTGCATCCCCGGATCCAGCCACAGATCATAGCAGTCTGGATCAAGGATGACTGGCATCCGGTCGTGGACGGAAGAGGCAACCGCATTAGGTGTTGTCGTCAGGATTGAGCACGACTTGAGCCACTGCCCGCTCGGGTCTCTCCATCGATCCCACAGTCCCGCGAACGCGAACAATTCCCCGCCATTAACTTCAAAACAGTACGGCTGTTTCGCCTCGCCCCGTCGCTGCCACTCGTAAAATCCGTCTGCCGGAATCAGGCACCTACGATTTGTCAACGCATCGCGGAACGCAGGCTTCGTCGCCGCAGTTTCCGACCTTGCGTTAATCATCTGGGTAGAACCCGATGGGTCTTTTGCCCATGAGGGAATGAGTCCCCACCGAAGCAGAGACAATTCCCGGCGAGGTTCCTCCGGATTCTGCCGGATGACGGGAACAGATTGAGTCGGAGCAATGTTGTAACGCGGAGTCCAGTCGTCTTCGCCTGAGACGCTGCCGAAATACTCTTCGATGATCTGCTTTCGACGGGACAACCGATAGCGACCGCACATTGCAAGATTATGGCAGATCGTGAAAGCGTCTGGCGTGCGGGAATGGTTTAACGGACAAGTTGGAAGGATTTTCGGTAGCGTCCTAATTTGCTTAGTCTGCCTCGTTATAAGTGTTGCAATCGGAGAAGCCCGTCAGGTCTCTCAGCATGTACACACAAAAAGTGGTGTGGTGCTTGAGTCCGAAGATATCGTCATACCTGATCTCCCCATAGAAATAGAGAATGTTGGTACCTGTCTGATATGTAGCGATTTGCGTCAGAGTCGCGAGTTCAGTGGCTGGGCTTTCTACAATGAACTTAGATCCCGGCTGGAGCACCCCAGCTTTTGTCGGCTGAGTCGGATATCTTGGAGCGAACGAGACGGAAGCAGGCAAGGTTCTGTAACTAATTCGGAACAACACGCTGCTTGCGGGCGTCTTGCCGGAGTTCGCAAGATAGAACTGGAACACGCTCTGTTGACCCTCTTTCAAGTACAGACGTTTTCCGTTTTCGGTGAAGGCAGGAGGGGGCGGAAGCATCTCTGTTGCACCGACCCATGCACGTTGATCTACACGATTCTGGGTAATCGCCGCATCGAGTGCGGCCTTGCTCTGCCGGTTGCTGGCATCGAGAGATTGCTTGGCGTTGTCAGCGATCCGCTGTTCTTGTGCAACCATGCCATCAGCGGCTTGCCGAATCTTGTCGGCGGCATCGGACATATTCCCTAAGTTCTCGGCTTGAGTCTTGGCAGCGACGGCAAGATCGTGAGTATCCTTAGCGCCGCTGTGAATTTCGTAAAGCTGCCATCCGGCGAATACGCTGTATACAACCGTCGCAATCATTGTCAGTCCGGCAAACACCACAAGCAGTTTGTTATTAAGCGAAACCGCCCGCCATTTCTCGACCAGAGTACGGTGTTTCCCTGAGCGGCGATCTTCTCCGGGATTGCTTGTGTGTGCGGGGGTTGTTATGGGGCTATCCTCTGTTTATGTTTTTGCTCTACTCGTAGTTCGGAAAAGGTCAGTTTCGTTTTCCTCAGAAATAGATGATACGCGAGCGCATCTTGATGGTTCAGCAGCTACGCGAAGCGGTGACACGGCTAGAAGGACAAGGCCCAGAATCCGCCGAATCTCCGTAACAAAGGCCAGTTGGCTGTAATCTTGTCATCCGAGGGTAATGCTGGCGCTTTGCTGCATTCGCAGACCGAGCGTCTTTAGAAAACTATTGGCTGAGTACAAAGCGGCAATTTGCCTCGCCCCGAGAGTTAGGATTGTCGGGTCACAGTTCCACAGGATCCGCAGAACTTGTCTTGAACTGGGCACCGCAGGCCGAGCAGAACGACGCCCCAGTCTCCCTGTGGGGCTGTCAATCGGAACCAATGCGTCCGCCACGCACGCAGCGCATACCCACCTTCTAGCCGCAAGCCGCCATACGCCATAGACCAGACAGGGGATGACAAACAGAAGGAACAAAAGCAGCTCCAGTCCAAAGCTGCGCGGTGTGTGGCGCTGCGGCCAGCCAATAGTTCCGCATCGGGTACAGATCATTTTGGATTCAGGCATTTGGCCAGTTTATTCAGTGTGAAAAGCCTCCAACAAGATTCGCAACCGGAGTAAGCGCCGTTCGAGTTCCTTGGTCATCTCCGACCGTGTGGGCTCAGGGATGTAGGGGAAGGTCGAGCATTTACGTATTCGTCGTCGAAATCCGCGAACGCCCACTCCGGCGCGGAAAGCACTCTCCATGTGTATCGCTTTTCCAGTAGCAAGTCTCTGATGACTTCTAGTGCCGCTTCGAGTCCCACCGCGTTATTGCGGTTCCTATGAACACGGCATCCCAGTAGCTGTGCGATGGCACGATTGTGGGTTTGGCCGTCCCTCGTTTTGCCTGCTGCCCGATGAGCCACTACCAGACTCGCATACGCACGCCCAGGCGATCACCATGACCCGATGCCCGCAGACGAGCGATTCCTGCGCGCCTGCGGTGTGCGTCCCGTGCAATAGCCCACCCCCAACAAGTCGAGATAGACCGCTCGCTCGGCATCGCCAGCCAGAACGAATTGATGCTCAAATATCAGCGCGGCGTTTTGGCGCGTCTAGCGAACTCGATATAAGACTCTGCGATTTGGGAGTCGCTACTGAGCGCTATAAATCTCGCATCTCGCAAAATTTCTGCTTTGATCGTCTGATCGTCTGCACCCTCTGCAATTCTCCCGCGAATGTAACTCAGGATTTCCTGATCGAACTTGCCGATGTTTTCCATGTTTATCGCTCCTAGTTGTGGAATGCGCCCGAGCGACTCATGCCAAGTTCGCTTAGTCGGACCGTTGCGTTTGGGCGACATGGCATGGGATCATTGACAGGGGCATTCGAAATGTCAGAAAACGTGACGCATGTGGCACACGGCAAGGAATATGAGATTAGAGTGGTTCCAACGGAAACCGGAGTCAAAATCCGCGCCTATCTGCACGGGAAACGCATCGGTCCCACCCGTATCGCGCCTTACGAAGTCGTGCATCAATATGATGCGAATCCCTCCCGACTTACCAAATTTGGAGCGATTGCCGCATTGGTCGATTGCGTGAAGGACGATCTGAATCGCGGAAACTCTTGAACCGGCCCTCTCTAGGCAATCAGTCTGCGAAGGGAAGGCCATCGGCGTAGCGATAGGATTATTGCGATCCTGCCGACAGCAACTCCCACGACAAAGACTACAAGTATCCCGACCCACATTTTCGTCCCAAAACCAAGAGCCTTCAGCCCAGCCGTGATGAAGTCAGCAGCCACACCGCAATTATATTTCAACTTCTGGATTTCAAACTGACGCAGCATGGCAAAGTTTACTGGCTACGCAGTTTTGGTGGAACACACGCGAGTCCCAAAGGAACTTCACTGCGTCAAAGTCCATGCTGGCATTGACGAGCTATTTCTAAGCGAACCAACCCACGCTTCGGACCGCTGAATCCAGCGCCAATCACGGGTTCTGACGGGTACTATTCTCTCCAGTTCTGGTGGGACACGTGGGACGAAATCGAACGAAAACCCTTCAATGGACTGCGTGCAATCAGGCACATACAGCCAAGGCCTTTATTTGCAACGCCGCCACTATAATCCCACTCTCTCCACCAGATTTCCAATCACATGGGCGAGTGAAATCTGTTGAAATCCAGTTGGATTTCAAACCCCTCTTTAGCCATGCGAACCACTTTGTAATGGGCTTCCGCCATCTCACATTGCGGACTGCGATCCGCCTGGTGCAAGCAAAATGCATATCCAACTTGGCGTGAAACGCCCCCTCCAGAAAATCTGGGGAGTCGTGGTTAAGCGATGAGCATGTGTGGCAACGCTCCACCCGAGACGTGCGGAGGCGCCAGGCAGCATGAAAAAGCCTTAGAATGTCAGCCCATGACATCCGAACTCACCAAAGAGGTGCTCGTGTCATTGTTCAATGCTGAGGATCGGAAGAGGTTCACAATGGCCGTTTGGCGGGCTGCGAAGAAACGGGACACTTCAATCGAGAGCATCCTGTACGGCCCTAAGATGATTGCGATGGTTTCCACAGAGACAGGCAAGCTCTTCACTTCGCTGCCTCCGTGGAAGCGTGCATATCGTTGGTTGGTGCGGATCAAACTAGAGATGGACGGGCAGCCGGTAGAGTTACCGTACAAATTGCCGTCTGCGCCAAGGACTAGCGACTCAGGGCCTCCCCCTCCGCTCCCGCCGGGAAAGTTATAAAGGATGGACTCCCGCCACACCCCGTTACGGGTGCTCGGTGCGGTCAGCTTGAACACTATTCCGTCGTATTCGTAGGTACCGCAGAAATTTGTCACACCATAGAGATCGCCGTTCTTCGCGGCAGCCGGGACGCCTACAGCCTCACACCCATCGCCCTGCCGCCAACCGCGAAAATTGTGGATTACACGGTATGCCCGGTCCTTCGCGTTGGCTGCCCCCCAACATAATGAGAGTAGCGAAAACTGTCACGAGGATCGCCCCGGAACGTCTCTTGAGTTTCAAAGTGGCTGTCTCCTTCAGGGGTTAGTAAAAACGCCCGCAATATCGGGCGAGGGAGACTCGGATCATACCACTATCTGTCAACGGTTTGCTTAGTCGGTAACGGAATACCCATCGTTTTATTTCTCTCGAATACCTTGAGCGCATCGCGCACACGTTTCACGTACGCTTTCGCTTCTGTGAGTTTCTGATGGGCATCCTTGATTGCTTCATCCCACGATATTATACCTTTTTTGATTGACACGTTACCTCTTTGTTAGTATAAATTGATGCAAATGAAACGAGCGCAAATACAAGCCGAATTGGAAGCGGGCAAGAAGCAGATGGAAGACCTGCTTCAAGAGAAAACGCTGCTCGACCTGCGGATCCGACACCTTTCTGAGAGCCTCAATGCGCTGACTTTTATGCTGCAAGAGAAGCCCGCTGAACTCGCCGAAGAGGATGTAGATAATGTTTTCGGAGAAACCGGAATCACTGCTGCGATTCGAGTCTTGCTCTCTCGCTCCAAAGTCCCTCTGGCTCCTGTACAAATCAGAACGGAATTGATGAACCGTGGGTTCGACTTGAGCAACTACGAGAATGCAATGGCCGTCATTCACAACACCCTGAAACGGCTCGACAGACAGGGAGAACTCACGACCGTGAGAAATCCCTCCGGTCAAATCGTCGCTTATACGATGCGCTGGATTGGTCCCGGCTCTGCGGAACGCTCTGGAATGCGTGGGGAGATAGACCCGGACAAGTTGCCGGATGAAGTCCGCGCGGCACTGGGGCATCCCAAGAAGACAGAACTGACTAACGGCCGCGTGCCGACCTTCATGCGTCCTAAGAAGCACTGACGATTTTGGCGTTAAATACGAACCGCCCTGCGAAGCAAGCGCAGAGCGGCAAGGGAAGACACGAGGTGAGCAGTCATGACCCGACCCCCACCAATTAGCTAAGTAGCAAGAAACGGCCCCGTATCCTGCGCTAACAGGTTGCGGGGCTAACTCAGACGCGGACGAAGCCCGCATCCAAGCCTCAAATTGATTGTACGGCTTCCTCCGCAAAACGCAAGCGGAGAAAAGCCCATGACATGCGCAAGATGCCAACACACAGAATGCGTTCCTTTTTTGAGACAGAGAGAATCTTTCGCATCACGGCGTCGAATTTTTGTGCCTCTGATGTGTCGCTTTTTCCCAGTTCTTTCATAGGAACTCACAAAGGCTGCATGATAACCATACGCTTGATTCTTATATGTCCATGTATTTCGAGTTGAAGAGATTCAGTCTCCTTCCATTCGTCTGTAGTAAATTCAATGAAATCATTGCCCAATTGATACTGGCCTTCGTCGTGCCCTAGTTGCCACTCATGAATGGGCGCATCGAATATTATCCTAACCCGCTGCGGTCGGTCCCAATTTACGTCGCGTTTCAAGGCCACCAAAATCGAACCGGAGGCTGAACGATAAGGCGGTGGTTCAAAAGAAAATTCCATATCCATAAGTCTTGCAATGTAGCCACTCGCAGAGTATTCCTGCACCAAGTTGAAATCTGTTTCGTTTCGCGGTCTGCAGAGCGTAATCGGGACACTCCGATCTTTGCCTCGTCACTGGTTTCGTATTCGGGCTCAGGTGGAATCTCGTTGCCGAAAAGATCGACGTTTCCGCTCATGAATTCCTCTACTCATAAAATTATCATCCATATGGTGTGACAGATCGAGTGCGAAATCACACTCGGCTAAACAGCTCTGGCAGGCTGACTTTCAAACCCTTCGCAATCTTTTCGATGTTGACTAAAGATACGTTTCTGACGCCCCGTTCGATGCCGCTGTAGTACGTCCTGTGTAGATTGCATCGCTCAGCCGCCTCTTCCTGATTGATCTCCTGGTGCTCCCGCAGTCGGCGAATGGCGCGGCCAAAACGAATCCGTACGTTGAGGGGCATGACCGATCATCGTGACGGCGTGTACCCGATACGTCCACAGCCTATGAGTCACATTTATATTGACGAATTGAACTTCTCCGTCTACCATAAGTTCCCCAAGGGTGGGACCATGAATCAGAGTGGGCCGGGCTCGCCTTTGCGCCATCCGTTTTGCAGTTGGGAGAACTTCGATGAATACATTGGTCATGTTTGCCAAAATGAGGCTCACACCGTTGTGTGTTGTGCTCTGCCCGCTGAGTTTGGCCTTGGCACTTCTGGCTTGCGGAGGTGGGAGGATGGATACCAGCAATACATCTTCCCAATTGAGCAAGAGCTACTGGAATGGGGGCGGTTCTTGTACAATCAGTGGGATCGAGCAATCTTACAGTGGGCCTCCTCCTTGTAGCCCAGTAATTACGCAATGCCCTCTTCACGCCGGCGCAACAGAGATGAACTTCACCGCGATTCCTTCCGGCCCTTGGTTTGAAATCTCTCCAATATTTGGAACAATTCCCACAGGCGGGAACACAAGCATAGCTCTTACATGGATTGACGTTACCCAATTACCTGTTGGAAACAACACGGGTGTTTTTATCGTTCAGGCGCCAGGATACGAAGAAAATGATGGGCTTAGCTTCAGCGTTAACAGCTCTGGAAATGATGGCAAGGGGAACCCGATTTTCACGTTCTCATTCGCATGCCCGACACACTGAGTTGCAAGCTTGTGCGCTATTCATGTCTCCCGTCGTTCTCTGATCGTATTAACTGACTCCAGGGGGCGCGCTCGCCGGCATTTTCGTCTTTCAAACTGTCAGCCTTTCGAAACGAGTTGGGTCTTTGCGTGAGGATCCACAAACCAGTACCCACAATGCCGATATTGTCGATGGGGTTTAGCATTGCATATTCGCGAAACAATGCGGTAAGCAACAGATCGACCAGGCGCTACGCAGATTCCGACAAGAAGGCGATCCATTGCAGGGCGGCCCTGGTTTGCGGTCGAAAGGCAAACCCAATCGTCAAAAAATAATCAAGCGGTCAAAATAACTTGGCGCTTCAATACTCCGGGATTGCCAGTAGCCACGACCAACTTCCACATGCACTGTCCACCAACGGTGTGGTAACCTTCCTCGACACGTACGTCGGGCCAAGGGGTACGCACCATGAATCGTCCTGAACTGTGGCTCAAGCACCTTCCCACTGAAAGCGATACAACACTCTACCTAAAAGCGCAGAGGCATGGAGTAGTTGAGGAGTTGATTCAGAAACTTCCTGCCCTTCAGCAGCGCTATTCCAAATACGCGGTGGATTGCCAAGTGCAGCTCATAGGAGATGGCCCAGGTATCCCGGGGCCCGCCCGCATTGTTGCGTGCAAGTGTTTTCGAGGCACGAAATGGAGCATTACGATTCGTCGGGAAGGATCTTCCAGACGCGGTGCAAGGTCCGCTATTAGACGGCCTGCTGGTCGCGCATCAAACTTCGAGCTGTCTCGCACAATAAAACCGGGTTTTTTCACGAGTCTTGCGGCCACCTGTGACTTGCTATATGCAGAGATATTTTTGGAACCGCATCGTACCGGACTAATTGTAATAACAGGCGCGACAGGTAGCGGGAAGAGTGAAATCACACGCGGTTTGATCCATAAGTATATGCTACAAGCGACTGAAGCCAACCGAAAGCGGAGGCCCCACCTAATCACATTTGAAGATCCGATCGAAAAGTTTTACGTCAAAGGTGAAGGCTATGAGTACGATCAACCACACGCTTTTGATTACACACCGCGAGAAAAGGGTGTTGATGCCACAAGTGTCCAGCAGGTTCTCAAAGATGCCCTTCGCCAAACCCCCGCCTTAGTGTTTGTGGGAGAAATCCGGGATCTTCGAGAATGGCGCTCCATCTTGGATTTTGTAAGTACCGGTCATTCGCTGATTGCCACCGCGCACGCCGGCTCTCTAGCGGAGGCATGGGGAAAAATCCTCGAAGCTGTCGAAGCCCGCCATGCTGCGCAGCGAAGTGACATCGCCGATAGAATCCTCGGAATGGTGCACTTACGTTCCCTGGGATCTAGCGGCGTCCAAGGGGCATTTCCGGCTCTATGGCGATACACGGCGTCAGGTGCAAAATCAATGACGGCCGATGGCAGAGCGGCGCTGATGCCTTTGCGAGGCTACGCACCGCTGGCTAGTTCGTTTGGAAGGCTTCCCTTTATTGAGCAGATTAAGTCTCAGCAAGACCCTCGATTGAAGATAAGCTCGGAGTCATTCAAAAACCTAACGAAACACGCTCTCCTGTCTGACTTGGAGGGGCTCTGACGAACTATTCGTTTCGATTTGGAATTCCATCTCTCGACCGCCTCATCACGGGCCAGGGCGAAGGCACCACTGACAGGCTTGGTCTGCCAGCAGGAATTGAGCTCAAGGAAAAAGGAAATACCACTATTTCCATAGTTGGTCCTGATGGTACGGGGAAGTCCGTGCTCGGTTTGCATCTGGCGTCACGCTATGCCGCCGACTGTCTGGAGCTAGCAGAAGGAAGGGAAATGCCCTTTGTCCTGTACGTCTCGACAGATCTGAACTACGAGGTCGCCCTTGACCGACTCTGGAACGCGTTTCGGCTCGATATCCCCGCTACACGAAAAATCCCATTCGCGCGTTCTAGATCGTATGGGTCGATGAGTAAGCGTGTGCCTCATGTGAAGTTGATTCCGGTTGATCCTGGCCTCGGTGCGGATGGCCTAGATCCGCAGCGCCGATCCATGTCCGACTTCTTCATATCACGCCGCGTGGAAAACCACCCTGACCACACCGAGCTGAAAATTGGCTTTGTCGACTTAGCGAGGAACACGGCGGGCGATGATTGGGGTTATGTCCTCCGGCTGCTAGCTCTGCTCCCAAGGCCGAAGCAAGGTGGGCCGAAGCACCTCATCATAATCGATGCCGTAGAAGGCTTCGAAGCTCTGGTAGGGGACAAGGATGCATTCGGCGAACCCACATCTAGGCGATCCCGTATCGCGCAGATCATGAGATTGGCCGCTGCTGAGGATGGCAAGAGCAACCTTGCGCTCATCGTTGAGGGACAGCATCGAGACGAACTTCTTCCGGAGGTGTTTATCACCGATTTGGTGGTTCGCCTTCGTGAGGTGCAAGCCAATGATTATGTCAGGCGGACTGTTCAGATTGAGAAAGCACGTGGTTATCCGCATGCCAGAGGACAGCATCCCTTCGTCATTCGTTCCGGCGAAGGTTCGACTACCGGCACCCAGGAGAATTTCGACGACCCCAGGATCCTTAGCAAAGGTGTACGGTGTCAAGCTTACTTCCACGTTTTTCGATCCCTTCACTATTTGAGTCGCACGGTCATGCAAAAACCTGCGGCGGAACGGCCACGATTATCTCGCCCCATGTTTGCTGGCTTTGGAATCCAGTACTTAGATGACATGCTCGCAGGCGCCGGCAAACCAGTGGTCCGAATTCCTGGCACTCCTACCGACGAGAGTGGGCTGCCTTGTTGCTCTGTGACCGGCCTAATTGGAGACTCTGAAACGCAAAAGACCCGACTGGGGCGTGCCTTTCTGAGCAGGTGTTTTGCTGACTATCCAAATCGTCTACAAGCTCTAATTGGGGAATTGCTGTCATCGCGCCGAACTCGTCCTCAGGTGGAACAGATTCTGAAGCGGCGGTCTGAAGATCCCGGTTTCGACTTCGCAAAAGGTTCCACTATGGAGAACGTGTGGACACGGGCCATGGGGTCACCGGAACTACACGGGCTGCTTACGGCTGTCAAAGGTATAAGAGAATCGTCCAACCGACGCGCAAGCCTCAATCCTAAAGCGGCAACAGCGGCGTTACAGGCAGCCTGGTTGTTGTCAGAGCATAAGGAACAGGGTGTAGCGGTTCTCATAACGACCCAGGACATCGACCACAAATCCTTAGCAGGGGACTTCAGTCGGCTCTTAATGAGAAATAGATCCACACAGAGATACGGAGGGAATCCTTGGTCCCGACTGGCAAACGAGTTGCAGATCAACCCCGCCCTGCTTCGTGCAATCGCTGAACATCACTTCTGTGCACGTACGATCTGCAGAAGGCTTGAAATTCATGATCTCTCAGCACCAATCATGATGCATATTGTTGAGAGCTGCATACAAGAGGCTCAACGTCTCCAACTTGGCAAAGGCCGTTCACGCCAGCGCGAACAAAATAGGCGCTTTCCTCAGTCCATCGGTATTCGCCTGGTCATCGATGATCTCAGTGTCATACGGGCGATCTATCCCGAAATGCGAACCGAGAATTTACTTCTACCATACCTGTTTTTTTATTTGCGGCGCGAAGGGATTACCAGCCTGATCATCAATACACACCCAGAAAGACCAGGAACAGGCGGTAGTGACGCCTTTGAACAGGAATTTCGTGCTCTTGTCGATTCTCGGTTATACACATGGCATGTCCCATTTTTTGGCGACGATAAAGTCGCGATAGCAGCTATCCCGCCTCTGCAGCGTCGGCCTTCTCTCGACGCCGACTCAGACAGGCAGGCCGTCCCTGTCCGGGAACTCCTCCCGGCGAAAGTTGACCCTGTTGAGCTTGTCGTGAATCCTCATTTCGAACTTTACAGCGGGCTTGAGGAAGGCAAGCCAGAGCCAGTGCCCCTTGAAATTCGCTTTTTCGCAGAGACGCGTGCATTTGAGGAATACATCAGTCGCGAGAACCTTGTTTTTGGAGAGACCTTCAGAGCCTTAGCGGGGGGTACAACAGTAATTCTCGGCCAACCAGCAGGTGAATATGGTGTCTTACGTGACTATTGCTCGTTACAAAGGCATCGCAACCTAAACCATACGGTGGTACTCCACGTGGATGAGTTCTGGGGGACGAGTAGGCGGGGGGAGAGTAGGCAGGCGTACCGATCTCAGAGTCGTTATCTCGATGCAGAATCTGTAAACGACGAAGGTGAATCTGTGTCTACTGAAGACTCATTTGGTCTCTTTCAAGCGTCGGACTTGACACGAACGGTTAATGGCAAAGTAACGGCCAGGGCTGCAAGGAAACGATACAAATTTTTCTCACCCTATGGATACGATCTCAAGGATCTGCAGCACATCGATCGCATTCCATTCACCTGGGACTTCGGGTTTTTACTTTGTAGAGAGCGTTGCTGGACAGACGCGAAGAGTGAGCCGTTAACGAGTGGTCTCGCCGAAGGTTATCTCTGTGTAGAACATGTGTGGAATGCCCTAAAGAAGATTCGGAGGGACATTCCAGTCCATCCCCATGCGCGATACAGTTCTATGTCTGCTAGAGACCCCAACTCTTGGCGCACCTTTCTTGAAGCAACTCAAATTGTCGCGAAGGTACGAGGATCAAAGACAACCTCATTTGTTCCATCATTTGACCTTTCTTTACTGACACCGGAATCGTTTTCGTGCCTAATCCTTGAAATGTGGGCTTCGGAAGTTCTGAAAAACACAAACACCTTCCTCAAACCACTGCGTCAGCGGAATTGGAAGCGAGCTGACGGGGGAAGTCTGCTGACATGGCTTGGTGGGGCGGACTACAAAGCTTGCGGCATAGAGCCCAGTTGCGAAGCATGGCTGAATAGTAACGGAAAGCAACGGCCTGCTGGCTGGTGGATAGAGCTTTACAAGGTCTGGCTCCTTCTGGCAGAAGTTCTCGATTTACCCAAGTTTGTAGAGCCCGGGCAGTCCTTGAAGTTCACGACGCGTGAACCTGAAGTTGGGAGCGTAGCAGTTCGTCACTGGTATAAAACGGCTGCGGCACAATCGGATTCGTTCGATCCCTCCGATCCGCTTTTGCCATGCCGGCTGCCGGGAAACTTTTCCGTTCGGGGAGATTGGTTTCTGGCGGTACGACGCGGAAGCCTTTCCGACCGCCTCGCCGATCAAGCGCTCGATCTACTCAGCAGCAGACGAGCAAACATGACCCGTTTGCAAATGGGCTTGGGTCTACCAACGCGCGTTCCCAAATCGGAACTCAAAGCTGGCGCTTTTGAACCACATAAGCTAATGCGAGTTAAACTCTTCAAATGTGGGACACAAGGGGAGCGTGAGAGGGCAACCTACCAAGACTTGCTTGATATTGGAGCGCCCAAACGAGAGAAGTTTTACTGGTTGTGGCGAAGCCAGATTCAGGATTATGATCGTCACGCACGGGTGTGGCACCAGTGGTTGGGTCGAACTCTGCTTTTTTGGAATCGGATGCGGCAAGATCTCGGGCAGAAGTGGAGAAACGGATTCGAAGTCTATGATTTGATCGATAGGCAAGACATCGCAGGCTTAAAGAGACTTGAGAGCCTTCATAGGTTCGCAACTCGCTGTGATTTCCTAGTCTCTGAATTGCGGGATGCTACCTCGCTGATGCCAGCAAAGAAGGCTTGACCTCGCGACCAAACCCGTCGACATTTCGAAAGAGCTCCTTCCTCCGTAGAATTGGCGATGGTACGCCCGCGCTTTCTTTCCCGGAGCGTACAACGTTCGCGCGGTCAGGACGCGCTACTGATTCTCCTGTTGGATGAGCGGTACTGCCGACCATTGTATCTGCGATTCGTCGCAATGCGCCCCAGCTCGAAATCGCCAGCAGTTGAACCATAATATATTTTTGTCGGCCTGCCGTTCGGGAGTTGGGTCATAACGAAGTCACCATCCTTAGTGAGCTTCTTAAATTCGAAAACTGTGACGGGTCCTACATTTGGTCGAGCTATCAAAATATCTCCTCTTACAAGGTCATGGACCGAGCTAAAGCCCCAGTCCCCCATGGTGTCTATTTCGAGTTCCTCCCAGAATTCTTCATACTCCAGATCACCGAACATTTTCGCAAAGAAAGCCTCCTGCTCCGAAATGGGGGGAAGAGATCCGTCGTTGATCATCTTCAAGAGCTTTCCCCGCAGGGACGGTGGTACTCCGCATAGACGATCATGCTCTTTTTGTAAGGTCCTGAGTTCACGTCTAAGATTTCTGATCATTTCTACGGCTCGGCCGATGTCATTGCCGCATTCCACCGCGATGCCCGGAGTGCTGCCGTACCGATTCAAATAGCTAAAGGCCATCGTTTCAGTTGTGAGCCACCCTTCAAGATCTTCGGTTAGTTCTGCGATCTTTAAGTTGAGTTGCTTAAGCCGTCGTTTGTTTGGCGGCCGAATCGCGCCGTCCGATTGCTTCTGCCCTAAGGAAAATACGACAGGCGATTGCCATCCGAGTATCTTGCCGCCACCGAATACTGTGCCTAGGATCTCATTCTGAAGCGCAGGTACCGGCATCTCGCGAAAAGGATTTCTGAATGAGATATCTATCTTCAAGAGGGAACCGAACGTCTTAGCGACCCGATGCCCACGAACTATCATCCTGTTCAGCGAGCCGAAGGATAAGGCAGGCGTAGCCAGTGCTTGGGTGGCAAATGCCGTGTTCAACCCATCTGCAGTATCCGCATATCCAGGCACTGACCGTAATCCCTGCAGGGGTACATTTGTGGTGAGGAATGTAAGCAGAACAAGGGCAGAACTTTGAAGGGTTAAGCTCTTCACAGGTATGAAGATTTTCCCAAATTTCAGGCAAAGCGTAAATCCGTCGAAAGGCTCAAAATAGAGGTCCAACAGACCTATTAGGTGCTAGGACTATCGGTACGTGTTGTTGTGGGCCCATCAGTCTTGGCATCCTCGCGCAGGTACATCAATCTATGAAAGATTCCTCTCCGTATATTCAAAAGAAACACCGTCACCCGAGTTCACAGTTGGAGTTCTCGCGAGTGGCAACGATGTCTTGGTCAGCGATTCCTATTCACTCCTGAAAACTGTCTGGAACTCGAAGCGATCCTCCCCTGCGATGTACCGCTTGAGCGCCAGTGCTTCGGACACAAAGCGTTGTCCACGCCGCCGCTCGATGTGAACGATCAGTCCCAGCGCTTCTGCGATTCCAGAGCGGATCGCGGTTAAGGGCAATTCAATACCCGACATAAGCACACAACTGGTGAAGCGCGAGAGTGCTTGTTCCGCCGAGTTGGCGTGAGTTGTAGCTAAAGTTCCCGCATGGCCAGTATTTAAGGCTTGCCACAAATCAATCGCCCCCCACCCGCGCCAGGCCCGGATTGGCAGAGACGGGAAAGTTGAGCGCGCACACCCCACCCATGTCGATCAAGTCTGCAAACGGAGGGAGCACTTGGCCGTAAGCGCGAATGCGCGGGGGACTTTGACTCTCAGCTACGGTAACGACGATCGAATCGCCACTGCTTGAACCATTGCTCGTGAATTCAGCGTGAACTTCGCCTGCGGCTAGCGCGGACTCCAGTGACTTTCGGACACTCTTTGGTTGTGCAAGTTCACTTGAGGACAGGAGGGACAACACGATGACAATCAACGAACGTGGCAGAGCACGCATCTCGGCCTCTTGACTCCAAAGCCGTTCTCGCGGTCACGTAACTGAAGAATACTTGTCGGCCATTGGTGCTTCTCCGAGGGGCATAAGAGTATCGTGCATCACAAACGAGGTCAAGAGGCAGTTTCAATCATGCCACAGGCGCCTTGATCTGGCTTCTGATAGTGGCTTCGCGTCTTCTCTCCACTTCGTCCTCCGCCACGTGGACGCCGCTTGGCCGCGGCTCGGACGGTCGCTCGGGTTACTTGCGCCGGTGTCGCGCCAAAGCAAAACCAAAGACGCTTTGTCACGCACCGCGCCGCCACTCGCGCCCTGCCACCCTCCACCGGCTCCGTTCTGTCCCTTTCACCGTCCCGGCTTGTTTTGTCCGCTGTCGCTCAAGTGAAGAACAAAACAAGCCGAAAACGGCAGAAAGGGAAAAACAATGAAATTAGAAGACATCAACAACAAAACCAAAGACGCAGTTGACTATCTTGTGCAGTCGCTCGCATCCGGGCATAGCGAAGTGCTCACCGAATATCTCGGCGCGATGGCCCGATTTCACACATACTCGTTCGGCAATGTCATGTTGATCGCGAGACAAAAACCGGAGGCGACCAATGTAGCCGGAATCCGTACATGGAACTTACTTGGCCGCTTCGTCAAACGCGGAGAGAAAGGCATTCTCATTCTTGCCCCGATGGTTGGGAATC
>Ga0210406_10001885_pt1 | contig 24686 bp, 21 predicted proteins | sample IncBWC30MmetaG_FD_155454 | JGI IMG/M metagenome (GOLD analysis project Ga0210406, IMG submission 155454) | Forest soil microbial communities from Barre Woods Harvard Forest LTER site, Petersham, Massachusetts, United States - Inc-BW-C-30-M | ecosystem: Environmental > Terrestrial > Soil >...
CCGAGCGACAGCCCCGGCGTGTTGCCCTCGACGACCAGCGTCGAGATGCCGCCCGGACCGTCAGCCCCGGTGCGCAGCATCACCACATAAACATCGCCCGCGCCGGCGCCGGAAATGAACTGCTTCTGGCCGTTCAGGACATAATGGTCGCCGTCGCGCACCGCGCGGGTGCGCAAGCCCGCCGCGTCCGACCCCGAGCCGGGCTCGGTCAGGCAATAGCTCGCCAGAAGCTCCATGGTGCAGAGTTTTGGCAGCCATTTTTGGCGCTGGGCATCGTTGCCGAAGGCGTCGATCATCCAGGAGGCCATGTTGTGGATCGAGATGAACGCCGATACCGTCGGGCAGCCTTGCGCGAGCGCCTCAAAAATCAGCGCGGCGTCGAGGCGCGTCAACGCCGAGCCGCCGACGTCGTCGCTGATATAGATGCCGCCGATGCCGAGCTTGGCTGCCTCGCGCATCACATCGACCGGAAAATGCTTCTCCTCGTCCCAGCGGATCGCATGCGGCGCGATTTTCTCCGCGGCGAAGTCCCGCGCCATGTCGCGAACCGCGATCTGGTCCTCGTTGAGAGCGAACTGCATTTTTTGCCCGCGCTTGTCCTTGGATCACCGTCATGGCCGGGCTTGTCCCGGCCATTCACGTCTTTCCGGTCGCAACCCCTCAGGTCGTGGATGCCCGGCACGAGGCCGGGCATGACGAGTTAGGGAGATCGCGCCCCGTCAATTCATCGTCGGGATGGAAAACTCCGCGCCCTCCTTGACGCCGGACGGCCAGCGCGAGGTCACCGTCTTGGTCTTGGTATAGAAGCGGATCGAATCCGGCCCATGCTGGTTGAGATCACCGAAGCCGGATTTCTTCCAGCCGCCGAAAGTGTAGTACGCGATCGGCACCGGGATCGGCACGTTGATGCCGACCATGCCGACATTGACCTTGGCCGCAAAGTCGCGCGCGGCATCGCCGTCGCGGGTGAAGATCGCAACCCCGTTGCCGTAGTCGTGATCGGACGGCAGGCTCAGGGCTTCGGAATAGTCCTTGGCACGCACCACCGACAGCACCGGTCCAAAGATCTCCTCCTTGTAGATCCGCATGTCTCTTGTCACATTGTCAAACAGGCACCCGCCCATATAAAAACCGTTCTCGTAGCCCTGCATCTTGAAGCTTCTGCCGTCAACCGCCAGCGTCGCGCCTTCCTTGATGCCGATATCGACATAGTTTTTCACGCGCTCGACCGCTTCCCTGGTGACGAGCGGGCCGTAATCGGCAGACGGATCGATCGAGGTGCCGATCTTCAAGGACTCCACGCGCGGGATCAGCCTTTCCATCAGCCGGTCGGCGGTGGTCTTGCCGACGGGGACTGCGACCGAGACCGCCATGCAACGCTCGCCAGCCGAGCCATAGCCGGCGCCGATCAGCGCATCGACCGCCTGATCCATGTCCGCATCCGGCATCACGATGGCATGGTTCTTGGCGCCGCCAAAACACTGGCAGCGCTTGCCGCTTGCGGTAGCGCGCGCGTAGATATATTGCGCGATCGGCGAGGAGCCGACGAAGCCGACCGCCTTGATGTCGGGATCGTCGAGGATGGCGTCAACCGCTTCCTTGTCGCCGTTGACGACATTGAGGATTCCTGCCGGCAGGCCCGCCTCGATCATCAATTGCGCGAGCATCATCGGCACGCCGGGGTCGCGCTCCGACGGTTTTAAGATGAACGCGTTGCCGCAAGCGATCGCCGGCGCGAATTTCCACATCGGGATCATCGCCGGGAAATTGAACGGCGTGATGCCGGCGACCACGCCCAAGGGTTGCCGCAGCGAATAGATGTCGATGCCGGGGCCCGCACCTTCGGTGTACTCGCCCTTCATCAGATGCGGAACGCCGCAGGCGAACTCGACCACCTCGAGCCCGCGCTGGATATCACCCTTGGCGTCGGGCACGGTCTTGCCGTGCTCGCGCGCCAGCAAGTCCGCGAGCTTGTCATAGTCGCGCTGGGCGAGCTCCAGAAACTTCATCATCACCCGCGCGCGGCGCTGCGGATTGGTGTTGGCCCATTCCGTCTGCGCGGCCTTGGCATTTTCGACCGCCGCCCGCACTTCTGCCTTCGACGCCAGCGCCACCTTGGCCTGGACGTCGCCGGTCATTGGCTCGAAAACGTCGGCCGTGCGTCCCGACGTGCCCTTGACCTCGCGGCCGCCGATGAAATGTCCGATTGAGCGCATGTGTTCCTCCAAAACTCTGTGTTTTTGGGTGAGCATGACCTTTTCGGAAAACCGGTATCCACTTTTCCGGATCATGCTCTGACCGAATGCCGGATTTGGGCGGCATCTTGCAGTCTTTACGGCGTTTGGAAAGGGTTTCCACGCGCAGCGGTTTTGCGAAATTGCGGGGCTATCACTGGCAATGCCAAGGCACATTCGACCAATGGCGTAGCCCGACAGCCCTATTGCCGCGTTACTGCCGGGTGGCAGGAGCGGGTTTTCTGGACAGCGGCTTCTTCGCCGACGCCGCGCGGCCGAGTACCGCCTCACGCCCGGCGTCCAGAATCTCCTCGGAGAACTCGCCGGTGCCAGCGATGCGCGACATCACTATCGCTCCCATCATGGTGGCAAGTGCGGCCATCGCCTGTTTGCGCGCGGCCTTGCGCGGAACGCCGAGAATCTGATCAGCCATCATGTCGATCATCTGCTCCAGCTTGGCCGCGAAGGCTCTCCGGGTCTTCGGGCTTTCACGGGCGATCTCGGCGCCGAGCGTCGGAATCGCACAACCGTTGCCGGGATCGTCGCGATGCAGCGGGGTCAGATAGGACTCGACGATGGTCGAAAACCGCTTGTCCGGCGGAGTTTGTTCCATGACCTTGCGCCAGCGTTCGGTCCCGCGGTCCATCGCATAGCCAAAGGCCTCGATCACCAGCGCGTCGCGCGAATCGAAATGGGCATAGAAACCGCCATGGGTAAGCCCCGCCTCCTTCATCAGGTCGGCGACGCCGATGCCATGCGCGCCCTTTTCGCGCAGCCGCATCGAGGCCTTCTTCACGATCCTGGCGTGGGTTTCGAGCTTGTGTTCCCTGGAATAGCGCATCGGTCGTCCCATAAGATGTTTGTAGTCATATAATAACAGCTGTTTTCGCAAAAAGCTGCATTTTATTCCCGTCTTCGGAGCGGCAGCGCCAGTTCCTTCGCAACCGCGATATCAAGTCCGCCCCGGAGGGCTGAAATCCCTGCCCTTGACAAGACCACGCCTTGCCCGGGAAGTGGCGCGCTCCGAACCGAAGCACTCTAGCGACCGCGAGACTTTGCATGGAAATGCTCAATCATCATTGCGGCATCGACCGCGATCCGCGCGGCGTCGTCCGCCTGACCATCTGCAACGCCGGCTCGCTCAACATTTTGGGCTCGAGCGTCATTGATGGTGTCCGCGAAGGGCTGGAGAGGCTCGCGGCCGATCGCGACATCCGCGCCCTCGTCATGGCCGGCCAGAGCGAAAAGAGCATGATCGGCGGCGCCGACATCAAGGAAATGGCCGGTCTCGACCAGAAGTCCGCGGAAGCCTTCATCACCCGCCTGCGCGACCTCTGCGAGGCGGTGCGCGCATTCCCGGCGCCGGTGATCGCGCGGATGCCCGGCTGGTGCCTCGGCGGCGGGCTTGAGGTTGCGGCCGCCTGCGATTTCCGCATCGCGGCGCATGACGCCAAATTCGGCATGCCGGAGGTGCGGGTCGGCATCCCCTCCGTCATTCATGCAGCCCTGTTGCCGCGGCTGATCGGCTGGGGCCGGGCGCGCTGGCTGGTCATGACCGCGAAAAATATCGATGCGCCGACCGCGCTTTCGTGGGGGCTGGTCGACGTGGTCGCGCCCCAAGGCGGGCTCGACGCGGCGGTCGAGCACACGGTGAAGGCGCTGCTCGAATGCGGACCCGAAGCGCTGCGCTCGCAAAAGGCGCTGCTGCGGCAATGGGAGGAATTGCCGCTGACCGAATCGGTGAACCTGAGCGTCGGCGTCTTCGGAAAATCGTTCCTGACCGATGAGCCGAAGCGGCTGATGCAGGGCTTTATCGGCCGCAAGCGATAGCGCGTAGACATCAATCGCCGTTCATGACGCTGAGGTCATGCGATCGCGCGCAATTAGGGGCTACCGGCGGCGCTTGGCTTCCGGCAACAGGATGCGCACGAATTGCTGCGACATTTTTTCCAGGTGCTGGGGATTCCGATAGGCGCGCTCCATCACCGCCAACCCCCGCGTGAAGGTGACCGCAAGGTCTGCGGCAATATCGGGATCGCAGCTGAGCTTTCGCCGCGCGGCCGGCGTCGAAAGCGCGTCTCGAATCAGTGCGGTGAAATCTTCGATCAGCCGCTTGACCCGGGCCTCGATCGCCTTGCCGGGAAGAGGCAATTCGATCGCCGTCTTGGTCGTCAGGCAGCCGCGAGACGGGGCGCCTTCGCTCATGTTGGCGATGACCCCCTTGAACAAGGCCGTCAGCGCGACCGCGGGATCGGGGTTCGACAGCGCCTTTCTGACAAAATCGAGAAAAAGGCTTGCGTAGCGCTCGAAGGCGAGCAGGAACAGCCGCTCCTTGTCGCCATAGGCGTTGTAAAGGCTACCGCGCTGAACCCCCGTGGCTTCCGCCACGTCGATCATCGATGTCGCTGCAAATCCGTTCTGCCAGAAGGTCTTGAGGGCGACCTCCAGCAGCGCGTCCTCGTCGAATTGTCGCGTGCCGACCATGGGGGTCAGATACTCCATTGTTGACAGCGATGTCAATCTTGACAATAGTGTCAAGGATTCGGCATGTAAGGTAAGGAGACGATCGATGAGCTATCGATTCGAGGCCGGACGCATCTATCGGATGCCGACGCATTTCGGACCGGCGCCCGGACCTCGCCAAGTGCCTGATGACGTCGTGGTCGACCCGAAGCGCAGTCCACGACGTCTCTCCGTCGCGGCGAGCTTCCTGACCGATCCCGTGGTGCTGGAACAGCATCTGCCGGAAGGCTTCACCCCGGCCGGCGAACCGGTGGTCACGGTCGAATTTCATCACATGACGGACATCGACTGGCTCGCGGGGCGTGGCTACACGATGATCTGGGTCGGCTGGCCGGCGACGTTCACAGGTAGCCGGGACCGAGCCACCGGCAATTTTCTGGCCGTCGTCTGGGAGAATCTCGCTGATCCGATCATCACCGGGCGTGACGAGATCGGGCATCCCAAACTCTATGCCGAGATCGCGGAGCCACGTCGGTGGAACGGGGCCCAGATCTGTACGGCAGGCTGGATGGGTTTCCGCTTTCTCGAGCTCGAGGTTTCGCAGTTGCATGACACAGATCCGGACCGGCAAGGCGCTGCTTCGGACGGAACCCTGATGCTGAAATACACGCCGCGCACGGGCGCTTGGGGCGAGACGGATTTATGCCAGGTTACGCTCACGCCGGCCGGCGATCCGGACAACCATATCGAGCAACACCAGACGGGCGCGGGCACGGTGCGCTTCCACAAGGCAAGCTGGTCGGACCTCCCGACCATGCATCATGTGGTGAACGCGCTCGCCGCGTTGCCTGTCATCGAAGCGCGCGGTGGCGCGGTCACGCTCTCGCGTGGTGGGAAGTCCTACCGCGACCAGCGCGTGCTCGTGTAGCGCCGCCGTCGGCGGCTCCAATCACAGCTATCGTTCGGGAGAAAACATCATGCAGGATCGGAAAGGCGGCTGCTTATGCGGGGCGGTGCGTTACGTGTTGAAGGGCGAACCGCGGGCCATCGCGATATGTCATTGCACGCACTGCCAGAGGCAAAGCGGAAGCTTATTCTCCTTCAACCTCGTTATCGGAGAAGCTGACTATGAGCAGTCGAGCGAGACCATGGTCTATGTGGATAAGGGCGATAGCGGGCAACCGGTATATCGCCATTTCCGCGGGCGCTGCGGGTCTCCTATCTTGGCGAAGACTGCGTTGGCGCCTGGAAAGGTCGTGGTGAAGGCCGGCACTCTCGATAATATGGAGGGGTTGCAGCCAAGAGCTGAGATATATGCCGATCATGCGGTGAAATGGCTCGCACCGGTCGCAGGCGCTGCGCGTTTTGCGCAGAATCAATGACCGTGAGGATCGGTAGCGAATGCCGCGGCGGTCGTTGCATCAATCGCGCATGCGAAGCACAACAAATTGTCATGGAAGCCGGCGTTGCAATTTTTTCCGCGTATCATATGATGCGTATCATCTGACTTCCGCCCCCGACATCCCCTAGGAGTTCCGCCATGGCCTCAAGCTCCGATCCCGTCGTCATCGTTTCCGCCGCCCGTACTCCGCTCGGCCGGTTCATGGGTGAGCTTACGCCCTTCAGTGCGCACAAGCTCGGTTCCCACGTGATCGGCGCCACCCTGGAACGGGCGAAACTCGCGCCCGAGAAGGTCGAGGAAGTATTCATGGGCAACGTGCTGCCGGCCGGACAGGGCCAGGCGCCGGCCCGCCAGGCCGCGCGCGGCGCAGGATTGCCGGATGCCACGGGTGCTACCACGATCAACAAGGTCTGCGGATCCGGCATGAAGGCGACCATGCTGGCGCACGACATCATCAACGCCGGCTCCGCCAACATCGTCGTATCCGGCGGCATGGAAAGCATGAGCAACGCGCCTTATCTTTTGGCGAAAGCGCGCGCCGGTTACCGCGCCGGCCACGACCGCATCATCGATCACATGATGATGGACGGCCTTGAAGACGCCTATGAGGCCGGGCGCTCGATGGGCGATTTCGGCGAAGCCACCGCTGAGGCCTATCAATTCACCCGCAAGGACCAGGACGCCTACGCGATGGAGACACTGACGCGGGCACGCAAGGCGGTCGAGGGCGGCGCGTTCAAGGCCGAAATCGTGCCGCTCACGGTGACCGAGAAGGCCGGCCCGCGCATCATCGGCAATGATGAGATTCCGTTAAAGGTCGATCCCGCCAAGATCCCGGGCCTCAAGCCGGCGTTCCGCGCCAATGGCACCATCACGCCGGCCGCCTCATCCGCCAATGCCGATGGCGCTGCGGCCCTGATCCTGACAAAACGATCGCTCGCCGATCGCGAGGGTTTTCCGATATTTGCCGAGATCAAGGGCCATGCGACCCACAGCCAGGAGCCGCAATGGTTCACCACCGCGCCGATCCCGGCGATTCGAAAACTGCTCGACAAGGTCGGCTGGAGCGTCGGTGACGTCGACCTGTTCGAGATCAACGAGGCCTTCGCGGTGGTGGCGATGGCGGCGCAGCGCGACCTCGGTATCCCCAGGGAGAAGCTGAACATCAATGGCGGCGCCTGCGCGCTCGGCCATCCGATCGGCGCGACCGGCGCACGGCTGATCGTGACCCTATTACATGCGCTCAAGGTGCAAAACCTCAAACGCGGCGTCGCCGCGCTCTGCATCGGTGGCGGTGAGGCCACCGCGATTGCGGTCGAACGCAGGGTTCAGTAAGCCTTCGTCTTCCCTCTCCCCGCTCTTCGCGGGGAGAGGGTTAGGGTGAGGGGCCGCTACCGCAAATTCTGAAGACAAAAATCCCGCGGTGAGTCCCCCTCACCCGCGAGCTTCGCTCGCGACCTCTCCCCGCAAGCGGGGCGAGGTTAAGAAGCTACGGCCTGATCGTCATATTGGTCGCGAGCCCCGGCGTGCACAGCGGCTCGGCGAGGCGGGCGAATTCGCATAATAGCGACCGCGTCTTGCGCGGATCGATGATCTCCTCGACCCAGAATTTCTCGGCCGATCGGAACGGCGAGCGCAGCTTGTTGAGGCGATCCTCGATCTCTTTCAGTTTAGTCGCCGGATCTTCCGCCGCGTCGATATCGGCCCGGTAGGCCGCCTCAATACCGCCTTCCAGCGGCAGCGAGCCCCAATAGGCCGAGGGCCAGGCATAGCGCATCGAGAAGCGGTCGGCCGGCTGATGGACGACGCCGGCGACGCCGAAGGAATTGCGCACGATGATGGTGCACCAGGGCACGGTGGTCTGGTTGACCGCGGCCATCGCGCGCACGCCATGCCGGATGGTGGCCGCCTTCTCGGCCTCGAGCCCGATCATGAAGCCGGGACAATCCATCAGATAGACGATCGGAAGATGGAAGGTTTCCGCAAAATCGACCCAGCGCACCACCTTCTGGCAGGCTTCCGCCGTCCACGCCCCGCCATAGTGAAGCGGATCGCTGGCGAGCAGCAGCACCGCGCGGCCCTCAAGGCGCGCGAGGCCTGTGATGATCGGGCGGCCGAAATTGGCGTTCATCTCGAAGAACGAACCCTTGTCGACCACGGCCTCGATGATCGGCCGCATCTTGTAGACCTGGCGGCGGCTGCGCGGCACCGCCTTCATCAGCTGCTCCTCCGCGCGCTCCGGATCGTCGCTGCAAGAAAGCGTCGGCGGCAGCTCATAGACTGAGGACGGCAGGTAAGACAGGAAGCGCCGCGCGCATGCGAAGGCTTCGTCTTCCGTATCGACGGCATGATCGATGCCGCCGGCGCGGGTCTGGATCTCGGCGCCGCCGAGCTCCTGCTTACTAAGATCCTGCCCGAGCCGCTTCACCACCGGCGGCCCAGCGACAAACATCGCCGAATCCTTGGTCATGACCGAATAATGCGTCGCGGCCAATCGCGCCGCGCCGAGACCCGCGACCGAGCCGAGGCCCAAGCCCACCACCGGCACACGCGCCATGTTCGAGGTCGTGTACAAGTACCTGCGCGTGCCGCCGATGCCGCCGGGCAGATTGGCCGCGCCCTTGGTTTCGATGGTCTTCACCGAACCGCCGCCGCCCGAGCCTTCGATGATGCGGATGATGGGCAGGCGGAAATCGTGCGCCATCTCTTCCGCCATCAGCGGCTTGGCCGAGATCGAGGCATCCGCCGAGCCGCCGCGCACGGTGAAATCGTCGCCGACTACGACCACGGTGCGGCCGTCGACCTTAGCCCGGCCGAACACGCAATTGGCCGGCGTCAGATGCTTGAGCTCGCCGTGCTCGTCATATTCGCCGATACCGGCAACCGCGCCGATCTCGTGAAAGCTATTGGCATCGACCATGCGGTCGATGCGCTCGCGGACGGTGAGCCGGCCCTGGTCGCGCTGCCGCTTGACCTTGTCAACGCCTCCCATCTCGCGCGCGAACGCTTCGCGCCGAGCGAGGTCGTCGAGTTCCGGCTTCCAGTTCATTCGTCTCCTCCGTACCGATGATCTTCTTGTTGTTATGGGTCGCTGAGGGATGCGGCTTTCTCTCCAGGCGGTTGCTGAAGATGTCGCCGTCGGCGCCCTCGAGCAGGCCGGCGACCGCGACGCTCAATTGAAGCATCTGCGGTGCTACTTCCTTGTGCAGCCGTTTCTCGTCATACATCGCGGAAAGTAGCCCGATCGTGACCACGACGAAGGTCTGGTATTGCGGCGACCATAGCGGCACCGCGAGACCGTTGATATGCGGGCTCCACAGGCCGCAGGCGACGACATAGCCGCGTTCGCGCAGGAACTGGCGATTGGCCTCGATCCGCGGCCTCAAGGATTTGGCGGCCTCGGGAATCTCGCGCTCCATCTCGGCGATCAAGGCGTCGGCGACATTCGGATCGAGGGCTGCGGTATAGGCATGACCCGCGGCGGTGCTCGCGATCGCGATGCGGCTGCCGGTCGACTCATGCAATCCGAGCGCGTTGGGCGCGCGGGCATATTCCAGATAGACGAGATGGAAACGATCCGGGATGACGAAGCCGACCGTGCCAGGCAATTGCTCGGCGACATCCTGCAGGCGCAGGCGGATCAGATTGCGAAGCTGCAACCCCTTCATCATCGAGGTGCTCATCGCCACCGCGCTCGGACCGATGCGGTATTTCTGGTCCCTCGGCAGATAGACGAGCTGGCCCATCCGGGTCAGCGTATGGGTCAGGCGCGACACCGTCGATCGCGGCAGCCCGCAACGATTGGAAATCTCCAGATTGCCGAGCCGCGCTTCATGACCCTCGAAGCAGCGCAACACATCGAACGCCCGCGACACCACCTGGATGACGTCGCCCTCGCCCGCCGGATCGCCGGCGATCATTCCCTGCCTGCTCAGCCGTTCCGAGCGCCGCCCCATGCGATGGCTCCCATTCCGTTGCACGGAATAAAATTCCACTTGCAGAACAAGCTACCTCAGGCACTCTGCGGCCACAACAAAAAGCCTAAGGGCGCCCGCCCTTCGTTGGTAGCGCGCATTCCGATGGTGATTGCGTGCCAGTGGCCGTCCCGGAGAGCGGAATGCCAGAGATCAGGGTTGTGACCGAGGTGGCCGGGCGGATCTGCGCGCTTCCGCTTCAAGCCGGTGCCAGCGTCGGTAACGGCGACGACATCGCCTTCGTCGAGGCCATGAAGATGGAGATCCCGGTCGCCTCGCCCGCCGCCGGCAGGCTGAAGTCCATTCTCGTCGAGCTCGACGACGTCGTCGCCGAGGGCCAGGCGGTCGCTATTCTCGAGACCTGAGCCGCCAAAACCGGCAGCACCATTTTGTGAGCCGGTTGCGCGCATCATCATTGCGCGGCAAAACTGCCGCCCATGAAACCGGCAGCTTCCGTGCCCGCGGCCTGGGCCAGCTCAAAACCGCCTTTGCTGCGGTTTCTCGATCGCTGTCATCGGGATTTTTCGCACGAGACCAGCGGCACCGTCGCCGATTATATCCCCGAACTCGGCAAGGCCGATCCTGATCACTTCGGCATCGGCCTCGCCACGCTTGACGGCCACGTCTACGAGGTCGGCGACACCAAGATGCCCTTCACCATCCAGTCGATGTCAAAGCCCTTCGTGTTCGCGCTGGCGTTGGATACGTTGGGCGCGGGGCGCGTGGAAAGCGCGATCGGCGTCGAACCGTCCGGCGATCCCTTCAATTCGATCCGGCTCAACGCTGAAAACCATCCCTTCAATCCGATGGTCAACGCCGGCGCGATCGCCTGCTCCGGGTTGATCCATGAAGCCAAGGGCAATGACGCCTTCGAATATATCCGTCAGGCGCTCGGCCGCTTCGCCGGACGCGAACTCGGCGTCGATCAAGCCGTCTATGCATCCGAGAGCGCGACCGGCGACCGCAACCGGGCGATCGGCTATCTGCTGCGCACCAACGCCGTGATCAGAGACAATGTTGCCGCGGTGCTGGACGTCTACTTCAGGCAGTGCGCGATCCTGGTGACGGCGCGCGATGCCGCCATTATGGCCGCCACGCTTGCCAATCGCGGCATCAATCCCGTGACCGGCGAGCAGGTCGTGACGCCCTACGCCATCTCGCGCACGCTCTCGGTGATGACGTCTTCGGGCATGTACGATTATGCCGGCGAGTGGATTTATCGCGTCGGGATACCTGCGAAAAGCGGCGTCGGCGGCGGCATTCTGGCGGCGCTGCCGGCGCGGCTGGGCCTCGGCAGCTATTCGCCGCGGCTCGACAGGCACGGCAACAGCGTGCGCGGCATCAAGGTCTGCGAGGCGCTGTCGTCGCATTACGATCTGCACATGCTCAACCGGAGCGACGATGCGCGCAACAGCATCATCGCCGACTATACCATCGGCAAGAGCCCGTCGCGGCGCAGCCGCCGGCCGCATGAACAGAAAATTCTCGCCGCACATCATCAGGACGTCCGCGTCATCGAACTCGTCGGCACGCTGTCCTTTTCCAATGTCGACTATGTCTCGCGGAAGCTCGCCGCCAAGTCGCGTCCGCAATTCGTCATCTTCGACTTGCGCCGGGTCACCGCGGTGACCCGCGCGGGCGCCCGTCTGCTCGCGGAGGAATTCCGCGAGCTTGGGAGTTTTCATGTCACGGTGATCCTGTCCGGCATCAAACGCTCTTCCGCGGGGTGGAAGATCGTCCGCGAATGGACCGACGGCATCTCCAATCTGCGTGACTTCTATCTGCTCGATAGCGCGATCGAATGGGCCGAAGACCAGGTGGTCTATCTCCATGGTGGGTCGATCGACTTCCACGATACGATCGAACTTGAAGAGCAGCCGCTGCTGGCGGGACTGACGGCAGAAGATTTTTCCGCGCTCACCTCGCTCGGCGCGATCAGGAACTATCGGGCGAACGAGAAGATCATCGCCGCCGGCGATCCCGCAACGTCGCTGTTTTTCCTGAGAAGCGGAGTGGTTCATGTCACGCTGCCCGACGGCGTCAGGCTTGCGACGCTGACCTCCGGGATGGCGTTCGGCGAAATGGCGCTATTGGAGCCGCATCGCTCGGCCGACGTGCTGGCAGACGCCGCCGTCAGCGCGGTCGAAATATCAATCGGCGATTTCGAGCGCTTCCGCGATCAGCACCCCAAGGCCGGCGAGCGGATCATGCGCAATCTCGCACAGCTATTGGCCGACCGCCTGATCGTGGCCAATACCAAGATTGACTTGCTCACGGCGACATAGAGCGGGATGACTTTTCTTCGAATCTCATTCCGCTCTGCCCTTTCGTTTGAGCATGATCAGCCGTCACATATGCAAAAAGATGGCAATGGTATGACACAACGAGATTGTGATTTTCGGCCAGCGTCATCCATCTTTTTTCACCGAAACCGTTTTCGCTGAAACTTTTCGGAAGCTCGCGCCGTACCGAGGCTGGGGAATAGCTGAGCTGCTCTCCTCAAATGGCGTCGGAAATCGAAATCCCGGCGGCCTTGTTCGTTCAAGCAGAGGACATTAGTCGTGATAAACAACACTCACAACTTGTCGAAAACCAACCATCGCTCGAAGCGATGGCAAGCGCATCGCCTCGCCCTCAAGCTCGGCGCGGTCTTCTTCGTCAGCATCGCCGCCATCGCGCCGGCCGGCGCCTCAAGCCACATGGACGCGCCGCTCATAACGCTCGACGCGGCCGCCAACACCACCGACGTCTATGCATTCCTCAGCCAGAATAGCTTTGGTCAAAAATATCTGACCACCGCTGTTGCGGTCTTTCCTTTCGAGGAACCGGGAATTGGTCCGAATACTTTTCGCTTCGACGACCGCGTCGCATATGACATTCATGTCTCGCTCGACAACGATATCGGCACGGGCAAGTCGGACCTGACCTACCGGTTCCGCTTCAAGACGCAATTTGCGAATACCGCGACGATCCTGTCGTTCCTCGGGCCCGTCGAACCGGCCGGACCTGGTGTGTTCCCCGCCAATCAGAACCTGCGCCAGACCTATACGGTCACACTGATTGACGACCGCCATCCGGAAAGGTCCACTGTCCTTGGCACGGGCACGGTTCCACCGAATAATCAGGGCCGCGTGACCAACTTCTACAACCAGAACAATGACGGCGATCAACCGGCGAAGCCCGGCGTTGCCAATAGCAGTGATCTCGATCCTTATACGAGCGACACGATCTTCACACTCAAGAACAACCACGTGGCTTTTGCCGGGCAGCGCGACGACGGCTTTTATGGGGACATCCAATCCATCTTCGATCTGGAGTTCACCTTTGGGCGGGATCGCAACACCCCGACCAAGCCGTTCGACAGCCAAAGCGGTTTCAACGTCCACACCATCGTGCTGAACATTCCGCTCACGCAGCTCGAAGGCGCCAAGATCGCCGGCGTCTATGCGACGACCAGCCGTAGGGACCCGGGTCTTATCGATGACGATGATCGCGATGACCGACGCTTCAAACAGGTCGGCCGTCAGGGCAACCCTCTGTTCAACGAGGTCTTTGTCGCCGAAATCGACAAGGATCGCTACAGCGAGACCAAACCGACCGAGGACGCGGAGCGTTTTGCCAAATACGCCGACAATCCGGAAGTCTCGCGCGCGCTCGGCATCACACCGATCATCCCCGGTTTGCTGCACCAGATCTTCATTCCGGACCTGATCAAGGTTGATCTGACCACGCCACCGGCCCGCCTGGCTGGTACCCCAGGGTTCAGTCGCCTTGGCGTATTTGGCGGCGACGTCCTGAAGAGCCAGGTGCAGGATCCGTTCAAGAACGGGGGCTTTATCCCCGGCGGTTGGCCGAATGGCCGCCGCTTCGGCGACGATGTGGTGAACATTGGTTTGATTGCCGTGGGTGCTGCTGGTACGTCGGTAGCCAACGTTCCCCCGACCTTCAATGCCACGCGCGTTGATCACAACGACATAACCTACAATAGCGTCTTCCCTTATGCAGCGACGCCGCATAACGGACGCAACATCGCCCCGTCGACGCCGTCGCAATTTACGTCGCCGCCGTCACCCTAAATCGTCGAGCCTCCGGGGCGGACGAAAGGCCCGTCCCGGATTTTCCTGATGCGCGGGCCTTATCCCAGGCACCTTTCCGGTACCCACGCTCATCCTTCCACCGTCCCAGTCGAGCGGCGGCCAATGACCAATTTCATCATCGCCGCGGTTGTTGCGATGCTCGTCGCATCAGCAGCTTCGGCGGCGCCCTATCGGCCAAGTGATGACGCGACTGTTCTCGTTACTTTCCCACATGCCGCGGTCTCGATGCAGGCCGCCTTCCGCAAATCGCAGATCGCGCTCGCGGCGAACCCCAACGACCTCGCCTTGGCGCTTGAGGTCGCGCGCGCCGCCATCCGCGATGGACGTGCCAGCGCCGACCCGCGCCGCTATGGCCAAGCCCAGGCTGCCCTCGCTCCATGGTGGTCGATCCCGGATGCGCCAATGAACGTACGCGTGCTGCGCGCCGTCATTCGGCAGAGCCTGCATGATTTCGCCGGCGCGGAAGCCGATCTTGACGCTATTCTTCGCCTGGATCCAAGAAACGGCCAGGCTCGCCTGACTCGCGCTTTCGTGCGCCAGACGGTTGGCGCTCTCGCCGACGCCAAGGATGATTGTCGCCGGCTCCCTCCATCGGTAGGCGCGACGGCGGCCGCCGTCTGCTGGCTTCGGGTGGAGGCGTTGACCGGCTCGGCCGGCACGGCATTGGAGCGACTTGACCAAGTAATCAAGATCAACAGCCAGGCCGAGACGCTGGTGCGGCGCTGGGCGCAGGCCGTCGGTGCCGACATGGCCGCCATGCTCGGCCAAACCGAGGCGGCGGACCTTCGGTTCTCCGAAGCGATCACAGATGGCGGTGACATTCCGACTCTGGTCGCCTTCGCCGATCATCTTCTCGACACCGATAGGCCGGCGGAGGTTTTAACACTGCTGACCGGTCGCAGCGAGGCCGACATCGTTTATCTGCGTCTAGCGATCGCGGGGAAGCGCCTCAACGACGAGCGGGCGCCGCGCTGGGCTGCGCTGCTGGCTGACCGGTTTGCCGCGGCGAAGGCCACCGGTGTCCAACTCCATCTGAGAGAGGAGGCTCGCTTCGAACTCGAAGTCCGGGGCGACGCGGCGACCGCGCTTGGATTAGCTCTTGCGAACTGGAGGATCCAGAAGGAGCCGAGCGACGCTCGTCTCGTCTTGCAGACGGCCCTGGCCGCCAACGATCCGGCAGCGGCAGCCGATGTCCTCGCCTTCATTGAAAAGACAGGCCTCGCCGATACGCGCATCAAGCCGCTGCAAGACAAGATCGCTGAGAAGCAATTGTGAATCGCTTCATAGCGTTTTCCCTCTCGGCGGCCATAATCTTCTCAGGCGCGCTTTTTTCCGCAACTTGCGTCGAGGCGCATACCCAAAGCTACGGGTTTTTGCGGGCAACCGTGCATGATGGTCACGTCTCCGGTCAGCTCGAACTCGCAGTACGTGATCTCGATCTGGCCTACGCCCTCGACGCCGACGGCGATGGTAATGTTACCTGGGGGGAATTGCGCAAACGAGAGTCTGAACTCGCATCTCTGGTCCTCCATAAGATTTCGATCGGCCCCGCCGAAGCGCCTTGCGATCTCGTCCCCGGCGCCATCGCAATCGATAGCAGTGGCGGCGAAAACTACGCGATCTTTCCATTCACGGGCGCCTGCGAGGTACTCGGCAGCCAGGTTCGCGTCGGATACGACCTTATGTTCGGCTCGGACGCGCAACATCGCGGGCTTGTCGACGTTAGCAATGGCGACATTGGACGTTCGACGGTGATGACCCCCGAAACACGGGTCGCCGTTCTTGATCTGGAATCCGACAACCGTCTCGACGTTATTCGCTCGTTCATATCGCACGGTGCGCATCACATCTGGAACGGCTACGACCACATGTTGTTCCTGGTCACGCTCCTGCTTTCGGCGGTGGTGATGAGATCAGGCAACGTGTGGCGGCCGGTTGAGACTCTCGGCGGCGCCGTGTGGGCGACGACGCGCGTCGTCACCGCCTTCACCCTTGCCCATTCGATCACTTTGTCGGCCGCCGCACTCGGCATCGTGGAATTGCCGTCGCGCCTCGTCGAAAGCGTCATCGCCAGTTCGGTCGCGGTCGCGGCGCTCAACAACCTCTTCCCCGTCGTATCTCGACGGGTGTGGATCGCGGCGTTTGTGTTCGGGCTGATGCACGGCTTCGGCTTCGCCAGCGTTCTGACCGATCTCGGATTGCCGCCGGCCAGAAAGCTTGTCGCGCTTTTTGCTTTCAACGTCGGCGTAGAACTAGGCCAACTCGCGGTCGTCGCCGGCCTGTTACCGGTTTTGTTTCTGATACGACGCAGCGCCGCCTACACACAGGTCGCTTTGCCGGCGGGTTCAACGGTCATCATGGTCATCGGCTTCATGTGGTTCCTTCAACGAGCGACTGGGATGAATATCATTCCCGGTTGAAGCGCCGCGATCTAGCACTGCAGCCACTCCCGTGAATGAGGAGCCGGGTCGAGATAACTAAAAGGCGCCGGCAAGCGTCAGCCGAATCGCCAAGGGCTCAATTGGGTGCAGAACAAAATCCATGACACCATTCCGGCAGACAGCGGTCGGCGCAACCTGCACGGGGAAGCACAAATTATACAAGCTATCGGATTTGATCAGCGATCCGTATGCATAGGTAATCTGGTTGGTCTTGGTGTTGAAGAGATTGAGCACGTCGAGCTGGATGCGCCAGCCGTCGTCGGAGCGGTAGCCGATGCGTCCGTTGAAAATGCTGGTGGCGGGAGAGCGGAATGCATTGTCTTCGGTGAGGGGGCTTGAGGCGAGATAACGCCAGCGCAACGTCCCGAACGGACCGCTCTTTTCGCCGAGCGTGATCCCGGCTGAAGCCACCTTGGCGGGCGCGTTGGGAATGTAATTGCCCGGCGCGTTGCCGATCTGCGCCTGCGGAAATCCCGCAAGCGAAGCGTAAAGTGCGGCCTGTGCGCTGTCGAAGCCCATAAATCGGGCGTGCGTCATAGCCAGATCGGCATCGAGATCGATCCAGGATCTGGGGCGGTAGCGGTTGGTCCACTCCACACCGTAGCGCCGGCTCGGCCGGCTCGCCGCGGTGTCGCCGGCGTCGCCGTTGAAGACAAGCTCGGAATCCTGATCGAGCAAAAAAATGCTGAGCGACGAATCAAGTCCCGGAATGACCTTGGTCCGGACACCGGTCTCCGCGCCCTTGGTACGGACCAGCAATGGCGAAGCGGACAGCTTCACGCCGGGATCGGTGGGTTCTTCGGTGATGGTCGCGCCGCGGGCGTCGTTGCTGTGCATCCCTTCACCTGCGCCGAAGAACAGCTCGGTGTTGTTGAACGGGCCCAGCACGGCAGTGAATTTCGGACTGCCAATCCCCGCACTGACGTGACCGGAATTGTTGGCATCGAAAATGGAATTGACGCGGGCCTCATAGTAATCGCCGCGCCAGCCGACCGTCGTTTTCAGCCAGTTCGCCCAGTTGACCGTGTTCTGGGCATAGATGCCGACACTGCCCTCGCCGACCTTGTCGCTGCGCACATTGGAGAGAAAGCTGCGCTGAAACGTGTCGGTCAGCGCTAGATCGATGTCGTCGTAGCGGGTCTGAATCCCGAACGTGGTTTGCATCGGCCGGTCGGCGAAAGCTCCGGTCAGGGTGCGCGAGGCGTTGGCTCCGGCCAACACGCGGTCGTCGTGCTGGTGGAATTGATCGCCGAGCGTCGGATCAGTCAGGAAGTAGGTGAAGTTATTGAACAGATCGAGCTGACTTTTGACGATGAAGGCGTTGGCCTTCCACGATCCGGCATCATCGCTTTGCGCGACGCGCGCCGAAAGCGCAAAGCGATTGGTATTGCCTCCGTCGGTCGGGTCTTCCGAGCCATAGAGCCCGATTTGGCCCGAAGCGATCGCGCGCTGCGGCACCTGATCGGTCGCGTTGTATTTGTTCGAATACGCCATGCCGGTGACGGAGAAGCCGTCCAGCGCCGTCCCCTCCGTGTAGCGCACCAGGCCGTTAAGCTTGCGCGCTTCGTCGGGATTGACCCACGGCCCATTATATGTGCCGGCCTCGCCGGCAATCAGCACCGTGCCGTCGCCGGTCTTGGCGGAGCTCTCCCCAAATATTCTTCTGTAGCCGAAACTACCGGCGGTGATTTCGACGACGGCCTTGGGCACGCTGTCGATCAGCCCAATGTGAAGATTGCCGACCGAACTAAAATCGCCTTCATCGGCGAAATAGGGGCCTTTGCGAATATCGATTGAATTGATGGTTTCCGGCATCAGCCAGTTAAGGTCCGCATAGCCCTGACCGTGCGCATGGGTGCGCATGTTGACCGGTACGTCATCAACCGAGATCGCCAAGTCAGTGCCGTGATCGAGGTTGTAGCCTCGCAGAAAATACTGGTTGGCTTTGCCCTCGCCGCTGTGCTGCGTGACGATCAGCCCCGGTACCGCTTCCAGGACCTCGCCCGGACGAGCTACCGGGCGCGCATTGAGGTCTTCGCCGTTGACGGTCAACTGGCTTGCCATGTTAGGGGTGCCAGCAGGTCCCGAGCCAACATTTGGGGCGCCCGATGAAAAAACCGCGGGCGGCGCCGCGGGAGCTGCGGCCGTGCTTGAGGCCACGGACCGCGGCGTGCGTGCGTCACGTGTCGGCGATTGACGCGGCTTCGACAATCGCCGCGGAGATCGCACGGTGATGGTCGGCAGCACGTTAGGCTTCTCGGCAGGGCGCACGGCTTCCGCCTCAGCCGGGCCGACATGGGTTGGCGTCTGAGCCGTTACCACGCACGGAAGCACAGGCAGAGCCAGTACACCCGATGCCAATAGCCTCAACCATCTTGACACGGGGCCCCCCCACGCAGGCTTCGGCGCGGGCGCGTGGGAACAGTTTCACAAACTCACTCCCGTGAATGCGCCGAAAGTGTTGCATCCAACCGTTGAGATACGTTGAGGCGGTAGTGGCGTTTCAAGTATGCAAAAAAATTCACCGGCGCAGCACGCGGCACCTCACGAGAGCTCGGTCCCTCGGCAACCCGCGGTCGATCGCTTAAACCACTTCCGTCACCGGCTGCAGGTCGATCGCAAAGGTTTCCAGGAATTTCGACGTCATGATGTAGAAGCCGACCGAAAGCTGCAATTCGATCAGCGCGCCCGGCGTCAATCTGGTCTTGATCGCGTCGAAGGTCGCGTCGGTCGGATGCCGCAGCTTGACGATCTCGTCGGTGAAGGCGAGCGCCGCACGCTGCAATTCGTCAAAGCAGGTGGCGGACTGCCAATTGTCGAGCGCGGCATTCTGCTCATCGGTGACGCCGACGCCCTTGCCGATGCGCTTGTGCGCGACGACCTCGTACGGCGCTTCGCACAATATTCCGGTGCGCGTGATCGCAAGTTCGCGCACCACGGGATCGAGCTCGCCCTCGTGGCGGATGGCGCGGCCGAGCCGGCAATATTGCTCGAGGTAGCGCGGCGAGTGCGCCATCATGCGAAAAATGTTGGCGTTGCGATTCTTGTCGAGGATTTCGCGGGTGCGATCGCTTGACCTGGCAGGATCGCTATAGTCGATGCGGGCCATTTTTCACCTTGGGTTTTCCGAGACTTATCGTTGATTTTTGGTTTGGCGCTTGCGCCAAAACAGTATCCGGCGGCCGACGCAGGAGCAACATAAGTGAGTCAAATTGCCGCCGCATTACTGTTCGACTCTGGCGCAGTCGATATTCGCTGAGTGGGGAATTGTTGAGTAGCGAATACTCGTCGCGGGGTGTTCCGAGTACAAAACTAATCGCGTCATCGAGCCTCCCCGGGCAATGATGGCTCGTGCCCAGGTCTAGGGAGACAGAGATGAAGGTAGCCACCAAAAGGGCGGCCTCGGAAGCACTTGCGCAGATGCTGGCGGTGACGGCAATGCTCGTCATCGCCAGTGTTGTGCTGTATTGGCGATAACTTCGGCGAAGCGAAGCAATCCAGAAACAACGAAAGACAAGAACTGGATTGCTTCGTCGCTCCCGCTCCTCGCAATGACGGTTTAATCCCTTTTCGCTCTTTCAAAATTTTTCGCTCTTTCAAAATAAGGAACCAGCCCGCCGGCGAACTGCGTAAAGCGCGCGGTGACCTTTTCGCCGATGGCAAGATTGTTGTCGCCATGGGCCATCATGCGAAAACCCTCTGATGTGTCGACGAGCAGGATGTTGTAGGGCACATGCGCGCGGGTTTCGGGCGTCGCGGCGCGGCACACTAGCGAGGTCGCATACACCCTCCCCTCGCCGCTCGCGCGCTTCTCCACCAGGTCCGATCCACCGCAGGCCGCGCAAAACCCGCGGCGGAAGTATTGCACGTTCGCGCAAGTCCCGCAGGATTGATAGAGGATAGCTTCATGGCCCGTGGTCCAGTCGGCGCGCGCGTTGCTCATCGCACCCGCTCCAGGAACATGCTGACATGCGACGACAAGACGCCACCATCGCCGTGCAGCAACGCGATCGAGGCGTCGCGCACCTGACGCTTTCCGGCGCGTTCCGTCATCTGCAAATGCGTCTCCACCAAATGCGCCATCGCGCCGCCGACGCCGCAATGGCCGTAACTCAACAGACCGCCATGGGTGTTGAGCGGCACCTCGCCGTCGCGGCCGAAATAGCCGCATCGCACCCGCGCAGCCGCCTCACCACGGCTGGCGAGGCCGAGATCCTCCAGCAGCATCACAAGCGTAATGGTAAAACTGTCGTAGACCGCGGCGTAGCGCACGTCGGAGATCGCGACGCCGGACGCCGCCTTTGCCTTTGATATCGCAATCTCGGCGCCGAGTTCGCTTAAACGCGGTGCCGCCGTGACATGCTGATGGGTATGGGCCTGCGCGCAACCGCGCACGCGCACGCCGGTCCCGCCGGTTCGATCGCGGCTGACGACAAACGCCGCGCCGCCGTCGGAGACCGGGCAGCAATCCAATAGTTTCAGCGGCAGCGCGACCGGTTTCGACGCCATCACGTCAGTGACCGTGATCGGCTCGCGAAATTGCGCGCCGGGATGAGTTGCCGCATGCGCGCGCATCAGCACCGCGAATTCGGCGAGGTCTTCTTGCGTCACGCCATATTCGTGCATGTAGCGCGAGGCGACGAGACCGTAATAGGCAGGTATCGTCGGCCCGAGCGGAACCTCGTAGTCGGGATGGCCCACCTGCGCCAGCGCCTGGATCGAGGCATCGCGGCTCTGTCCGGTGAGCCGGTTTTCACCGCCGACCACCAGCACATGCTTGACGACCCCTGCTTCGGCCAGATGATGCGCCAGCATGGTCATGGCGAGGCCCGTAGCGCCGCCGACCTGCACCGCGTGGGCGTAAGCCGGGCGAATGCCAAAATGCTCGGCGAATACGGTCGCGAGCATGATGTGTGGCGAGACCGTCGAGTAACCGCAGAGGATGCCGTCAATGTCGGCGCGCGCAAGGCCAGCGTCCGCGATCGCGAGCTCTGCGGCCATGCTCATGAGATCGAGCGAGGTTAGCCCCTCATGCTTGCCGTAGGACGTAAGGCCAACGCCGGTGATGTAGCTCATGGTCTTACCTCCCCTTGAAAAGGGGAGGTCGATTTGTGCTTCAGCACAAATCGGGTGGGGATCTTGTCTCCACGTCCGCCGTCGCTTGTGGCTGACCCCCACCCCAACCCTCCCCCTTGCAGGGGGAGGGAGAACTGAAAGCCTGCGTCCCTAACGATCACTCTACCCATCCATCATCATCAATACGACTTCGGCAGGCCCAGCACCTTCTCGGCGATAAAGCTTAAGATGAGCTCGCGGCTGACCGGGGCGATGCGCGGGATCAGGGATTCACGCAGATAACGCTCGACATGAAACTCCTTGGCATAGCCGAAGCCGCCATGGGTCATCACCGCCTGCTCGCAGGCATGAAAACCCGCTTCGCCCGCGAGATACTTTGCGGCATTGGCCGCGGGCCCGCAGGGCAAGCCCTTGTCGTATTGCCAGCCGGCCTGCAGCGTCATCAGCCAGGCGGCCTCGAGCTCCATCCAGTTCTTGGCCAGCGGATGCTGGATCGCCTGGTTCTTGCCGATCGGCCGATTGAACACGATGCGGCCCTTGGCGTATTCGGCGGCGCGCGACAGCGCGACCTGGCCGAGCCCTACCGCCTCGGCGGCAATCAAGATGCGTTCCGGATTCATGCCGTGCAGGATGTATTCGAAACCGCGGCCTTCCTCGCCAACGCGATCCGCAACCGGAATCTCGAAATTCTCGAAGAACAGTTCATTGGAGTCGACGGCCTTGCGGCCCATCTTCTCGATCTCGTGGACGGCAACGCGGCGGCGATCGAAATCGGTGTAGAACAGGCTCAAGCCATGGATCGGGCTCTTCACTTCTTCTAGCGGCGTGGTGCGCGCCAATAGCAGAATCTTCTCGGCGACCTGTGCGGTCGAGATCCAGACCTTCTGGCCGTTGACGACATATCTGTCGCCTGAGCGCACCGCGCGGGTTTTCAGCTGCGTGGTGTTGAGCCCCGTATTGGGCTCGGTGACCGCGAAGCAGGATCGTTCCGCGCCCGAGACGATACCCGGCAGCATGCGCCGGCACTGCTCCTCGGTGCCGAACACGACCACGGGATTGAGCCCGAACACGTTCATGTGGATCGCGGATGCGCCGGACATGCCGGCACCGGATTCTGAAATCGTCCGCATCATGATCGCGGCCTCGAGAATGCCGAGCCCGGAGCCGCCATAATTCTCCGGAATGCAGATGCCGAGCCAGCCGGCATCGGCCAGCGCCCGATGGAAGTCGGCCGGGTAGCCGCCCTCCTTGTCCTTCTTTAGCCAGTAGGCATCGTCGAAACGCGCGCAGATTTTGGCAACCGCATCGCGGATTGATTCCTGGTTGGCGGTGAGCGCGAAATCCATCTGAGCGATCCTATGAAGCGGCGGCGGCAGCGGCCTTGGTCACGCCGTCGCGCACCATGGCCGCAATCTCGTCTGCCGAAAATCCGGCCTCGCGCAAAATTTCCGTTCCGTGCTCGTTGAGGCGTGGCGCCAGCCGGACCGGCTCGGCCGGCGTTTCAGACCAGCTTGCCGACACCTTCATGTTGCGGATCGCGCCTTCGCTCGGATGGGTGACGACCGGAAAGTAACCGGTCGCGACCAGATGCGGGTCCTGCAACATGCTCTCGAGGTCGTGCATCGGCATCACCGGCACGTCGGCCTCGGTCAACAGCTCGCGCCATTTGGCGGTGGTGCGCGTCTCGAAGATGCGGGCGAGCTCGGCATAGACCATGTCGATGTTGGCGGCGCGTCCCGCGAAGGTCGCGAATTTCGGATTTTTCCGAAGATCGTCGCGGCCGGTGGCCTTGAAGAAATTTTCCCACTGCTTGTCGTTATAGACGATGACGCAGATATAGCCATCGGAGGTTTTGTAGGGCCTGCGGTCGCGCGACAGATGCCGCGCGTAGCCGCCCTTGTCGAGCGGCGGCTCGTAAGTGAGGCCGCCCATGTGGTCGCCCATGACAAAACCCGCCATGGTCTCGAGCATGGGAATGTCGACGCGCTGGCCGCGCCCGGTGCGGTCGCGATGCACGAGACTGGCGCAGATCGCACCGACCGCAGTGAGGCCGACGATGCGATCGACCAGCGCATTCGGCACATAGCGTGGAATGCCGTCGCCGGTCTGCGCCATCAGCGCCGGCAGCGCGGTCGCGCCCTGGATCAGGTCGTCGTAGGCGGGCTTTGCAGCATACGGGCCGTCCTGACCAAAACCGAACACGCCGGCATAGATCAGGCGCGGGTTGATGTTCGCGACCAATTCATAGCCGAGCTGCAGCCGCGCCATCGCCTGCGGCCGCACGTTGTAGACCAGCACGTCGGCGGAGGCGATCAGCCGCAGCACCGCGTCGCGCCCGGCCGGCTGCTTCAGGTCGAGGCAGATCGAACGCTTGCTGCGATTGGTGTTGAGGAATACCGGGCCCATGCCGGGATGGCGGGTCGGGCCGATCAGGCGCGTGACGTCACCGTCAAGCGTTTCCACCTTGATGACATCGGCCCCGTAGTCCCCGAGCATCTGGGTCGCATACGGACCCATCAGCACGGTCGTCATGTCGATGACCTTGATGCCCTCGAGCGGTCCCATGATCGCGTTCGCTCCCGATGTCTTGTCAGGCCACGTAACGGCAGGCTGTCACGAAGATCAAGGGCGGGTGCGTTACGACCAATTACTTCTCCGTCGTCATTCCGGGGCGCGCGAAGCGCGAGCCCGGAAACCATAACCACGGCCTGGGGGTATGGATTCCGGGCCCGCGCCCAACGGCGCGTCCCGGAATGACGACGGAGAATTTCGGACAGGCTTCCGTATTCTCGCGACGCGAAGTGCGCCCGAGCCGTTGCAGAAACCTTGTCCCTCGAAAGAAAAGAGGGCGCAGGGAAGACCGGGTGCCCAGTGCACCCGCAGCCTCGCGTGCGAAAGTAAAAAGCACACGAGTTAGTCACTACAGGTTCACCGGAAACATCCCGGCCTTCCCTGCGCAATGGTTTACGGCTTATACGTGCTCTCTCCGGTGAACGGGC
>Ga0210406_10001886_pt1 | contig 24678 bp, 20 predicted proteins | sample IncBWC30MmetaG_FD_155454 | JGI IMG/M metagenome (GOLD analysis project Ga0210406, IMG submission 155454) | Forest soil microbial communities from Barre Woods Harvard Forest LTER site, Petersham, Massachusetts, United States - Inc-BW-C-30-M | ecosystem: Environmental > Terrestrial > Soil >...
CGCTCCAAGACATCGCTGAACAACCGATTGACCTGATCCTGAAGTGAAGTAGCCCCGCGGAAGGGTTCAAATCGAGTAAGTGTTCTCATTTTTTATGCACCTCCTAAGGTGATTGCACAAGAATAATAAAATATGAGTGCTTATTTGTCAAGTATAATTTCAAATCTTCTCCACTTTCAGTTAAGTTATGTAATATCAATAGTTTAAAAGGATCCATTGTTGGAGCAGAGAGCTTGCTCTTCTTCGCTCAGAATCGCTCAAAAGCGTCCGCTGGGCCGCCAATTCGTTTGTTTTGCTCGTCTTAGCCGCTTTGCTGGTAGACTGCCGCTTCCCATGCGTCTGGATGAACTTGACTATCGTCTCCCCCGCGAACAGATCGCCCAGCGTCCCCTTGACCGCCGCGAAGCCTCGCGGCTCCTGCTCCTGAATCGTTCATCTGGGGTTTTCGAAGACCGCTTGTTTACCGAATTTCCCAATCTCTTGCGAGGCAACGAACTCCTGGTCTTCAATAATGCACGCGTCATCCCAGCGCGCTTGTTCGGGAGGCGGGCCGGTGTCCATTCCCAGCCAGCTTCGCGAGCAACAAAGTCAGAACATCTGACCGGGAAAGTGGAAATTTTTCTAACGCGTGAACTCGACGGCGAAACTTGGGAGGCGTTGGTCCGGCCCGGTCGCAAGATCCACGTAGGTGAGCGGGTACTCTTCGGCAACGGTGAACTCGAAGCTGAAGTTCTGTCGCGCGGCCAGCTGGGCTTAAGAACGCTGCGATTCGCTTCTCATGATCAATGCACCATCGGCCAGCATTTCGAGCGCCTCGGACATGTGCCGCTTCCTCCGTATATCGAACGCGCCGATGAGAGTTCCGACCGCGAGCGCTATCAAACCGTTTTTGCCAAACGGCCCGGCGCGATTGCCGCTCCCACCGCCGGTTTGCACTTCTCAACTGAAATTCTGGAGAAAATACGCGCCTGCGGAGTGGAGACCTGCGAACTGACATTGCACGTAGGGATCGGCACGTTTCAGCCGATCCACAGCGAAACGCTCGAAGACCACCTGATGCACGCTGAAGGATATGAGATTCCGGAAGGAACCGCTGAACGCATCCAAGCGGCGCGTGATGCCGGACGCCCCATTTTGGCGGTAGGCACAACGGTCGTGCGCGCGCTGGAAGATTCGGCTCAGCGCGCGAGCGAATCAGGGTCCGCGAATCTCGTGCTACCTGGCAAGGCGGACGCACACTTGTTCATCGTCCCCGGATTCCGGTTTCGCGTGGTGGAAGGCCTGCTAACAAACTTTCATTTGCCGCGCTCGACGCTGCTTGCGCTGGTGTGCGCATTCGCTGGGCGCGAGCATGTCCTGGCGGCCTACGAGCATGCCGTCGAAGCAGGCTACCGTTTCTACAGTTATGGAGATTGCCTTCTGGTTCGTTAGTCAGCGGGAAGGGGCGTTGGGTTATTCACTTTCATTATGCGCTGCCAGAGCGACAAGCAGAGAGGCCGCACCAGAGCGCAGCCTCTCTCTCGTCCATTGGAAAGGAGTCACGAAGTCTCCTCGTTTATTCGCTGAAAACGAAAACACGCGCCTCGCCGGCAAAACGAACTTCCCGGACTTGGCCGTTCTCGCCGATGAGCACGGCATTGTACTCGGATTTGGAACTGCGGTCTTCCCACCGGCCTTCGGATTCGGCAACGACTTCCTTGCCTCTCTGCACCGTGGCCTTGTTTCCTTCGATCGCCAGGCGGTATTCGCCGGCCTTCAATTCGGATTTGCCCACTTTCGCAGACTGCGTAATGCTGATGGTTTTGGTAAATGGCTTAGCAAATGCCGGTACTGCCACTGCGATAGCGGCCAGCAAAGCTATGCTGCGAACAAATGAATTCGTTTTCATGCGCGTCAACTTCCTTTCAAACAGGGTCGAGTCAGCCGCACAGCAGGCTGTTTTTGGCCAGAGGGAGTTGACACGCAAATGGCGGACGAGTACTCTCGCCCGTGAAGACACCTACTCTTCCTGGACTAACGGCCGGAAAGACTGCGTGTCATGACCCCGCGGCTGCCACCGCGGGGTTTTTCTGAATCTCGCCAAGAACAGCCCGGTACTCGGCTGCACCCGTATAGACGAACCACTGGGGGCGAATGTTTCGTCATCTGGTCATAAAAACTTGCCCCCAATCACAACAAAAAGGGCCATAGACATGTTTTTTGCCGTTCCTTGTGAAGACGGCATCGTTCCTGTGTTAAGTATGCATAAACAAATACAATTTTGTTTCAAATCGGCGCGTTTCGTTCGCGTCGCGCCAATTCGCCTGTCGTTGCCGCCGTGCATCGGCGCGAGTGTTCATTTATACTCGGGGTCACTTTTCGGATATTAAAAATGAGGATTCTCGTTCTCAGCGATTTACACTCGAACGCCACTGCGCTCGATGCGGTTCTCGATGCGGCAAAAGACCGCTGGGATATTTCCGTTTGCCTTGGGGACGTCGTCGGCTACGGTCCCGATCCCAATGAAGTGACTGCGCGCCTCCGCGAGCTGGGCACGCAGACCATTCGCGGCAATCACGACAAAGCAGTCACCGGATTGATGCCCACCGAAGACTTCAATCCGGTCGCAAAGGCTGCGGTGGATTGGACGCGCGCGCAACTCGAGCCCGAGCACCTCGCATGGTTAACGGCTTTGCCTCAGGGGCCGCTGGCGACGGACGGCATCGTGCTCGTCCACGGCGCATTTCAGGATGAAGACGAATACGTTTTCACTCCCGCGCAGGCTCTCGATGGACTTCTCGACTCCACCGCGGAAGTCACCTTTTTCGGGCACACGCACCACCAGGGCGGCTTCTCCTACCAGGACTCGCAACTCGAGGTCCTCCAGATTCGGCCCCGTTCCAGCGAACTATTTGCGGCACTGCGTATCGAGCTCCCGCGCCGGTATCTCTTGAATCCCGGCTCAATTGGGCAACCGCGAGACGGCGATCCGCGAGCCGGTTTTGCGATTGCAGATCTGGAGCACCAGGTCATCGAGTTTTGGCGCGTGCCGTACGATATTTCCGTGGTCCAGGAGCGCATGCGCGCCGCCCGCCTTCCGGAGCCACTAGTCCAGCGGCTCGTCGTTGGCCGTTGAAGCAGCACGGCGAGTTACTGACCTATCATCACTAACTAGAAAACATAGTTCCATAACAACGTATCTCATTTATACTCTCGTGGTGGAATTCGCGGCCGAATTGCAAGCCAGTCTCCAGGAGTTCACCGCCTCTGGGATCGTGGAAGTGCGCGAGAACGGCGGGTGCGTGGCGCCTTTTTCGGGAATGTCCTGGGAAGTGCGCGGTGATGGCGAAAAGCCCCTGCTGCATCTGTGGTCGGAGCAACTCAATCTCACGCGGCGCGTCCTGGCGATTACTGACCATTCCGAGCAACGGCTGGCGCTGGCCGTGGAGAGATTCGGCCGTTCCAAACCGGACCGGCTTGAGTTTGTTCGCAGGGAATTCGAGCGCGGCGCCCGGGAACTCTCGCGCGAAGAATTCCGCGATCGCCTCACTCGTCTTCTCGCGGAGCAGTTCCCGGATGAAACACTCGAATCTCTGGCGGTCTCTCCCGATCTCGAGCATTCTCTATCCGGCAACTACGCCCGGGGAATTCTTCGCCGCGGTTCCGCGCGCGTCGCGGTACTGGTCGTGCCCGAGGGAGAATCCTCGGACGCGACGGACAACAGCCTCACCTTCGCCTTGCTGTGGCTCCAACATGCGCGCCAGGTGAACTCTCGCGCGGCAATCACCGGCGTCCGCCTCATTCTTCCCAAGGACAGCTGTGGCAACGTCCCACACCGGCTTGCTGCACTCGATTCGCAAATCCCCTTCGAGCTTTACGAGCACGACCCCGCACTGAGGACTATCGAGAAGATCGATCCACGGCGCGCCGGCAATCTGGCTACCTGGCTCGTTCCGTACCGCGAATCGGAAGCGCTTCTCAACCACGCGCGGGTAGCGTTAGATGCCATCGTGGCCATGGCGCCACAGGCGGTGACTCTGCATCCAGCAGCGCAATCCCGGGAAGTTTGGATGCGCTTTCGTGGCCTGCCGTTCGCGCGTTGGGACGGTGGCCGCGTTTTTTTTGGAAGCACCGACGCCCGCCAGGAACTCACCTCGGCTTCGCGCCCCGCTCTGAAGCATCTTTTGCACGAGCTGGAGGCCTACCGGCATCCGCTGGCCAGCGAGACGCGCCATTCGCTGTACCGCGCTCAGCCGGAGCGCTGGCTGGAATCCATCGTTCGCGAAGACGTAACGCGCCTAGATGCCATGCTCGACCAGCGATTCGTCTACGCGCAGGTTTTTGCCAATGCGGGAGGCGAACACGGCATTCTTGATCTACTCACCGTGACGCGGTCCGGACGGCTGGCAATCATTGAGCTGAAGGCCAGCGAGCACATTCATTTGCCGTTGCAGGCAGCGGATTATTGGCTGCGCGTTCGCAGGCAATTGCAAAGCGGCGAGATTGCCCGCTACGGCTATTTCCCAGGGGTCAATTTGCAGCAGGCTGCGCCACTGGTCTATCTGGTGGCGCCGGCACTGCGATTCCATCCGACAACGGACCATCTCTTGCACTGCCTGTCGCCAGACCTTGAGGTTGTGCGCGTGGGTCTCGCCGAGAGTTGGCGTCGCGGGCTGCGCGTGGTCATGCGCCAGTAACTGCAAGCGATGATTCTCCCCATATCGGCAATCGTACCGTTTTCCACACCCTTCTCGCTTTCGCAACTTTTCTGTACGCCACCGCTGACCCACAGGTAGAATAACTTCCCCCGGCAGATCGGGACCGAACCGTGCAGCCTACAAACTTTGCCGTCACCATTCGTCAGTCAGGCCTGATTTCTATCCTCGACGTATCGGGTCGCCTGACTTCCTTTGAGATCGGTGCTTTGAGAGAATCCGTTTCGCGGCTGTTGAAGCAGGGCCAAAAAAACATTGTCCTGAATTTAGGCGGCTTGGTGTATTTGGACAGCTCTGGGATCGGCGAGCTCGCGCGCATATATGTTTCAGTAGTGAAAGAAAGTGGCGAGATGAAAGTCATCGGGTTATCGTCGAAAGTGGAAGAAATCTTGAAGATTACGCAGCTGTATCAGGTATTCCCGGAATTTCCGAGCGAAGAAGCAGCGCTGCAGAGTTTTCCAGGATCCGGACACAAAGATCCCAACCAAGAGTCATGATCGCCGTAAAACAGCTCCAAAAGGAGAGAAGCGGTTAAGGCCTACGCCTTAACCGCCTCCCGGGGTGTGTCCTCGAAGTGGTATTACTGTATTAGATGGCCGCCAGCGAAAAAGGTTTCCTTCGCTGCAAAATTTTTTCAAAAAATCGATTTAGCAGCGTAAATATCAGTAAAACAAATACTTACGCCACCGTTCGTCGCGGTGCCCGATCAGCCGCATCAGCTGCCGCGAGGTGTGCAGGGTAAACGGCCGGGGTCTCCGAGCCAGCTTAAACCCAGCCTCTTCCGGGGTCCGGTCGCCTTTGCTGTTGTTGCACCGGTAGCAGCAGGCCACCAGGTTTTCCCACGTGGACCGCCCGCCCCGCGAACGCGGCACAACGTGGTCCAGCGTCAATTCCGAACTGGGAAATACCCGTACGCAGAACTGGCAGGTATTGCGGTCCCGCAGAAGAATATTCTTCCGCGAAAGGGCCCGGCTCTGCTGCGGAATATGCCGATATGCCAGCAAGCGAATCACGGACGGCACTTTGTGCGCGTGCGCCGCGGAATGCACCTCGGTGTTGTGCATTTCTTCGGCCTGCGCCACGCCCTTGAGCATCAAGACCATCGCGCGCCGCACCGCCGTAACGTTAATCGGCTCGTACGTCGCGTTCAGCACCAGCACCGGCTCTTGCATCAGCGATGCACGCCGCGTCGAAAGCAAGTTGTGGGATCTACTGCCTGTGGGACCTTCAGCCCCGGGCACGACCTCGCCCGAAGCTTCAGGGGTATAGCGCCCCCGGGAATCCACCGACATGTGCCGGTTTGCGCCCATCGCGCCTTCTTCAACCTAATCTTACCACGCTACGGTGCTGGGCAGGGGGTTTCTCACCGCACGCGCCACGGTCAGTCCTATTACTGACTTGGCTCCCGCGTCGCGCAGGACCCGTGCACAGGCATCCAGCGTCGCTCCAGTCGTCAATACATCATCTACCAGTAAGACGCGTAAATTGTCAACTTGGCTGTCTGGACGTGTGGCAAAAGCGCCACGAACGGACTCCCAGCGCTCCTCTAAACTCAGTACCTGCTTGTCCGGCCGTGCCCGCGTGCGCATCAGAAGCACCGCTCTATGTGGCAATCGCAGCCTTTTTGCCAACGGCTTCGAGAGCAGCGCTGCCTGGTTATATCCGCGCTCCCGTTGCCGCTCCCGGTGCAGCGGCACCGGCACGACCACATCTGCTGCCAGCGCATCGCCTTCCGTGTTCACCAGTTCCGCCAACCGCTCTGCAAACCACGCCCCCAGCGGCTCGATCTGTTCGAATTTCAGCAACAGAATCGCCCGCACAACCGCTCCTTCGTACATCGCAAAGCTACGCGCCCTCTCAAAGGCATAAGTCTTGTTGTAGCAGGCCGGGCAGAGCAACGGTTCCCCCTCCTTCTCTCCCAATCCAGGCAGAGGCCGCCCGCAAATCTCGCATACGCCGCCGGCCACACGTTGGAACGATGAGAGGCATCCTTCGCAAAGAGGAACACGGCTCGCGCTCGTCAGCAAACTGTCGCAGATCCGGCACCCAGCAGGAAAAAACACGCTGACGATTGCGTTGCTGACCTCTGCGAGCAATCCGCGCAGACCCCGCCGTCGGACTTCTGCGATGCTGGTCGATGAGCTCCCGCCCGCCATGCCACCAGCAATCTACTCTTTTTCCAGTTTTAATTAAAGAGGAAGTGTACGCCGCAGTAATCGAGTCTGTAGTGGCGGGTCTTCAGACCCGTGCATTTAGCCGCGACCCGCCATCACTGCAACAAGCCCTGCTCCATCTTTTCCTGACAAGCGATGCAGTGCTTCGCCCACGGCACGGCTTCCAGCCGCTTCTGCTGCAATTCTTCCTGGCAATTCGCGCACACGCCGTAGTCGTCTGTCTGGATGCGCTTTAGTGCCGCGTCGATCATGTTCAGCACCGTGCGGTCCGTATTGGTCATCCCAAAGAGGAATTCCTTGGTGTAGGAGTTCGCTGCCTTGTCCGCCAGATCGACTGTCGGATCATCATCCGCAGTGCGTCCTTCTTCCTGGGTCCGCGCGATGGTCTTCGTCAACTCTTCCCGCCGCACCAATAGCTTCTTCTTGTAGTACTCCAGCCTTTTCTTGTCCATGCCTGCCTTGACCTTGTCCGAGCCCATATTCGTGTTCCTGTTCATGCACGTGTGTGCATGCCCTTACCCCTGTTCAATTCCAACGTGGCCTCGCATCACTACGTGTTCTGCGGGACCATCTAAAAACTCCGTAGTGTAGGCCGACTAAACATCCATGTCAAGGCGACGCCCGTTTCCGCGAACGTAGTCGATACTGTTCGCACTCTCCGTTATGGCACCAAAGGCAAAGTCAGCGCCGAAGGATGTGCCCTGTCGTGATAAATCACGTTCGTTGCTTTCACCATCCGCGTCGCACGCGACTGCTCTTCACCGGTGTTCAAGTTGCGGTCGAAGCGCGGAAAATTGCTGCTGGAAACTTCCAGCCGCAGCTTGTGCCCGGCGAGAAACACATTGCTCGTCGCCCACAGGTCCACAGTGACGTGATACGTCTCGCCCGGATTCGCCAGCTCCGGTTTCTCTTGCGAATTCCGGTAGCGCATCCGCAGGATCCCGCTCGTCAGGTTTTGCGCAAATCCGTTCGGCCACACGTCCACCAACATCCCCGTGAAGTCCGTATCCACCGCCGAGCTGCCCACGTACAAATCCAGCGAAACCGGCCCAGTCACCTCGGTGTCTTTCGCGAACGCGGAAGTTGTGTAGATCAGCAAGTCGTTGCGCGCCTCCGCCGGCCGTTGATCTTCCGGACCAATCCCCGTCGGCAGCGCCCCGCAGCACAGCGGCCCGCCGATCGTCGGAGTCGCGTCGCTCGGATCGTAAACATACTGGTCGGCCTTCTCCTCTGCAGGAGCGATTGTACTCAAACCACCGTTGCCCGCGACCCCATTCGCCGTCCCCGCCGAATGCAAGTAATACTTCGTGGTTTTCGCGCGCGCCAATGGCCAGTCGTCTTCGTCGCGCCACTCATTTTTTCCCATCACGAAAATCTTCACCGGTTTTTCCTTTTCGACCCCGTTTCCTTCCCCCTTCAGCAGCCAGTCGTACCACCGCAGCGTCAACTCATCCGTATCCAGCGGCAATTTGCTGCCAAACTCCACCGCCCCCACTTTTCCGGTGCTCGATTGCCCCGCGTGCCCTCCCACCGTAACCACCAGCCGCTGCCCTTTGCGTGCCGCGTCCGTTCCCCCGTCGGTTTTCAGCCTCACGTAGTTCTTCAGCGAGCCGCCCAGAAAAATGTCGTACCACGCGGCGATATTCAGCACTGGCACTTCAATCTGCGCGTAGTGGTCCTCGATTGACCATTGTTTCCAATACTCATCGAAATTCGGATGCGCCAGCCAATCCTTGAAATACGGCGCGATCCCTTCCCCCGAAGGTGGTTCCAGCACCAGGTACGAAATCAGCGGCAGCACTTTGGTCCCGCCCAACGCATCGTATTTTTGTTCCGCGCGCCGCCGCATGGTGTTTTCCGCCAGCCCGCTCGACCACGACTCGTTAAACCATTGTTCGAACGCTCCGCCTTGATACGTCCACCCGTCGTGATAGTTCGAAGCCGTCACCGTCGGGCAAATCCCCGCCAGGTGCGGCGGCTTCGCCAGCGCCGCCAGGAACTGCGTCGCTCCCACGTACGACCCACCGAACATCCCTACCTTGCCATTCGAATAGGGAAGCGCCGCGGCCCACTCCACCGTGTCGTAGCCGTCCTGCGATTCATTCTTGAACGTGTACCACTCGCCTTCCGACTCGAACCGCCCGCGCACGTCCTGCGCAATCACCACGTACCCCCGCGCCGCCCCCTTCATCCCAAAATTCGTCTCGTTTCTCTTGTCGTAAGGTGTGCGCACCAGCAGCACCGGAAATTTCCCCTCCGCCTTCGGCCGGTAAACATCCGCGCGCAGCGTCACCCCATCGCGCATCTTCGCCGCCACGTTGCGCTCCACCGTAACTTCGTGGTTTTCCGCCGCCGCAAGTGCAGGCAAACTCATCGTCGCGAACAACGCAATGCGCACAAGAGCCACCCAAGTAATTGCTGCGCGAACTCGCGCCAAACACACCAATCCCCCGCGTCCGTCTCTTCTCATCTTGTTCATGGGATCGCCTCCGCACTGAATCGCGCCAATTTCCAAACCGCGCGAGCGTAGGCCGTCTATTTCAAGCTGTCAAGGTTCACATTAGTCTAAACAAAGTCTTTCTGATTTCTTCGTCCGCCGCGAATTATCCCACCCGCCGCAATAGGTAAAATACACTATGCAGAAATACGTATTTCACCTGATAGAAACTTTCCGTCCCACATACTATCAGCACTTCCCAGGTCGGTTCTAACGACTGTGGAACCAAGCGGTTTTGCGCTCGTGCCTTAAGTGCTGACATCCAAGCCACTCCCGGCCCGCGCGCGAAAACCCAGTTGACAAGTGAGTTGCCGAAGAGCATTTTACCGGTCGGGGACAGTCCACAGCGGAAACCACAGTTGGTGATTTCGAATTACGGAGGGGACCATGCGGAACGCGTGCCGTATAAGCGTTTTAGTGTTTTTCATGAGCTTGGGGGGTTCGGGAGCCCTGTTCGCGCAGTCAGACCTTGGCAGGATTTCAGGTTTTATCAAAGACCCCTCGGGCGCCACGATTGCGAACGCCAAGGTCACCGTCCGCAACAACACCGGCGTCGAACGCCAGACCAATACCAACGATTCCGGATACTACGTCATTACGAACGTGCCGCCCGGTCTTTACACCATGGTCGCCGAAGCAGGTGGTTTCCAGAAATACGAGACTACAGGTAACAAGCTCGATCCTAGCGCCGACTTGGTGATCGATGCGGCTCTGACGGTGGGCGCGGCCAGCCAAACCGTCGTGGTCTCCGCCTCGACCGTGCAGATGCAAACGGAATCCGCATCGGTGCAAAAACTGGTGACCCGCGAGCAAATTGACTCTCTTGAGTTGAATGGGCGCAACCCCATTTGGCTTGCCGCCTTGGTCCCTGGCGCTCGCGGTACTACTCTGGCCAATCTCAACTTTGGCTTCACCCAGGGCCCCGCCAATTTTAACGGTTCCCGCAATCCCGAGAATTTGATCACTTTTGATGGCGCCCCCGCCACACGAACGAGGTCCAATGGCACTAGTTTAGGCGCTGCGGATGTGGATTCCACCCAAGAGGTGCAAATCCTTACAACCGATTATGCCCCCGAGTACGGCCGCACTTCCGGCGCACAGATCCGTTTTACCTCCAAGACCGGTACGAGTCATTTCCACGGCGCCGCCTACGAGTACCTGCGCAACACGGCCCTGAACGCGAATACCTGGGCACGCAATGCCAACCCCAACGGACTTACGTCTTCTGCCGCGCCTGTTCACTATAACCAGTTTGGCTACAATGTCGGCGGCCCCATCTACATTCCCGGCAAATTCAACACCAGCAAGAGCAAGGTTTTCTTCTATTTGGGACAGGAATGGCTCAAATACCACTTTCAGGAGTCCGGCTCTACTGTCGGATCGGCGGGCCTCCTGACGGTCCCAACAATGAAAATGCGGCAAGGCGATTTTAGCGAACTGCTGAATCCTAACAATCCTTACGTCACTCGCAAGGATGCTTCCGGCAACAAGATACCCGTGTATATAAAAGACCCACAGTCTCCTAATCCCTGCACAACTGCAGATCAGAGCGGGTGTTTCCCCGGAAATATCATTCCGTCGAATCGCCTAAGTCCGGATGGAATCGGGATCCTCAATATGTGGCCGGTCCCCAACAGCTTGCTTGGAGGTAACGGCAACTGGTTTGCCGCGAAGCTGCACACCATCGACCAGCGCAAGGACACAGGCGCCGTTGACGTAAACATCAATGACAAGCAGCGCGTGCGATTCCGGCTCACAAACTACGCCTACCTCGAGTATCAGCCGCTTGATGGCAATACCGACAGGACCCCCAAGTTTTTCAATCGTCCCAATAAGACCGGCTCCCTCAACTACGTCTGGACCATCAGTCCCAACAAAGTGAACGAGGTTCTTGTGACCGCCAGCGAGGACGTTGTGAAAATCCCCGTTGACGCCGCGCACTTTTATGATCGAACGCAAGCCTGTGTAGGCTCGCCTGTGCCTTGCGGTTTTTACCAATACATATTCCCCGTAAGCCAAAAGCTTCTCCCAAACCGCATCGCCACGGTGAACATGTCCAACTTCTCTGGACTGAGTGGCGGGCCATATCCCTCGCACTCGTCCGGCCCCATCTATGACGCGTCAGACAGTTTTACCTGGATCAAGGGCAACCACACAATGAAGTTTGGCTTCCTTTGGGAGCGCTCAGGCGAAAATGACAACGACGAGATCAACGTGCAAGCCTGCCCCACTTGCACAAACAACCAGAATGGACAATTTTCCTTCACTGATTCTCGTGCGGGTGGCACCGGCGTGGCCGTCGCCAACGCCGCTCTGGGACTGTACGACAGCTACTCCGAAATCGGACACCGCGCCTACACCATCTTTCGCGCCAACATGTACGAGAGCTTCGCTCAGGACTCCTGGAAGTTCCGGCAGAATCTGACCTTCACTTATGGTCTCCGCTACTCGGTCATCGTCCCTTATCACGCCTTGTGGGGGAATATGATTCTGTTCGACCCAAGGTTTTACGATCCAACCAAAGCGGTGACTGTCGATCCCAAGACTGGTCTTGTCGTCGGCACGATCGATCCCAAAACCGGTCTTGTTCTCGGCACTGGCGCCGACACCCTTAATGGCATGGTCATTCCCGGCAGTGGATTTCCCTCTTCCGCAAAAATTCACTTTCCGGAAGCCGATCCCAGCCAGTTCGACTTCAGCCGCTTGTTCCGCAACGTTCCCAACCACTATTCTGACATCCAATGGGGAGACTTCCAGCCGCGCGCCGGGTTTGCTTATGAGCTGGGTCGCAAGACGGTGATCCGTGCCGGCGCGGGACGCTTCGTCACACGCCTGGGTGTAAGCGACTCCATCTTTCTGGGAGGAAATCCGCCTTTCCAGCCGAACGCCAGTGTGGCCAATGGCGTCGTTGACGCCCTGGGTCCGGGAATTGGTGGTAATACCGCTTTGGTGGTGACCACGCAAAGTAAGGCCTTTAAGAATCCGGAGGCCTGGGCTTGGAACTTCACCGTGGAGCGCGAGACGTTTTGGAAGTCTCTCCTCAGCGTCGGCTATGTGGCGCGCCGCGGCGTGCATTTACAACGGGAGTCGGATATCAACCAGCCCACCACTGCTGTTGTAACCAATCCGGCCAACGCTGGCGTCAACCTCAATGCCCTGCGGCCCTACAAAGGCTTCGGCTCCATTCGCGAAACGGATAACGTAGCCAATTCCATCTACAATTCCCTGCAAATAGCTTGGAACCGCCGTTTTGCTGACGGCCTACAGTTCGGCGTTTCCTACACTTTGTCCAAGAGCATGGATGATGGTTCAAACCAGCGGGATGTCATTCCCAATACTTACGACCCGAAGATGCTTTGGGGGCCATCGGAGTTCGACGCCCGGCACATCCTGGTGTTTAGCTACCTCTACGACGTGCCCATTTTCAAGAACCGCTCGAACTTAAGCGGCAAGCTGCTCGGCGGATGGCAGATTAGCGGTGTCACTCAGTTTCAGACCGGCCAGCCTTGTGGCGCGGCTCACGCCAGCGACTATGCCGGCGTGGGGCTCGATTCCAATTTCGGCTGCGGCGTCAACGGCCAGTATTGGACCGTCAATGGAACTCCTAAAATCATTGGCACATTCGGCTCATCCGGCCAGTGGTTCGCGACGAAAAACCCTGATGGATCCTCAATTTTCACCGCGCCCTCGCCCGGAACATTCAACAGCCAGCGCGTGCGCGACCTCATCTATCAACCCGGGTTCCAGAACTGGAATCTCGGACTGTTCAAGTCTTTCCTTATCGACGAGCAAAGAGGATTCCAGTTCCGTGCCGAGGCGTTCAATTTCATCAATCACCCCAATTGGGGCGGAGGGAGCGGCGGCGGTGTCAATTTCGACCCCACTAGCTCTAATTTTGGAAAGGTGACCACTAAGGGAGGCGGTGTCGGTGGCGGCGAGCGCAACTTACAGCTTTCGCTCCGCTTCTATTTCTAGAAGCCCGCTAGATTTTCGAGGGAACCGAGGGCGCGCTGAGCTCCGCAAAAACATGCACTAGCGTGAGGGCGCTGAATGGCGCACCGTTCCTGCTCCCTTAAGCCAATAGCAACCCTTTGCCCGCTGAAAGAAAGCGTGTCTGGTTGCTTCATTATCCCCCTTACTTTGCCATTTTCAGCCGTTGACTTTCCAAGGCTTCTCATTGCAAATGGAAGCGCCGGAAACTTACTCACCCTTCGGCCCAACCATTCATGAACATCCTTGACCTCCTCGTCGGCAAGCCCATCAAGACCAGCGACGAACGCGCGGAACAGATCGGCATCCAGGAAGGCATACCCATCTTTGGCCTGGACGCGCTCAGTTCCGCCGCTTACGGCCCGGAAGCCGCCCTCAGCTTGCTGATTCCTCTCGGCCTGCTCGGCGTGCAGTACATCATCCCCATCAGCGCGGCCATCATTGCGCTGTTGGTCATCGTCTACTTTTCCTATCGCCAAACCATCGCTGCTTATCCCAGTGGCGGCGGCTCCTACACCGTCGCGCGCTTTAACCTGGGCCCCTCCGCCGGCCTTCTCGCGGCGGCGGCCTTGCTGACGGACTACATCCTCACCGCCGCCGTGGGCATTTCCGCGGGCGTCGGCGCACTGGTCTCCGCTGTACCTTTTTTGCAGAAGCACACGGTTTCGTTGTGCGTTGCGATTCTTGTCGTCATTACTATTCTGAATCTGCGCGGTGTCCGCGATGCCGGCGTGGCCTTCATGGTGCCGACGTATCTTTTCGTCGGCACGCTGCTGATCACCATCGTTGGCGGACTCGTGCGCGTAGCACTCAGCGGCGGGCACCCCGTGCCGATCACCCCATTGCCGCCTCCGCCGGCCATCACCGAAGCCGTTACGTTCTGGCTCTTGCTGAAAGTTTTCGCCAGCGGGTGCACCGCGCTGACCGGCGTCGAAGCGGTCAGCAACGGTGTAAAGGCCTTTCGCGAGCCTGCCGTGAAAAACGCGCAGCGCACGCTGACGGTCATCATTTTCTTGTTGGCGATTCTGCTGGCGGGAATTTCTTATCTCGTCAAAGTCTACGGAATTGCGGCCACCGACCCGGGCCAGCCCGGGTATCAGAGCCTTCTTTCCATGCTGATCGCCGCGGTTTTCGGCAAAGGAATTTTCTATTACGTTACCATTGCCGCGATTTTGTTCGTTTTATCGCTCTCCGCGAACACCGCTTTCGCCGATTTTCCCCGCCTCTGCCGCGCCATTTCACAGAACAATTACCTGCCGCACGCCTTCGGCTACCGCGGCCGTCGCTTGGTCTACACCTACGGCATCGTGGTTCTTGCGCTCCTCACTTGCTTCCTGCTGGTTGTGTTCGGCGGCGTCACGGACAGGTTGATTCCACTTTACGCCGTGGGAGCTTTCCTGGCATTCACGCTTTCGCAATTCGGCATGGTTGTGCACTGGCGGAAAAAACGTGGCCCTCACTGGCTAAAGAGCGCTTTCGTGAACGGGCTCGGCGGATTCGTTACCGGCGTCACCGTAATCGTCGTTCTCGTCGCGAAATTTGCCGAAGGCGCCTGGATCACGGTCATCTTCATTCCGTTCCTGATTTTCTTTTTCCGCGTTGTCCGCCGTCACTACCACAGGGTCAGTGTCGAAACGAGCTGTCCCGGACCTATGATTCCCGCCAACGCAGCGCCGCATCCCATCGTTGTCGTGCCCGTCGAGCACTGGAGCCAAATCGCCAAGCAAGCGCTGGAATTTGCCTCGCGCCTTTCACCAGAAATCATTGCCGTCCATGTCGAGCCCGGCGATCATTCTGAATTTCTGCACATGGATTGGGAACGTTACGTGGAGCAACCCTTCCGCGCCGCGGGCGCCGAGCCGCCCAAGCTTACTACGCTGCCATCGCCCTACCGCTTCATCGTCGTTCCCATTGTTCAATTCGTTCTCGATCTTTCGGAGAAGAACCCCGAGCGCAGAATTGTGGTGGTCATTCCCGAATTGGTAGAGGATCACTGGTACGAATATTTCCTACATAATCAACGCGCCCGGCTCCTCGAATGGACACTTCTGGTAAGAGGAAACCAGCGTATTTACACCGTCAACTCCCCCTACTACATCTCGGAGCAGGCCCCAACTTGAGCGCCCGGGTTCGCGATCATTTACCACCTTACGGAAGGGAATAGGGCAATATCCTGGCGCGAGTGTTTGTGCCGAAGTTTGTGTCCCTGGTGGATTCGAATCCCATGCTGAGTCGTCCCGAGCTGGACGCAGGCGCGGGCCAGGGGAAATGAGCCGACACTCGAACGCAGGTTTCCGTCCAAAATGACTTCTAAATTTAGCGATGTTACTCCGGAGTTTAACCTGGCTTAGTTACCGGCCAGTCCAGAATCCAGAACTTAGAACACCGCCAAGAATCATTCCAGAAATGTTTTAGGTGGCTTTGCTGCTCGAACTTCGTCTTCTCCAGTAGTCCCGGATCGAGGTTCTACCGTTCCGAGGGGCGCTTCCGGCTTGACGGCCACCAGGAAGCATGGCTCTGAGGGCGGTCTGTGGTGAGTTACAGGTCCGGGTGGGAGAAGAAATGTACTCCGCCTCGTGTAGCATTCGGGCCGTCGCTTTACTTTTTGTCTGCAATCTTTACGGTACATTGGCACTTCCGCAGGGCGTCAAATTCATCCACGATGCTATTGACCCTCTGCCATACGCCAAGATTCCCGTTGGAGGGGCCTCTTGTTCGCGAGACGTTGGTGGTGCTCCAAGCGGGACGTGCGACACAACACTGTTGAGCGTGCCACCGGTAAATCCGTGCCCTACCGCTAACCCGGGGCAATGGGGGTGCGAGGCGGCGCGAGATCTGGTGCCAAAGGACCTGGCGACGATGGGGAAGCCCGGTAAAAAGATTCTGAGGGCGCGGGACAGAGTACTCGAAATTCTCCAAAGTGACAATGCGTGTTCCGAGTGGTTGCGGAAAACGGATGCGAATGCCGCTGCCACCTTTCGAACACTCAGTTACGCGGTGGATCGTCATGGAGAGGAAGTCGTTCATGTTTCGAAAGACTCGGAGTCTGAATACACCTATCGCGACCCGTACGTAGCCACCGTCGGGCAGGCTAACGGAGCTTACGCCACCATCACATTGAATTTGGATGGCGCGTTCTTCCAACCCCAGGCGCCGACGCTTCTGGTTTCCAAAGAGGGGGGGGCGGGGAGACACGGCGGTCCGCGGCTCATCAACATCGGACCCTATCCAGGGGACAGCCTGAACGCTCAAACGCTGGCGTTGTTGCACGAGTTCGGCCACGTGATCAATCTGCTCCCGTTGGATTTTGAAAACGCGGACGGCAAGTCCGTGCAGAACACGGCCGAAGTCCTGCGTTATTGCCGCTCGGAAATCGATGCCAAGATCCGGCGAGGCACGCTGCAAGCCGCGAGGTGATCCTCAGGCGAAAAAAGTCAGTCCCTTGGTATGAAACGATTTGGCGGGGCGTGACACCACCTAGATAGCCAAGCCCAATCGGAACAAGCGGCCGCATTGAAGACAACGACATTGTGCCGTGCGGTTGTTTGTTCCCATTGGCTGGTGAGGGATGGGCAGGGGACACTCTTGGGAGAGTTGTGCTCCTCTGCCTGTCCGTCCAATAACCTCTTTGTTCTTCTCCTCTTACCATACGCATTCCCTTTATCCCCAAGCAGATCCCAATGGCGCGCGGCCGGACCTTCGAGTGAGGCCACGATAACTTTTCGGCTACGCGTACTATTGCCGCAACGCGGGAGTCTCTCCTAACGTGGGTCTCAACAACCAGGAGAGGACCAAATGAACTACAGCACCCCGCCCCCGCCGCGACCGGCTACGGCTAGCCCTTCACAACACGGGCTGTCCGATGTGCAAGCCCCTCCGGTGCCAAACCGTTCCAATCCTCTTTGTGCCCCACCACCGGGTGTAGTGAAAGAGAGGATGGTTACCATTGGTTCTTCGTTCCTCATGGGAGCGATATTTGTCGGATTCTTTTATCTCCTGGGAATTAATTGGCTGGCTGTCGCATTCCTGATCTTCTTTGGCCTGACCATCGTGATTTTGTTCTTCTCAAGGAACGCGCCTGTTGGCAGCTGCCCCTTCTGCGGCGGGTTGATCCAGAAGTACAACCGGTTGAAGCCGGAGCCAGTGCGATGCGAGCAGTGTGGCGAGATTTCAAGGTTCCTGAACGAAAAGTTCTCCCCGTATGACGCAAAGACGGTCAGCGCGACGCCGATTTTCCGTTCACTGCTGTATGAAAATGGCGTGTGGCCGAATGGTTGCGTGCAGTGTGGCGCGCCGCCCGTGAGGCTTGATTCCGCGAGGGCCGTTCGATATCAGTCGCGGCGCGTGTTTACTCCGCTGGCTAGTGCGGTCATCGCCCCGCATCCGGCGGCGCAGATTGCGGGTGTTCCCTATTGTGCGCAGCATCGCGACGCCATCGATATCATCCCGCCCAAAGAAGCGTTCGCCTGGACGCCATGGAAATACTTGCCGGGATTTGAAGAGCGAATGGAACAGCGCCGGACAGCATTTCTGATGTGGCGGTCGCTGCCGATGATGAGGCGCTACCTGGAAGCGAACCGCCGCGCGAAGAGCACTGTATCCAGCGGCTATCGAGAGCCAACTCAGTTTCAGAAAAAGGTGTTCGGAGCGCAAGCTCCGCCAGCAACACAGCCGCGTTCGTAGCGGCACTGTGCCACCTCCAAATCCTGTTCCCCGTGCGGGCTGACCGCGGGTCCCGGCTACTCGGCGCGGCGGCGATCCACCAGGTATTTCGCAAGAACGAAAAGCGCGAAGTAATAGACGGCGTTTGCCAAGATCGCGATCCGCAGAAACCACCCGAACGTCCAAGCGAAGGATTTGCCGGTTTCTGGGGTGACCAATTCGGCGAGTTTCAAACCGGGTGAAAACAGGGCGATCACCGGCGCGATCACTTGTGGCTCGATAGGCACGGCGATGGCCAGGGCGAGAAAACCAGCGGCCAGACTCAGGCCGGCAAGCAGTAGGAATTTGAAGAGCGGTCGTTGCGGCATGAATGCAGATTCTAGCAGAGGAATCCGCGGCAACCGGCCACCTTCCTGTGGGAAAATGAGTCTGGCGTTCAAGTAACCAAGGGGCACCATGAATTCCCGGCAAACCATCAAATTGTTCTTTGTCTTCATCGTTGCTGCGGCTGTTGCGTTCATCGGTTGGCCGCACGCCGCAATGACACAGCAACAGCAGTCGCCGACGATTGACGAGTACCAGCCGAAATCCACGCTGGTCACGAAGGAACACAAGATCGAGCGGGCGAAATTTCCGTTCATCGATATTCACAGCCACCACTGGAATCCGACGGCCGCGGAAGTGGACCAACTCGTCAAAGAGATGGACACGATTAACCTGCGCGTTATGGTGAATCTGAGCGGAGGAACCGGAGAGCGGCTGAAAAATACGGTGGCGGCGATGAAGGGGCGCTATCCGGACCGATTTGTGGTGTTCGCCAATATGAGTTACGACGATCTGAACACACCGGGATTCGGGAAGCGCGTGGCGGCGCGGCTGGAAGAGGACGTCAAGAACGGCGCGCAGGGGCTGAAAATCTTCAAGGATTTCGGAATGGAATTGAAATACGCGAACGGCCAGCGCGTGCATGTGGACGATCCGGAATTTGATGCGGTGTTTGAGAAATGCGCGGAGCTGAAGATTCCGGTGCTGATCCACGTGGCGGAACCTTCGGCGTTTTTCGATCCATGGGACTACCACAATGAGCGCTGGCAGGAATTGAAGGAGTTTCCGGGGCGTGCGCGGCCGCCGGCGAAGTATCCGCCGTTTGAGACGCTGATGACGGAGCGCAATCATCTGTTTGCGAAGCATCCCAGGACGAATTTCATCGCGGCGCATCTGGGTTTTCATGGAAATGACCTGGAGCGGCTGGGGAAAACGCTCGACTCGCTGCCGAATATGTACGTGGATATCGCCGCGGTGCTGGCGGAACTGGGACGCCAGCCGTATTCGGCGCACGATTTCCTGGTGAAATACCAGGATCGCGTGCTGATGGGGAAAGACATTTACGAGGTGAACGAATACAAATGGTATTTCCGGGCGCTGGAAACGCGCGACGAATATTTTGAGTATTACCGCAAGCGCCACGCGTTCTGGCGGATTTACGGCTTCCAGGTGCCGGACGAGGTGCTGAAAAAGGTGTACTACAAGAATGCGCTGAAGCTGGTGCCGGGTATCGACGCAAAAGCGTTTCCGGAGTGATGGGAACGGAAAATGGAAAAGTGAAAATGGAAAATAGGGAAAAGTGTTCGTCGGTTGGGCAGAGGCAGTTCCAAAACGGGAAGAATTCCTACACACCCCGGCAGTTTTCGTAAGAGTGGCAAGCAAAGGAGTTGCAGGATACGGAACTTGGAAGTGTGTACGGAGAATGGAAGGCAGGAACGGAAAATGGAAAAGTGAAAATGGAAAATAGCGAGAAGAGTCCGTCGGTTGCGCAGACACAGCCGGGAAAAGAGAATTTGGCTGTGTCGGGGGAGCAGGTGCAGAGAATACTCTCTCATAACACTTGGTTAACCATAAGCGGTACCCCCTCCCCTGTTTTTCAAAAGTGTTGATTTCAAGGGGTTTTAAGTTATTTAGAATGAACACTTCTAAAAGTGTTGATTTTAAATGAATTCGGGGCGGCCCAGAATTATAAAGTAGTAATTGATTTGGGTGCAGAGCACTGGTGGGAATGAGAAAGGGCACGGCGCGGCGGGGGCGCATGGTGAAGGAGGCATGAACGATCCATGCCTACCGTAACCCGACCATTATAGCACATCGGTACTGTTTGTCAATAGATAAATAGTAAGTCGTTTGTGATGAGCGATTTGCGCTGTGGTAGTGGCGTCGAAGGCAACAGCCTCGGGAGCGAAACCAGTCGACGCCTGTTCGAGGTTCTACTCTTCGTGATCGAGTGGCTTGCCGTCCGGGCCTACCTGGACTTCGGACTTCTTCCCGTTGGTCTCGACCTGGGCCTCGTAGGCGACGAGCTTGCCTTTCTTAGTCAGGGACTCGACTTTGAGGATTTTTCCCTTGCCGGCCTTGGTCTGCAATCCGGCTTTTACGTCAGCGGAAAGGGAATCGAGAACGACTTGTTCTTCGATTTCGACGATGGAACCATCGGCGGCCATGGAAATGTCCTTGCTATGGCCGTTGACCATCATTTCCACTTCGTAGAGAGTCTGGCCTTTTTCTTTTTCGGTGGAAAACCCTTTAATGGTGGCTCCTTCGCTCTGGGCCGCGACTGTCTTTTCGACCGCGGGCGGAAGATCGGAGCGCTTGATTTTCTTTTCCTGGGCAGAAGCAGTTCCTGCAAGTAGTAATCCGCTGGCCGCCAATGCAACAAATAGATTTGCCTTCATGTTCCCCTCCTGAACACGGGAGATCGCCCCCCGTTGAGGCAAAGCTACTCTCCGGTTCCTAAACACAGGATAAACGCAAGGGGATGGGTGGCGCCGGCTAAGTCTTCTGTTATTTCAAGAACGGGATGTAGGCGGGGACACGCTGGCGGTATTCCACAAAGCGGTCGCCGAAGCTGGAAGCCAGGAGATGGTCCTCAATGCGCACGCGGATCTCCGTGCCGATGACGAAGAGCAAGAGGGAAGGAAGAAGCAGCCACCACGGGGTGATGAGCGCGCCTGTGCCGAGTATAACTCCGAGCATCGATGTGTAGATGGGATGGCGCACGGAGCGATAAGGCCCTGAAGTAATGAGTTCGTGATCGTCGCTGAGACCGGCATCGATGCGCCACTGGCGGCCGAGCGCGCGTGCACCGGTCCATGACAGGACACTGGCGAAAGCGAAAAAAAGAATAGAGAGTGCGATCTGCCAGGGCCGCGGAGAGCGTTCCCAGAAACGGCCCTGCCACAAAAGACAGAAGGAGATGCCGACAAGAAGGATGCCCCAGCGAGCGCGGCGGTCCACTTGCTTGGCAGGCTTCTCGGTTCGCTTGGCTCGAAAGAATGGCGTTAGCCAAATGAGCCATCCGGCTGCGAGGATGCCGTAGGCATAAGCAGGCATGGCAGCGATTTTAGCTCAGTCCTTCTCTTGCGAGTATTGGAGGTAAGCTGTCCAACCCGATGTGGTATTGGAATTGCAGCTACAAAGAGTCATGCTGACCGTTGGATTGACAGAAGCGAAAAAGAGATTCGAGGAGCTGGTGGAGCGGGCCGTGCAAGGGGAGCGTATTAGGATTACAAAGTATGGGAAGCCAAAGGCAGACATGGTGGGAGCGCAAGAGAATCGGCAGAAGCCGAGTGTGAGTGGGAAAGCTGGCAAGCACTCACGGAAACAGCAAAAGTAGAGCATCAAAGTGCGACAATTATGAAAGTTACCTGTGCAGTTTGTGATTCGGACCGCGTGAAGAAGATTAGGGCCACTCGGTTGTAAACAAGGAATCAAGCTGGATAAAGACATCTGATGACTTCCAAAGGGCGGGGCTGAGGCCGTCTTCCGGCTTGGAGAAAAACCACACCCAGACTTGTTTGCCCAAGGATTTAACCCGATTCACCAGTGGACAATAATCCGCATCACCGCCAACCAAAATCGCAACATCAAAATGGTTTTGAAAGGCGTGAGTAAGCATGTCCGTGGTCAAAGCAATGTCAACACCCTTTGACTTCTTGTTTTTATCTACTTTTTTGAAGACTTTCGGAGCGAACCCAATCTTGCGTAAGGATATCTCCGCTTGATCTATCTCGGGATAGTCACCAACAAAACTCGTGTAGTAATAGCCGCGAATTCCATCTGGCTCTATAACTTCTATCTCTCCGCTAGAGCAAGAGGGCCGTTTGAGTGGGCGCGGATTTGGCATCCAAAGAAAACAGTCTTTCTTCCAGTAATTTCCTGCTTTGAGAGCTAGACTGTTTCTTGAGGCAAATTCCTGCCCGCGAATCGTCAGATTCTCGCCGTCAACAAACAGCATCCAACGTCTGAGCATGGTAAAGTGAAATTTATCCAATTCATTGAGAGTGGTCAAGCGAGGGTCGGGCAGGGCTGCGTGTGCCTTCACCGAGTCAATTTCCGTTCTTTGCGTGATAAAATCGCACCATTACGATTTGGTAAGGCAGAGTTGCGGCTACTGTTGAGCGGCCAGTCGGTGAGAGCGGGTTGAGAGTAATGAGCGCAGAGAGTCTGAACTTGATGCTCGCAGCACTGACTGTTTTACTGGCAATCATCGCAGTTGCGATCGCGTGGGGGACACTCACGTACATGCGGAGCCACGATTTGAAGATTGAAACCCGCAATGGGTGGATCGAACTTCACAAGTCGATGGTCAACCTGCAAGTACACAGGAAGATAGCGCTGATTCAAATCATGGAGCCGGAGGCCCATCCGGGAGGCGGACCTTGGTCTTATGTTGACCTCCAGAAGCCTTTTTCCTTGGCTGCAGCTCAACTACGAGGCCAACTAGATCGTCTGAATGAAGACCCCTTGATCGCGGAAATCGCCCAGTTCCTAGATGAAAAGGAGCCACTGGCGCGGTGGCAAATGCCAGGGTACGGGGCGAGGCTGGAAGCTCTTTCTGACAGTGTAGCGCAGAAGTGCCGACCCAAATAATCGAGTCGAACTTGAATTTGGTGGGTTTTGCACAGGGTCCACAGGGCTGAGGAAAAGGGTAAAAATAATTTGTTACGGGGACTTGACGAATAAAGAAAAGCTGGTATAGTTACAAATGGCTCGGGGGTTCTATGAACCGCCGGGCGTGATTAGGGGCATCACAGTCGGGTCGAAGTAAGTCTTCCCAGCGTAAGATCAAGCGAAGGCAAGAAGTAGATCCTATAGTGAGGTTCTTTACGAGCACAGGCTAGAAAGAAGTCGAGCATCGCGTGGAGCCACTCAAGTGTGAGTGGCTGTACCCGGCGCTCGACGCCGGGTTTTTTATTTTGCGGCAGTGATTAGTAGCGAGTGATGAGTGGGTGGATTTCCGCAAGGAAATTCCGAAGCAAGTCGCAGGGCAACTAAAACACGAAGCAAAAACTCAGCGGAAGCTGAGGTAAGCAGAGCTGGAAGGCGAGGCCGCGCAAAGCGGTTCGATAAGTCCCACCAGACAAGCCCCAACGCGATCATTCGCAGCATCTGCAGCGCAGATGCCTGGGGCGTTCCGATGGACTCGGAATAACCGTTCTTTGACAACAGAAAGGCTGGCAAGTCCACGCCGATAACCCTGTGACCCGATTACGGTCGGGCGGGGTGCCATGGTGTGGATTACTTACAAGTTTGCTCGAGTCGAGCAAAACTGTGGAAGAAAAGGCGGACTTTCCAATTGTTTGATCAAGTCGTAGAGACGAAAGCCTAGGCTAAAATTTGGAAGTGGTCTTACCCAGACCATGGAAAAACAAGCTGAGGATGTATGGAGCTGCGACCGTCAAAACGTCCGGATTGAGTTGGAGCGGAAGGCGAAGGCCGGAAGCGACAAAGCGAAAAAGACGGATTGGGTAAGTTTTATGATTAAGCTACTAAGGGCGTACAGTGGATGCCTTGGCGCCAGAAGGCGAAGAAGGACGTGGCAAGCTGCGATAAGCCTCGGGGAGCCGCAAGCAGGCTTTGATCCGAGGATTTCCGAATGGGGAAACCCGGCGAGATGAACTCTCGCTACAGCCCGCTGAATACATAGGCGGGTATGAGCCAACCCAGGGAAGTGAACCATCTCAGTACCTGGAGGAAAATAAATCACAGAGATTCCGAAAGTAGCGGCGAGCGAAATCGGAACAGCCCAAACCCAATTGTTTACAATTGGGGGTTGTAGGACCGCATAAGTAGAGTTACCAAACCGGACATTAGGTGAACCCGCTGGAAAGCGGGGCCAAAGAATGTGAGAGCCATGTAACCGAAAATGGACCGGACTCGAAGCGGTATCCTGAGTACCACCGGACACGTGTAATCTGGTGGGAAACTGGGGAGACCACTCTCCAAGGCTAAATACTCTCTGGCGACCGATAGTGAACCAGTACCGTGAGGGAAAGGCGAAAAGCACCCCTGCGAGGGGAGTGAAATAGAACCTGAAACCGTATGCTTACAAGCAGTCGGAGGGCCATGCACGGACTTCGGTCCGTGAAAGCCTGACGGCGTGCCTCTTGCTTAATGAGCCGGCTAGTTATTCTTACGTGCAAGGTTAAGCGCAAGCGAGCCGTAGCGAAAGCGAGTCCGAATAGGGCGACAAGTACGTAGGAATAGACGCGAAGCGGGATGATCTACCCTTGGCCAGGTTGAAGGTCGCTTAACCGCGACTGGAGGACCGAACAGGTGTGAGTTGAAAATCGCTCTGATGAGCTGAGGGTAGGGGTGAAAGGCTAATCAA
>Ga0210406_10001887_pt1 | contig 24676 bp, 13 predicted proteins | sample IncBWC30MmetaG_FD_155454 | JGI IMG/M metagenome (GOLD analysis project Ga0210406, IMG submission 155454) | Forest soil microbial communities from Barre Woods Harvard Forest LTER site, Petersham, Massachusetts, United States - Inc-BW-C-30-M | ecosystem: Environmental > Terrestrial > Soil >...
CCCCACAACAGCTTCATGCCGGTCTGCGCCTGCTTCGCATGGAGCACATCAACCATGCGCGCGAAGTTGCTCCGGTATTCGGCGGGGCTGCTGCCTTCAGGAGCGACATCCGTGTCGTGGAAGGTGTAAAACGGAACGCCGAGCCGGCTCAAGAAATCGAAGGCGGCATCTGCCTTAGCGCTCGCCTGCGCCATAGGCTCAGCAGGCTCGTGCCAGGGCCGATCAAAAGTGCCTGCGCCAAACACATCCGAGCCCGGCCACACAAAGTTGTGCCAATAGCACACCGCTGGACGCAGATGCTCGGCCATCGTTCTGCCAAGGATCTGGCGCTTCGCATCATAGTGGTGGAACGCCAGCGGATTGCTACTCGCGGGCCCTTCGTGGCGTATCGGCTGAATCGAATCGAACGGGCCCATACTTCGACTATCAGGTGGTAGAGGTTGGAATCACTCTACTCTGACGCTCGTTGACGCTGATACTGCGAAATCCATCTGCTGCGGTTGCGTTTTTTCATGTTGCTATGCAGCATCAAAAAACATGTCAATCCCCGGGGGATTTCGCAATTGAAAGACGCAACTGCTTCGCGAACCATGAGCCACGCACGCACAAGCGTCATAAAAAAGCAGGGGGGGCGCACACACAATGAGCATGAAAAATCCCAGATTTGTCGGCATGGGGTTTGCCGTAGCAATCGCCGCAGCACTAACTTCACATGTCTCGCTTGCGGCAGATTCGTCGCCCGCCGACCCGGCCGTGGCGGATACGGGAGCGGCGAGCGGCTCGGATTCCAACCCCGCGGGCGCCAGACAAGTGCGCGGAGACAGCAGCGAGAAATCGACCGAGACACTGGACACGATTGTCGTGACCGGCTCCGCCAGCGGGGAGGGCGTTAAGAAAATCGATGCCAGCTACACGATCACCTCGGCGAGCCTGACCGAGATTAAAGAGGCCAATCCGTTGAGTGTCGCGGATTTGTTGAGGATCTCACCCGGCGTGTATCCGGCTTCCTCCGGCGGCCCCACTGGGGCGAACATCCAAGTCGTGGGCTATCCCACGGGTGCGAATGCTCCCTATGTCACTCTGCAGATGATGGGTTCGCCGATCTATGGCGAATCGTCGGTGGCGTGGATGGAAAACAGCTCGATGATCCGCCTCGACGATACCATCGAGCGCATCGAGCTGTTGCAAGGCGGCCCGTCGGTTTTATACGGCGATGGCCAGGTAGGTCTCACCGGTAACTTTATTCTGCGCCAGGGCACGGAGAAGCCGTCCGGCGATATTAGACTCACCTACGGCTCCGAAGGGCTTTGGCGCGTAGATGGGTTTTACGGTTTCAAGATCACCGACGGCTGGTATGCCAGCGTAGGCGGATTCTATCGCCGGTCGGACGGTATTCGCGATCCTCAGTTTCTGGCGGATGACGGTGGCCAGTTCACCGCCACCCTGACTCATGATCTCGATCGTGGCTCGTTCATGCTGTATTTCCGCGATACCGAAGACAAGAATGAGTGGACGGTAGACTATCCTTTTCTGAATCCGTCGCGTGGAAGATTCACCGCGTATCCTGGATTTGACCCGCTCACGGCCGCTATTGGCAGCAGGGAGATTCAACACCAGACGCTGGAGGTGTACCCGTGCTCGACGCCGGGCTGCAAGCCGGGCGGTATTAACGTCAATCTCGCCGACGGCCGTGGCACACAGCTGCGTTTCTTCGGCGGAAATTTCGACTATCGCTTCGACAATGGCCTCTCGGTGTTGGACAAGTTTAACTTCACGGATGGCAGAATACCCATCACCTCGATGCTGAACAGCTCCTTGGCCCCCGAGTCGCTGTCCAAGTTCGTGACTGACAACGCTCCGCAGCCCGGGCTCACCTACACGGCCCGCTATCTCGATGGCACGGCCGCCGACCCGAATCAGCCAATCATGACTCAGGGCATGTGGTGGATCCGCAAGGAGGTCCGTTCTTTCAACAACGAATTGCGTCTTTCGAAGGAGCTGTTCGAGGGCAATACGCTGACGTTCGGCAACTACTATGCCTGGTACACCGATAACGACATCTGGTATCTCGGCCAGAATATGCTGCTTCAGGTCAAGAACAACCCGCGGCCCATCACCGTCGACTATAACGGAGGTGGACAGACCTGGAATCTGACCGATTCCCACGGCTTCGTATCCGGCGCGGGCTCGGTTTTCGCCACGAAGCGCGACTCCAGGGACACCAATGTCGCCTTCTTCCTGAGCGACAGCTGGCGGGTCGATCGCTGGCTCTTCGACGCCGGTACGCGCGTCGAGCATCAGACGATCGACGGTCGGGTGAGCAATGGAGTGGCGCAGGACTTGGACAATAATCCATACACGCTCTACAACAATGACGCACAGCCTCTGACTGGCCCGTACACGTCATTCCACTATGACCACACGGCCAGCCCATCTTGGACCGCCGGCGCGAACTACAGAATCAACGACAACATGAGCGCCTACGTTCGGATCAACAACGGCTATCACTTCCCAAACATGGACGATATTGCAGGTAATCCAAAGACTCCAATGCAGACTATCAAGAATCGCGAGATCGGGTTCAAGTATCAAACCGGTTGGCTGTACGCCGATATCAATGCCTACCATCGGACGTTCGGGGGTGTGAGCCAGCTTGTGGTGCTCGAGAGCGGGCCCGTGACTAACTTGTACGGCGACAAATCGACCGGCGTCAATGTAAATGCCACGATCACGCCGTTCCCAAACATCCATCTGTTGGACCATTTTTCTCTCAATCTGAACGGCTACTACATGCACAGCGCCTATACCAATGTGACATGCGTGCCCGGTCAGCTCTGTGCTGAAGGTCGACCATTGGCCACCATACCGCCGGAGGTCGCGCGCGTAACGCCCGCTTACGATGTGCCGTTTTCCTGGGGATCGGTAAAATTGTGGGTCACCTATTTCTACTCGGGTGAGGTGAACAGCGATTTGACTGGCAGTCAGCCGCTCGGCCATTACCACACCTTCGACATGGGCGCGGTAGCCACCCTGGGCAATCACTGGGAGTTTCGCGTGCAGGGAACGAACATGACGAATGAAATCGGAGTCACCGAGGGCAATACCCGTACCCAGAGCGCTTTTGCGAGCGAAGCGGTTCTTGCCCGGTCGATCGAGGGACGCGAGGTGAATGTTCAAGTGAGGTACAAGCTCTGATTCTCGAGGGAGTTATTGAAGCGCGTGTCTCGAGGTGACTTCGGCCGTCACCTCGGGCCACGAGCCTTGCCATCAGCTTCAATAACCGCTGCTACGCCTACATGGAGCTGGGAGAGCTCGAGAAAGCCCTGAACGACTGCACGACTTTCCTGAAGTACGACCACATTCCCGATGCGTTTCACAAGCAGCAGGAATTGATGCGGCGCATGGCCGTCAACGTGAAGACATTCTGACAGCAGGGCTGTTTCCTCAATGAGAGCAGCCAACCCTGCTGCGAGATCATCTTCGAGGGGTGGACCGATTATACGCGCCCTTCCTGCAACAATGTTGCTTCCGCAACTTTTCCAGCTAGCTCCGGCACTCACAGGCGCATAAGACCAAACACCCGCCCTATCTCATGGCTCATAAACTGCGCAACCGTGCGTCTCCGGGGCAGAGACGTCGGTGGAGGGAGTTATCATGCGTTACCGTGGAATAAATTCGCGCGGGCTGTGGATCCCCGCGATCCTGGCATTGGCACTCGGCACATCGATGGGCGCCTCGGCACCGCCGCCGGTCCCGGACAACATGGGCGGCGGACTGCGCCAGCTGGTCGAAGCGCGGGTGAACGGAGCGGCTGCGCCGTCGGCTGTCTCTGCAGCGGCGCTCCTCGAACCGCGAGTGCTGCGCGATGCGCAGAGCCGCGTCTTGGTCAACGTTTGGCTGGACGGCAAACATCCGGTCCCCGCCGTTCATCAGTCTCTTGCGGCCTTGGGCGCCAACGTCTCGGCCGAGCTTCCCGCCTACCGCCAGGGCGTGATCGCCGCCTACGTGCCGGTCGAACGCGCCAGCGATGCCGCGCGCCTGCCTGGGGTCCGATCCGTCACTCTCGAGCACAAGCCGCAGCTGCGTGTCGGCAAGGCGACCACCCAGGGTCTGGCCACCGTACACGCCGACAAGCTGAACGCTCTCGGATTCAAGGGTCAGGGCGTTACCATCGGAGTCCTGTCCGACAGTTTCAACACGGTGCCGAACTCGGTCACCACGGATCATGAAGCGCAAGATATAAAGAGCGGCGACCTGCCGGGGCCCGGCAATCCGTTCGGTGACACGAAGCCAGTAGTCGTTTTGGACGAAGATCCGGTGCCGGGCACCGACGAAGGCCGGGCGCTGCTGCAAATCGTTTACGATATCGCGCCGAAAGCAAAACTCTGCTTCGCCACTGCCTTCACCGGTGAGGTGCAGTTTGCCGCCAATATCCTGAAGCTCGCCGACCCGAAGGGTCCGTGCAAAGCCAATGTCATCGACGACGATGTCGGATACTCGCAAGAGCCGGTCTTCTCGGATGGGGTCGTTGCTCTGGCGGTCGACCAGGTCAAAGCCGACGGCGTCGCTTACTTCTCCTCGGCCGGCAATGACAACAGCGGCAATTACACCGCGACCTTCAACCCGATCAGCGATGCCGACGCGCGGACGATGCACGCGGGCAATCTCGTTCTCGGCAATGTCGATTCCGGGCTGACGGCCGGCGGCTTTCATAATTTTGGCACTGCCAAGAACGTCTCGATCGCACTTCCCGTCTTCGCTCCCCCCGGCACTCACTTCCTAACCCTGCAATGGGACGATGCGTTCTTCGCCAATATTCCAACCGCGTCGTACGACTTCCTGGTCTTCGACGAGAATGGCTTCTATCACCCCGAGCTCAGCGGCATCGACAACATCTATTCGACGAGTCAGCCGGTCCAGGGCGTTAGCCTCGACGGTGGGACTGCGGGATTGACCTGGTATCTAGCCATTGCGCTGCGCCCGGGCGGCGCCGCACAACACGCGATGCATCTGCAGATGATCGATTTCGACAACGGCAACCAAGTCACGCTATTGAAGTTCGCCAACCGTCTGGCACCGTCCGTATTCGGCCACCCGGCGGCGGCCGGCGCCATTGCCGTGGCTGCCGACTTCTGGGACAACACGCTGAGTTCGGAATATTTCTCCTCGCTCGGCCCGACCACGATCTACTTAGACCAGGACAATTTGCCGCTGGCGAAACCGGAGATGCGCAAGAAGCCGGAAATCGCCGCGCCGGACGGCGTCGACACGACCTTTTTCGGGTCCCCTGGCGTTCCCGGCGACCCGCACCCTCTATTCTTCGGCACGAGTGCTGCCGGCCCTCATGCCGCGGCGGTTGCCGCGCTGCTGATTCAGGCGGCGGGCGGACCGGGTCGTCTTTCGCCCGACAAACTCAAGACACTGCTCGAGGAAACCACGCAGCAACCCCATCAACTCACTGCCGGCGCCGTCGCCGCGAGTCTGACCAGCGGAGGCGACACACTCAAGGTCATCATCGCTGGTTTTGTGCCGGGTGATGCAAGCCAGTTTCGCTTCGCCTTCCTCGGAGACGCCGACGACAGCGTCGCGAGCATCGTCATGAACGCAGGCAAGGAGAATATCTCTTTCGGTGACAACACCGATCAGTTCCTCATCGGGAACACCAATCTTCCGCCGGCGGACATCGTCTACCACAACAACAACGGTCTGAACCCGGTCGCCAGGCTCTCTTTCTTGAACCGAGCCTTCAAAAGCGGCGGCTTCGTCGATCTCGGCTTCGATTTTGACAATTCGCTGATCGGCTTTGGCGGCATCAACGCCGGGCTGCTCTATGGCGCCACGGTCACAGCGACCGTCCAATCGGGCAGCTCAACCACGTCGGTCAGCGGTCGGCTCGGCGGGCCGACGGGCCGAGGCTACGCCGTCAATGACGGATTCGGCTTGATCGACGCTTTTGCGGCTTACCTGAAACTTACCGGAGGCGCAGCGTCAAGCGAGTAGGCGTCATCCGATCGACTACGACCGACCGGATGGATCAAGGCGGGGATTGTACGCATCAATCCCCGCTCCTTTCATACTGTGCCCGGATCCGCACCCGGCGGTAGTCACATCGCGCCGACCACGTTCATGAAGATACCGTGGCTCTTGAAGCTCAGGTCCGTCAAATCTTCCGAGAACCGCGTGAAGTTGTATCCGAGCCCGGCCTTCACGTGCTTGCCCATACGCCGATAGACCCCGACCAGCGCTCCTGACCGTACCTGATTCAGATCCGGCATGTGCAGCGCGCGGCCCTCGACCATTCCCTCCCACTCCTTCAATAGCCGCCAGTCGATGCGCACGATGTACAACTGCGCCCTGTCGTCGAAGAACTGCGGGTTCACCCGCTCCAAGCTCGCCTGCCCCAGGCGGTAGGCATATTTGCCGCCGATCCCCACCTGCTGAGTCAGGTCATAGGTCACATCGAACGAGGCGATCTGGCTCTTCTGGATGAACTGTGCCGCCGTGTCCTGCGACGGTGCCACCTGCCCGGTCGTGGGCATGTTGTAGAAGTAGGTGTACTTGGCCAGCACATCGAGCCGGTCATTCAGCACCGGGCGATAACCGTAGCCGATCACCGCCTCGGTGAAACCACCGTCGTAGAACTGGCCCTGGGAGTTGTTGCTAATCGAATGGTCGAATTTGCCGACCAGCCTCCAGTCGGGCGTGATCTGCAACTTGAAATTGTTCCTGAACAGCCAGGTCTTCAGGGCCGACGTCGCCGCCGTGGGCTGCTGGATGAGATCGTAGCGATATTCGACGCCCGTGGAAGCCTGGATGCGCTCGTGGCCGTAGCCGAGGTGCAGGGCGCCTGCCTTGCGCTTGGTCTCGGCCTCGGTGAGGCTGTCGACCAGCGTCCCGACTTCCGCGCTGGCGCCCACGTTCCAGCGATCATTGGGCACCAGCGTGACACCGGTTGCGTGCGTAAGGCCGGACGCCGAGTTGATGTCCTGGTAGCGCTCCTCCCCATAAACGTTGCTGCTGTCCGACAGCCGCTGTTTCACGCCTGACACCAGCGTTCCGTCGCGCTGGAACACGCCGGTGTCGGCGCGCTCGTTCTGCAGCGAGTAATTCAAGTACAGCGTGGTGTGGTCCGAGACCAGGTAGTTGGTGCCAAGTTTGCCACCCGGCCCGAGACTGCCCTCGGACGCTTCAGCGTCGATGCGCAGCTTGTTCGTGAGGCGATAAGAGCCGCCGACTCCGCCGCGCCCGTTGTCCTCGCGGTCGCCGCTCTTCGACACGGTATCCTGGGCGAAGGTGTATGCGTTCCAGGCGGCCAGTGAGTCGTAGCCGAGCTGCGCAACCACGTCGGTTCGCTCGCCCTGCCGCTGGGTCGCGGGGACGACCGCGGAGTCATCCTGCCTGTCGTCCCGCCGCACGCCCGTGCTCACACTCCAGTTCTTGTTCACCTTGTAGGCGACGTCGAGCTCCTCGGCCGAAGTCTTGAGCCCCTGGTCCTGCGCCCTGCTGTCCGCCTTGGCATTCACACTCCAGCTCGCGCCCAGCGGCAGTTTGAATGTGCCGCCGAAGTACTGGGTCGCGTTCAGAGCGTCGAGCCCGGGCGCCGAATAGCCGGCATCGAGGTGCTGGCTGTAGAGGGTCAGTCGACCCTTGTTGCCGGACAACAGGTCCCCGAGACCCAGGCTGGCATCGGCACGGTATGCCGAGGCGCTGGCATTCGCGAACGAGTTCGGGTTGTACGTGGTGAAGCCGTAGCCACCGTCCGTCGAGTAGGCCGCGCCGGATGCCAGTCCGTCGCTCTTCCCGGTCTGCAGCTTCACCCAGGAGTCCGTGCTCTTGCGCAGCGTGACGTCCGCACCGCGCAGGCTGCTGCCGCTGACGCCGGCATCATTGGAACTTGCGGTCAACCCTAAGCGGACATGGTCGTTGAGCCAGACATCGCCCTGCGCGCCGGTGGTCCACGTGTTGATCGTCTGAAGCCCGGGCGTGAACTCGTAGCGGACCACCAGGTACGCCTCCTGTCCGCTCAGCCCGGCGCTGCGCACCAGCAGATTGTCATTCGCGGTCGAGGACAAGGGCTCGGCCAGCAGGATCCGACCCTGCAGATAGTCGACCTCATAGTCGACCGAGTAACGCAGATTCACCGTCCCGGTGACCAGGCCCGAATCCTTGTCGCGCAGCTCGATCCGGACCTGCTCCGAGCCGGTCAGGATGTCCTGGTAGTGCAGAAAGTACAGCGAGCCGCCGGTTCCGCGGAACTCGTCCCGACCCGCGATCGTGCCGGGTTGGGCGGCAAAACCGTCGATTACAATGCGTTTCTCACCGAAGCTCGTGGTGGCCTCGGACATCCAGCGGACATTTCCGCCATACAGGCCGCGGTCGACCTGCGCCAGCTCGTTGTCGAGATAGTTGATCTTGTAGTTGCCCCACAGCGCGTAGTCATCATCACGCTGGGCCTTCACGTAAAACTTGCCCAGCGTCGGAGCAAGCTCCTCCACGACGCTGTCATCGCCGAAAGTCGGGTAGTAGTAGGCAGGATCGATGCGCCGGAACAGCGAATCCGGCGTCTTGCTGAGGAAGTTGCTGAACAGATCCTTCACCGGCTGCTCGCGGGTATCGGCGCTGGCCGTCACCCGCCAGCCGTTGTCGAACTTCTGCGTGGTGAAGAACGAAAGGCTGCCGGCGACCGATGCGTTGTAGTCGAAGGGCGCGTTCGCACCCTGCATGAGCTGCTCGGACTGTTCGGCGTGGTTCTTGCCGACAGTGAGATCCGCCATGCCGAAAAAGAAGCCGTCCTTGCGCTTGAACTCGAGGTCGCGCAGGTAGAGCGTGCCGTTCCCCTCCTCGTCAAGCACTGCCACTTCGACCGTGTGCGCGCCCGCCGGCAGTACCTCCTCGGCGATGAAGTTGCCCTTGGCATCGACCGGCACCTGGTGGCCCGCGACCCAGACCGTGTGCCTGGGCGGAATGCCGCCGCCGCGCACGGTCACCGTGCCACCGCTCACCGGGATGCCCTGCTGCGACAGCGCGCTCTCGCCGTAGCCGGCGAGCAGCTCCGGCTGCTGCGACTCCCAGCCACGAGCGGCGCTTTTCGACGCCGCGTCTGACGCCGCGTCTGCAGTCTTCTCCACGTCCGGACCGTCGCCCGCCCGGGCGGAGTCTGCCACTGTCGCTGCGGCATTTGCCGTGCCGATCGCCGCCCCGTCCGGCTGCGCAGGGGACGCCGCCGCGTCGGTCGCGCCAGGCGCAGGCGTCTGCGCCGTGCCACTTTCCTGCGGCGGCGCGTTCTCGGCACCAGCCTGCGCAGCGTCGCTCTGCAGCGCGGCGAGCTCGCGCTGCGCGTCTTCGCGCGAGCCCTGGTGAATCACCGACAGGAATCGCGGCCGGGTGTCGTCGAACTTTCCCTCCTTGCCATAGGCACGCAGCAGGTACTGCAGCTCGTGCCCGCGACCGGCGAGCTGCTGCGCGGTCGGCTGCCATTGTGCCGCGCCGTTCGCACCGATCGGCAATACGGCAAGCGGGGTGCTCTGCGGCGAAGCGCCTGCCTCGAATATCCGCACCTCGGCCCGATCGATGAAGGCGCCGTAGTTGCTGTACATCTGAAAGCGCACCGGCGCCGCCACCACACCCTCGTCCCCGGCAGGCAGCATGCTAACCACGCTCGGAGCGGCTGCGACACTCAGCCGTCGCTGTGATTTGAGACTGTCGAACTGGAACTGGATATCCGCCTTGTCCAGCGCGACGTCGGTGCAGCGCTGGACGTCCGAGGAGCTGCGGCCCGGATCGTCGACGGGCACGCCGTCCACCGTGATGTGCATGGTGTTGATGCCGAAGGGGCTCTTCGGTGTCAACTCGCGGGTCAGGCGCGTGATATCCACACCCTCGTAGTCATCGAGAACGGCCGGTTCGTCGTAGACCACCTGCACCACGACATAGGAGGACTCGCCCTGGGTGAACCCGGCGTTGACCACGTCGGCGGACTGCACGTAGCCGCGACCCTCGTGTTCGGCCTGCGCCGGCAGCAGATGCATCTGCTCGACCACCGACTGCATGGCCCGGCGCGCCCGGGCCGCCGACAGCCCGACGTCGTCACCGTATACGGCGGCGGTGCGCCGGTCGAGCCGCTGGTTTTCCGTATAGCCCACGAAACGCAGCCGCACATGGGATTTGCCCTGCACGTCTGCGATGGCGTGGCGCAGAATGTCGCCGTAGTCCGCCGGGATGAGCGCGCGCCCGTTCTCCAGCTGCAGCGGTGCGATGCTGCCCCATGGCGGGTCGTAGACCTTCGTGACCACTTCGCTGTCCGCGTTCGGACAGAGCTGCGGCTCATCCGGCAGCTCCTGCAGCGGATCGTCGTACCAGAACTGCACTTCAATGCGGCGATTGCGCGCACGTCCCTGGTCGGTATCGTTCGAGGCGAGCGGCGCCACCGCACCGCGGCCGTCGCTCGCGACCTCGGTACCCGGGAGCTTGAGCGCCTCCTGCACGGCCAGTGCCACGCGGTGCGCCCGCGCCTTGGACAGCGCGATCAGGTCGCCGTAGATCCGCTCGTCGCGCCCCGTGAGAGTGACGTCATCGGTATAGCCGATGAACTTGACCACCAGGTTGGACTTGTCGTGCAGGTTCTTCAGTGCCTTGCCGATATGCTCCAGGAATTCCGGAGAGACCTGCACGTTCTCCTGGTCGTAGTGCAGCGGCGGAACTAGGTTGCTCACGCGCGCCCGCCGGGAGGCCCCTTCCTTGAACCGCATCTTGCAGAGCGTTTCCACGCGACAGACCTTCAGCTGCTTGAGCGGCTGGTGCACCAGCACCTCCTCGTCCGCGTCGCGCGCCTTGGGCTGGTCGTACCAGACCTCGACCTCGACGCGCCGGTTGAGCGCCCTGCCCTCGGCAGTATCGTTGGAGGCGATCGGCTTGGTGTCGCCGGCCCATTCATAGGCAACGCCCTCGGGCCTGAGCTGCAACGCCCGCTTGAGGAATTCCGCCACTTCGCCGGCGCGCTCGCGCGAGAGTCCTGTGTTGTCACCGAAGGTTTGGGCCAGCGACGGCGACAGCCGCTGACTGTCCGCATGGCCCACCAGGTGCAGCCGCACGTTACGCCGGTCGCGCACCGCGTCGAGGGCCTTGCGCAGCATCACGACGTAGTTGTCGGGAATCTTCGCCACGCCGGACTCGAAGTGAATGGGTGGGATCACGTTCTTGAGCTTGACGGTCTCGAAGGTCTCAGCCACGACGCGCTGCTTCTCCAACCTGTCGCCGGCCTCGGTCTTGACCCGATCGGGATCGCGTGCCCACAGGGAGAACGTCGGTTCTGTCGACAATTGCCGCTCCACCGAGCTGCCGAGCGGCGACTCGCCAACTGCCTGCGCGCTCGCGTCGGCCGCGACCAGGGCCAGGCTCATCACCAATCCGAACCGAAGCCTGTCGGTGCCGCTCATCGCGCGCCTCCCAACCGTTCAACCGGCTCCCGGGGTGGACTGCCGCGCAGCCAGAAGATCTCCCGTTCGATGTTGAGTTCGTAACAGCAGTTGCCCGTCTGCCACGCGTGCTGGATGGACTCGGCCACAGCTTGCAGGCGCCGCTCGGCCAGCAGCGGCTCCTCGACGTCGGCGAGGTAGGACAGATGCAGCACCGATCTCCCCTTGCGCAGCTCGGCGAGCAGCAGGTCGATGCGCGGCTGCCACTGCAGGCGCAGATCGACTCCTCCCGGCTCGAAGGCCGCATCGGAGAGGTCCAGGCTGACGACGCGGTGAATGGAGGCCCCGAACTCGTAGCGCAGGGCCTTGCCGCGCGTGGCCCGCTCCACCAGCACCTGCGGGGTGGTCGAGCGATAGCCGCTCGGCAGCGTCCGCTCGTCGAGCTTGAGAGCGAAGTTGCTGCCGCGCCCCTCCAGCGGCGTGATCGCGCAGGTGATATGGAAGCGCCCGTACTGATCGGTGACCGCGGCCAGGCCCCGGGTGGTTATCACCCGCACGCCCGGCAGACCCTTCTCGCCCGGATCCTGGTGGCCATTGCCGTTGACGTCGTCGAACACCTTGCCGATCACGTCCGTGCAATCGAAAGTCAGATCCGGCACCACGCGCACGGTCGCGGTGGCCACTCCCGATATCGGATTGCCGCCGACGCCGGCAAAAGCCTGGGCGCGGTTCACGAACTCGCCTTCGCCCACGCCGGCGCCCACCGCCAGCAGCAGCACGATGCTGTGATGGCCGCCGCCGACAAAGTTCAGATTGCTCCAGGTGAGCTGCAGTCCGTTTACTGCAGGCTCCGCCGGCGTGTTATCGATCCGCGCCGAGCCCTTGACATAGCGGAAACCGGCAGGGATGCGATCGATCAGGTTGACTCCCTGGATGGCGCCGCCGAGCACGTTGGTGAGCGTGATGGTGTACGGCACGAGCTGGCCGACCGCCACGTCGAGCAGCGGAGTCGTCTTGGTAATGGTCAGAGCTCCGGGAGGAATTGACGCCACCAGGATCGAGACGCTGCCCGAGGCACTCTGCGGCGGGTTGTTCCAGGTGACGACACCGGTGTTGGTGACGCTGTTGCCGGCGGCGAGTGGGCTGCCGAGAGTGGCGCGGAAACGCAGGTCGATCGTCCCGCCGGGCGCGAGCGGTCCGTAGTTCGCCGAGTAGTTCGCGGTGACGACGTTGCCGGTGACGCTGACACCGTTGGCCGAACCATTCACGGTCGCCGTGCCGGCAACGTAAGTCAGCACCCCGGGACCGGCCGCATTCAGGTCGTCCGTGATTACCACGTTGGTCGCCGGGTTCGGCGATGCGTTGGTCATGTGCACGAGGTAGTCGAGCTGGACCCCCGGCAGTGGCGCGCCGCCGCCCACCACCGAGACCTGCTTCGTGATGCTGACTATGGAGATGGCCACCGTGACGGTGTGCGCATCCTGGCAATCGGCGATGCCCGGCGTGCCGTCGGTCAGCCTGCAGCTGAATGTCAGGCGCCCGGTGTTGCTGGCGGGTCCGTCATACCACTGCGTCGCCCCCGCCACATTGGTGAGCTTCGCGCCGTTCTGGCTGTTCGCATCGAGCTGCGTCTGATAGACAACAATCAGCCGCTGCGACGCGCCGATCACCGCCGCAGGCGTGAGCGCCATGATCGTCAGCGTGCAGGTCGGCGCCGCACTGTAGGTAACCGTGTAGTCGGTGTTGAGGGCGAGCGGACCCTTGCCGGGCGCCGGCGTCACACCGTCAGCCTGGAAGACCTGGGCGCTCTGGATCTGCGGGGGCACGACGCACATGCCACCCGTGGCGCCATATGGCAGGCGGTCCTGAAGCGTCACGTTCCAGGCGTCCACCGTACCGGTGTTCTGAACGTTGAGGGTGAACCGTCCCGGCTGCCCGAGATTCATGGTTGCCGGACCGCTCTTGGTCATCACCAGGGTGGGCGGTTTCGGGATCTGGATCGAGGCGCTCGCCGAGGCGCTCTGCGGAGGGTTGTTCCAGGTGACGACAGCGACATTGGTAATCGTAGTGCCCGGTGTCACTCCGGCGCCGATCGTGGCACGGAAATGCAGGTCGATCGTCCCTCCAGGCGCGAGCGGTCCGTAGCTCGCCGAGTAGTTCGCGGTGATGACGTTCCCGGTCACCGTGACACCGGTGGCCGAAGCGTTCATCGTCGCCGAGCCGGCCACGTAGGTGAGCACTCCCGCTCCCGCCGCGTTCAGGTCGTCGGTGATCACGACGTTGGTCGCCGGGTTGGGCGAGGGGTTGCCCACGTGCACCAGGTAGTCGAGCTGTGCGCCCGGGACGGCCGCGCCGCCGCCGACGACCGAGACCTTTTTCGTGATCGTGACAGTGGAGATCACCACCGTGACCGTGTGCGCATCCTGGCAATCGGCGATGCTCGGTGTGCCGTCGGTCAGCGTGCAGCTGAAGGTCAGGCGCCCGGTGTTGCTGGCGGGTCCGTTGTACCACTGCGTCGCCCCGGCCACGTTGGTGAGCTTTGTGCCGTTCTGGCTGTTCGCATCGAGCTGCGTCTGGTAAGTGACGATGAGGCGCTGCGTCGGACCGATCACCGCCGCGGCACTCAGAAGGTTTAGCGTCAGCGTGCAGGTGGGTGCGCCGGCATAGGTGACTGTGTAGTCCGTGCCGGCGGCGAGTGGTCCCTTGCCAGGCACCGGCGTCACGCCATCGGCCTGGAACACCTGCGCGGAGAGGATCTGCGGGGCCGCCGTGCACATGCCGCCGGTCGCACCCGTCGGCAACTTGTCCACGATCGTCACGTTCCAGGCGTCGCTGCCCCCGGTGTTCTGGACGTCGAGGCCAAACGCGCCCCACTGTCCCAGATTCATTGTCGCCGGACCCGACTTCCGGAGCACCAGCACCGGGTCGGGAATCTTCACTTGAAGGCCCGCAGCGATGTTTCCCCCCTCAAGGCTGAAAAACGTGCTGGTACCTGGTGCTAAGTTACCGTTGCCGAAATTGACGATCCCCTTGTACGGGTTCGTTACTGTGAAGGTTATTGGCCCCTGACCATAACGGTGCGGGTCCGCTACGCTTGTGCAATTGGGCTTCGGTCCAAGAGCGCTGAAAATCCATCCCGGGGGGCCGCCACAAATTCCATCGCCGTCGAAACCAAAAATTGGGGCTGTTGCGCTACTCAGCTGCAAGCTGCTGATGGTGTTGCCAGTGTTGTTGACGACACCAATCATGTTGTCGTCGTCGCCGTTCTCGTAAGAGAAGGCAGGATTGGGGGTAGTTGTTGTGATAGACCCGTCAGCGTTGAGGGTGATCAAAACGGTGCAACCCTCATTGGCGCGTCCGTCTTGATTAGCGAGATAGCTGGCTCTAACACCCCCTGTGTTACCGGAATCGCCGCCGGTGATAATGGCGCACGTCTGCGTCTGGGCAAGCGCAGACTTCGCTCCCAACATTAGAAAGACGATGCCGAAAACAAATAAAATCCTCTTCACGGCGCGTGCTCTTTTGAACAGCCGTGCTCTTCCTGGCTGCCGATGGCCGCATGCGTCATGAGGGAGTTACGCACATCATCGATCTCGGGAAGTCGCGCTCGGAAGCCGAGGGTGAGGCGCAGCTTGTCGTGCAGGATTGCGATCCGGCTGTGGCCTGCACTCACATGAATTGTGCTACTAGAAGTCATGTACCCCTCGTTCTCTAGCAAAGCGATTCGTCGCCAAGAGGGACCGAGGCAGTCCACGGGGGTGGACTGGATTTCCGGCGGTCCCGCTGTCATGGAGCCTGCGGCTCTTTAGACCGGTGACTTTGCGTCCCCACCTTTCGGTGCGTTTGCCCTTGTCGTAAATCGAATGTGTGCTGATCGCTCAGCTCAAAATCATTGTCCTCACATTGCGGGCAGGAAATCGATCGGGTAGACGATGGTCACCGGCGGCACCGTCTTGGCGCCGAAGTTGAACGTCTTCACCCGTTCCACCACCTGCTCCGACAGCTGCGGCGCATTCATGTTGGTCGCCTGCTGCTGGCACATGGATACGGTGCCGTCGGGTTCGATGGTCAGCCGCAGGATGATCTTTCCCTGCAGCGTCGGATCGCGGCGCAGTTCCAGGTTGTACAGCCGGTAGAGCTGGGCCTTGTGGCGGTCGAAGACGATCTGGATCTCCTCGTCGGTGCGTCCCGGCCCCGGGCCTCCGCTCACCGGGCGGCTCGCCGCCGCCCCCGAGCCGATGCCGCTGGTGGCGTGAGTCAGGCCGCCGCCGTGAATGACACCGCGCTCAGCCCCGCCGCCCGCTCCGAGGCCGCGGCTGACGGCGGCCAGATTGATCCCGCCGCTGCTTCCCGGAGCGGTGGTGCTCAGCATGGCGCGCTGCGGGGACCCTGAGGAGCTGTCGGCGTTGTTGATGTGCGCTTGGGCGCCGAGGGCAGGATCGACCTGCGTCTGCGCCAGGGCGGAAAGTCGTTGCTTGAACGCCAGCAGCCCGGCCGGCTTCGGCTCCTCTACTGCCGGCTTGACCGGCTCCTCGGTGGGGGGCTGCTGCGACTTCTGCGGTGTCGGATTGACCACGGTTTTCTGCACGATCGGCTTCGGTGGCGGTGGCGGCAGCACGCGCGGCGGCGGCGGCCGCGGCAGTGCCATGGTGATGTGCAGAACCTGCTCCGGCAGAGCAGCTTCCAGCGTCCGCAGCTCGGGCAGGCGGATCAGGAAAACGACCAGCGCGACAAGCAGACAGACCGCCAGTGCGCCCAGCAACGATTTCTGGAAGCGCCGGTCGTCCTCTCCACCCCAGGTCCAGGGCATGGTGAGCGGGCGGGAATGCAGCCCGCTGATCTCCCGCTCGACGACCCACTCCTGTCGCAGCCGCTCCTCATCCTCCTGCGCTTCGAAGAGATCGTCCTCGATCAGACCCAGCCGGTACTGCTCCGTGTCGATCCGCTCACGGGTAGTCTGGCGGCGGGCCTCGAGATCCCTCACGTGGCTCTCGAACGCCGTTACACGCTCCGACACTCGGCGCAGCAGGGCCTCTCCGGTCGCCACTGCCTCGGCGGCACCCCAGAACAACTGCGCGCCACCGACTTTGCCCAGCTCGCCCAGGGCGTCGCAGGCCTGGTGCAGCAGGCGGTGCTGGTTACGCTCCGTCGCCAGGGCCTCGAGCGTCGCATCGAGCGACCGCAGTTCCCCTACCAGGGCGTCGAGCCACTCCTGCTTCTCGCCGAGTTCCGCGAGCAGCGCCTGCTGGTCCTTCGGCTCACGACTGTCAGCGGCCTGACCGTCGGCGGCCTGTTGATCATTCGGCATCTGTGGATCCTCCAGCATCTGCCGATCTTGCGTTGTTACCGAATTCATGCCGTTTCCTTCACGTGGGAATGAGTCACCGCAGCCGGTGCGAATCGCCGCTAGGGCGCTCCGCCCCTGCTGACCGGCGCTTCCTTCTGCAGCACCGCGAGTGAGATCTTGCCGTAGGCTGCCGCCGAGCAGGTCGCCAGGACCTTCCTGAGAACCTCGTAGGGCAGATCTTTGTCGGCCATGACCGTGACTTCCTTGGAGGTCAGTGCGGCGTCACGCGCGGCCGCGTCGAGACCCGCGATCGGGCGCTGCAGCACCGCGCGCAGAGGCTCGATCAGCTGCACGCGTGGGTCGCTCGCCTGCGCGAGGCTCACAACCGTCTCGCCCTGCACCAACACGGCGTCCTTCGTGACCATCACGACGACCGACTGCTTCGGGCGCACGTCGGTGCGCGACTGGGGAATGGTGACGCCCTTGGAGTTCTGCAGCACTTCCACATCGGTGGAGTACACCAGCAGGAATGCGACCAGCACCGACAGGATGTCGATCATCGGAATGAGGTTCAGTTGCGCATCGACACGTTCGCGCGGCCGGCCCGCCGACGCCCAGAACCCTGCACCCAGCATCCTCATGGCGCATCTCCCAGAGCAATGTTCGTGAACAGCGCAATCTTGACGGACTGCGGCGGACCGGCGCCGGCCGCGGCGGTCTGCGCCCCCGCGGCGCCCTGGCCCGCGACCAGCGGATCTGTCGCCGGCACCTCCGTGTCGCGGATGGCATCCATGGCCTGAATGAGCTCGTCGTAGGGAACCTTGGCCTCCGACAGCACCGACGCGTCCTCCGAGGTCGGGTGCTCGCGCTTCACCTGCAGGGTGTGCTCCGTCAGGCCGAGCAGGTCGTATGCGCCCTTCAGCTTCGGTATGGTGCCGATGACCTGCTTGCCGTCGCTGAGTTCGAAGCCGTCTTGGCGGATAATGACCTCGAGCCTGAACGGCGGCTCGGTGGGCTTTGCTGCCGCGGAACTCGGCAGGTCGATCTGCATGACCGCGATGCGCGAGAACACCGCGGTCATCAGCAGAAAGGCGACCAGCACGGTGAAGATGTCGATCATCGGCACCAGCAGCAACTCGGCCGGCTTGCGTACGCGACGCATCGGGAAAAGGTTCATGGGTATCCTTTAGGCCGACGCCGCCTGCGGCGCCTGTTTCACCAGTTCCAGCCGGCTCTCGGCCCGGGCCGCCTGACGGGCGGCGAGTGCGTTCAGGAACCGGATTGCCGCCGTCTGCAGGCCGTCACTCAGCCCCATGGTCTTCGACTGCAGGTAGGCATGCACCACCAGCACCGGTACCGCCGTGATGAGGCCGAAGGCCGTGCAGTTCATGGCCTCCGAGATACTCGCCGACAGCAGGTTGGCCTTTTCCGCCGGGTTGACCGTCGCCACCGCGGCGAAAGCGTGGATCAGGCCGCTCACCGTGCCCAACAGGCCGAGCAGGGTTGCGACATTCGCCGCCGTCGCGAGGTAGTGGGTGCGCTTCTCGAGCTGTGGAACGATCTCCATCATGCTCTCCTGCATCGCCTTTTCCACATCGTCGCGCCGCCGCACGCCGCCCTGCAGGGCGAGCCCCATGCTGAGCACGCGCGCAATCGGGGACTCATCCTTGCTGGTGAGCTCGCGCGCCTTCTCGAAGTCCCCGCTGGCGAGCGTCGGCTCGACCCGGGCCCAGGTGCTTCGATTGCGGACCCCCATCTTCGTGAGCGTGATATAGCGCTCGATGGCGATCGCGGCCGAAATCGCCCCCGTGAGCAGGATCGGGAGCATGAAGGCCCCGCCCGCCGTGAAGAACTTGACTACTGGATAAAGGAATTCCATATGCGAACCTCTTGAACGTTACGATCTGTCAAACACTGAAACTGATTCCCAATCTGTTAACCGCAGCGCCGACGCTCACTTCGAGCCCGACTTGAATTCGTAGTACGAGAGCTCCCGCATGAAGACGTCCTTGTCCACCGGCTGCGCCGAGGAGTCGAGCAGCCTGGAGACGCTCGGCATATCCGCGAGCTGGGAGCTCTTCCAAGGCACGAGCACCAGGGACTTCGGGGCGTCCTCATTTCCGAGGATCGACATGCCCGACATCTTCACGTCGCCGCCGGGCGGCAACTCCTGGCTGGCCGTCGCAACCGGGTCCGCCTTGCCATCCTTGGGCCTAGCGCCCCCGGCCTTCGTCCTGGTCCTGTGCCCAGCGACGCCGGCGGGCGCGGCCGGCGCAGACGCATTCGCCGCCGCGGATGTGCCCGGCACCGCCCCCGTGTCGTCGGCTGCGACGCCGCCCGCCGCGACGAACAGCGCAAGGCCTATGATGAGTGTCCGTGCCATGAGTCCTCCTAGGGCTTCGCCCTGGCGTTCAGATCGGCGATCCACTTCGCCACCTGCGGGTCGTCCGGAACCAGTTGCTGATAGGCGAGGTAGTTGTCGCGGGCGCACGCCAGATCGGCGAGGTACAGATCGCAGAGAATCGCCAGGTTGAGCCGCGCATAATGGAATCCGGGGAAGACTTCGAGCGCCCGCTGGTAACTGTCCCGGGCGGCGGAGAAATCGCTCTTCCTGCGATAGACGATCCCGAGTTCGTTGTAAGCGACCAGCTGGCGGGAATCGAGCTCCACTGCGCGTTTAAGATTCGCCATCGCCTTGTCGAGATCGTCCAGCCTGCCATAGGCAATGCCCAGATCCACATAGGCCGCAGCGGCCTGGGGTGCTTTCTGGGTGACCTTGAGCAGCAAGGCGATTCCCTGGTCGTATTGCTTCGCTTCCAGCAGGTGCAGCGCATTGTCGTAGTCGGCACGAGTTTCCGCGGAGACCCGCACGTTTTCGGTCAGGAGGAAGCTGCCCGCTTCCGCTTGAAGCTTGGGATCCGCTCCGCGCGGCTTGCCGGCCGACACTGTCGTCCCACAGCCGAGGAACACTAGTGCCACTGCCAGTCCGGTCACGACCCGGCGCACGCCCGTTGTCCGACCATGATCGGTGCGTGCCTTCATTTGCCTACTCCTGCCGTGATGGCCTGTCCGATCGCGCTCGCACCCTGCTGCTGGGCGGCCACCGCCTCGGGGCTCTCCGGCGCTGCCATGATGGTCTGTGCCGTCGGCGTCGGTGCCGCCGCCGCGCGCGGTGGAGGCTGGTAGACATACCGCTCGAGCGACCCGACGAACCCGCTGCTGATCTCGGCGCGTGCGTACCTGTCCGGCTCGAGCGCCGCGAGGCGGTGCAGGCTCTTCTGTGTCCAAGTGTTGTTCAGCGCGCGCCTCATGAGCTCGAGGTTCTTCTCGTGGATCGCGATCGCCTTCTCATCAAGTGGGTGTGCGGCGTCGGCGAGCTGCTGATCGTAGTCCTTGAGAGCGTCCGCGCCGAGATCGCCCGGGCGCTGTGAATCGCGCAGCGATTGGCTGAAGTTCGCGTAAATCTCGGCCATGTAGAAAGTCGCCGCCGCGGTGACCTCTCCGACCTGGTAATCGACCAGCCCGCTGAAAGCCTTGGTTGCAGCGTCCATGCTGCGTTGCTTCTCCTGCAGGCTGCGATCGAACGGCTGCACCAGCTTGAGCGCCGCGAACTGCTCGTAAATCGGCTGCGCCAGCACCAACGCTGCGCGCGCTGCGACATTGCGGGTGCGATCCGTGCGCTCGCTTCCCGCCGCGTTTTCTGCCCGCACGATCTCCTCGAGCTGACGGTGGTACTGGGCCTGATCCGCCCTCGACTTGTAGATATCCGCAATCTTGGAGCGCGTCTCCACCGCCGCCTCGAACGGCCTGGGGAACTCCGCGACATACTTCGAGTACGCCTCCAGCGCACGCTCGGAATTGCCTGCCTGCCCATACAGGTCGCCCGCCTGCAGCAGCGCCTCGGCGCGCAACTGCGGATTCGACGACTCCTTCGCTACGCGCTCGTACTCGCCGGCCGACTGGGACAGCTGCCCGGCCTGCTGGTACGCGTACGCGATCTGCTTGGTCGCCTCCTTCTGCAGTTCGTGCTCCGGAAAGCTGCGCCGGAACTCCTCCAGAATCTGGGCCGCGGCTGCCCAGTCCTTCAGGCGCAGCAGGGCCGCCCCGGCGTCGTACTCGGCCGCCGCGCAGATCTTGGACGTCGGGGCAACCTGCCTGACGCGCACGAAGTGATTGGCCGCGCTCCGGTCGTCCCCCGCCTGGGTCGCCTGTTCACCCTGCTTGTAGATGGAGGCCGCAAGGTTCTCCACCAGCGCGGGACGCGAGGCATCGCCCGGTGCCGTAGCTTCCAGTACCTGGCTGTAGGCCTGCTCCGCGTTCGCATAATCGGACAGGCCGAAGGTGGAGTGTGCGACGACGAGCCACGCGTTGCGGCGCACGCCGGGCGCCGCGCCCGGGAACTTCTCGATGAGGTGCCGGCCGGAGTCGCGCGCCAGCACCAGGTCCTTCATCTCGTACGCGTCCTCGGCCGCCGCCGCCAGCACGACCGCCGCCTGCTCGTGCTGCGGGAACGTGTCGGCGAACCTGATCGAACTGGTAATTGTGTCGCGGCGCGCCGCGTCCTTCACGTCGGCGCCGGCCACCTTCAGATACTCGCGATGCGCGTAGATGGCCGCATAGCCCGCCGCCGCCGACTGGGAGTGCGCCGGGAAATCGTAAGCGGTGACCTCGTACTCGTGTGCGGCCGCCGGGTAGTCGTGATTCTCCAGCATCAGATCCGCGAGCTGGTAATCCAGCTGCGGCGCCTGACTGTCGGTGTGGAACGAGGTGAGGAACTCCCGGTACCAGTGCGTGGCCTCGGCGTAGTTCTCCGCCCGCTGCTCGTGCTCCTTCGGATCCTGGTACTGCGCGTGATAGTAGTTTGCCAGGTCCTTCAGGTTGCCCTTGAGGTAACTCAGCACTTCCGGCGACTTGTTCACGTCGAAGTGATGCCAGTACTCGCCCTGCAGGCCGTACGTAGCCGCGAACTCCTTCTTCCCGGCCAGCACCAGGTGCGGGAACCCGCCCTTGTCGTATATCTCAATCACCCGCATGCCGAATTGGGGAGAGACCCGGTGGAACGGGTACAGGGCCACGAAGGACTTGTAGACCGTAGCAGCGTCCTGGTATCGCAGCTTCGCAAAGTAGAACTCCGCGAGCTGACGGTAGACGCGATCCTCGTACGCCCGGTGTCCGCTGCCGGCGAAGTACGGCCCGATTGCTTCGGGGCCGCCTAGATTCGAGAAGCTCAGGCTGACGACCTGGAACGTATCGTCGATGCGCCGCTGCTCCGGCTCCGGGTGCGTGGCGTCGAAGTCATAGCCGCTCTTGACCTTGTAGTCGAGCAGCGCGAAATAGCGGTGCAGAGCCTCTTCGTAGAGTTGCTGCTTGTACAGCGTCCATCCCAGCTTGTAGAGGGCGAGCTCGTAGTACTCCGAGCCGCTGCCGCCGTCGGCGATCGCCGCGTAAGCGCTCTCCGCCTCACGATACTTCCTCTGGATGAAGAGACGCTCCGCGCGCCTGAACTGCACCTCGTCCGTGAACCGCGAGTGCGGGCTGTCATGGACCAGCAGCTCCATGACCTTCATAGCCTCTTCGGTCTGGCCCAGCTCATCGTAGGCGCGCGCCTTCTGGTAGAGCACTTGGTCGCGGTACGCGTACTGTGGGTACTTGGCCAGCAGCTGGTCGTACAGATTGATCGCCTCGAGCGGGCCGGCCCGCGCGGCGTCTGCGTCCATTCCAGCCGGCAACGCCGGCGACGCGGCAATGCTCGCAGGCTGGGGCCCTGTCTCGGACATGGCGCGCTGTTCCAGATCGCTCTCCGACACGACCGCAGGTCCGCTGCCCACTGCCTGCGGCTGCTGCCGCGTGGCGCCGCGGGCGGCAATCTTCGTGACGGTCGGCGCGCGTAACGTGGCTGCTGGCTTGCGCCCGGCGGTGTCCATCGGTACCGCCTGAGCGGCGCTCGCCGCGGCGGATTTCGCCGGCGGGCTGCCCTGCTCGGGGGGCAGTTCCACGAGCTTGCCGTCGCCCTGGATCCCGAACTCCTTCTCGATCTTCAGGTCCGCCAGGCGCCGCATGGCCTCCGGTGCCAGATTGCTGTCCGGGGCCTCCTTCAGGAAGTCGCGGTAGCTCTGCACCGCCCGGTCAAGACCCTGGTCGACCGGCACCTCCTTGGTATCCGGCCGCACCTGATGGAGGCTCGCCAGGGTCCCCGCCTGCTCGACGTGATGCGCGCAAGCCCCTAACAGCGGCAGCATCAGCGCGGCGCCTGCGGCACGAACGAACGGCCTCACGGCATACCTCCGCCGGAATGCTCCTTCACCGCCCTGTCATAGCTGTCGGCCACCGCGTAGCGCGCCTGGATCTGGTAGGCCTCGAGACGCTGCCGGCGTGTGTTGAGTTCGTCGACGGCAACCGCCTCGATCACATGGCCTTGCCGCGCCAGCAACGTATCCACATGTACCAGCGCTTCGCCGACATGTGTGCGCAGCCGCTTGATGGACTGGTCGTAGCCCACGTAGCTGTGCACTGCGGCCTGCCGCGCCCGTACGAATGCGGTGTAACGCTCGTGCAGAAGTCGCACATCGTCGTTCAGGTCGCGCAGATCCTTATGGGCCTGTGTCAGGCGCTCCGGATACTCCGTGTACAGGCGCCAGGTCAGCAGGCCCTGCAGGCGTTGCACCCGGGCCTGCAGCGCGTCGGGTTCCGCACCGCTGCCGGATCGCAGCGCCCTCCCGATCTTGCGCAGGCTCTCCAGCGCCAGGCGCTCGTCCGCGGTCGCCAGCAGCTCAGGCCGCGGCGCCGTCAGAATGTCTTGAAGACGCTTCTGCAGATGCTCACGCTGCTCCAGACGCAGGCGCATCTGCGAGTCCAGTTCGCGGAAGTGTGCATCGACCTTCGGCAGCAGCGGCTCGTAATTCGCCCGCCGCAGTCGAATCAGGTCCTCGAATGCGCCGAAACTGTCTTGCCAGACGAGCAGCCGCCGGTGCAGATCCTCCAGGTCCAGATAGTTCTGCAATGCGGTCTGGAAATCGTTCGATGCCATCAGCTCCGTCAGGTAGAAGGTCTCCGGGGTATCGGGCAACGTGCGCAGGCGCACGACCCAAAGGTTGTCCTGGTTGATTTCCTCGCGGATCAGGGCCTGCAGGAACATCCCGGCGCGGATGCTGCGCATCGATGCGTCCACCTTCTCCAGCTCCTTGCCGAAGGCATCGAGCGCCTGGCCGTAAAGAAGCGCCGCGCGCCCGTACACCTGCAGCTTGCTGTAGGCAAACGGCAGCGCGAGCCTGGCCTCCTGCACCGCGGCATCGGTTCCATCGCGGTCGATGAGCATGCCCCAGGGCACGAGCGCCTTCTGATAGTCATGTGCGGTGACCTCGGCCCACCCGGTGCTCAGCAGCGCGCGGTTCGAATACGGTCCGTCCAGGCGCACGCGGTCGAAGGCCAGCTGTGCTGGTCCGTACTCCTTCGACTCGAACAGGAAGCTCCCGAGGACCATGTTCGACTTGTCGCGGACCGCGGCCGTGGCCGAGACGCGACTGTCGATCTGACCCGCCTTCTCCAGCTGCCGCAGCGCCTCCGCGCTATGGCCCGCCTGCAGCAGCGCGATACCCAGATTGTAGGCCGCAAATCCCTTCAGGCTCTCCGCGCCCTGCAGCCGCTTGAGTACCTCCACCGCGTCCGCCGGCCGCCCGAGAGCCGAGTAAACATTGGCACGGAGGAATTCCAGATCGTCCTTGATGTTGTCCGGCACTGTCCCCTGAATCCGCTCCAGCGAATGCAGCGCATCCTCGGGTTGATCCTTCTGGAACTGGATACGCGCCAGCCGGTACGCCGCCTCGTTCTTGACGGGCTGTTCCACGTCGGCATCGAGAACTGCCTTGATGGCCCGCCCGGCACGCAGATGCATGCGGTAGCGCAGCTCGAAGTCGCCGACCGAGAAATCCGCCTGCCTGATGTGGTACTGGAGTGAATCCAGCTCCGGCTCGTCGAC
>Ga0210406_10001888_pt1 | contig 24638 bp, 23 predicted proteins | sample IncBWC30MmetaG_FD_155454 | JGI IMG/M metagenome (GOLD analysis project Ga0210406, IMG submission 155454) | Forest soil microbial communities from Barre Woods Harvard Forest LTER site, Petersham, Massachusetts, United States - Inc-BW-C-30-M | ecosystem: Environmental > Terrestrial > Soil >...
GGTGGGCTTGTAAGGTTCGCGATTGGAAACGACGAACAGCCTGCTGTCCGCCAGCTTGCTGCGCACGTGCACCGCCAGCCTCTGGGCCGTCCAGATTGATTCGCCTGTCTGCCGCAGTCGGGCTTCGGTCTCCGCGGCCGATCGCGCCGAGGCTAGGCTTCGGGCGATGGTTGCCATCTCGCTCGCCAGGGGCTGGAAGAGGCCGAGATCGGGCGCTGCCGGGCGCGTCGTGCCTCGCTGCGTCCGCAAGGTCCGCATCCACAGCGCAGCTCGCGCGATGGGCCCGGAGAGACTCCAGCGCACAATCAGCAGGGTGACGAACGCGATGATGACTACTTGCACCAGAACGCGCAGAAAGGTGTCGCGCCAGACCTGCCGCGTTTGCGCCGCAATGAATCCTGAGTCGTGCACGATCGCCAGAGCACCGATGACCTTGTCTTCGTGATGCAGCGGCATCGCGTAAATATGCAGCGACGCATTGCCCGAGCGGGCGAACTCGGCCTTGCCCTGGTTCTCGGCCTCCGCCTGCATCACCACCGCTGGAGGCGTACTGAGAACGCTGGCTAGTCCCGGCGTTTCCGCGACGACATCTCCAAAAATGTCAAAAACGGCAATGCCTGCCAGGTGTTCGCGGTTGCCGAAGCGCTGCACAATTCGTTGCAGGTCCCGCAGTGAGCCTTTCTCGAGACTGCGTTCCACGTTCGCCGACAGGCTTTCACCCAGCAGCTCCGCGCGCCGCTCCAAGTCGCGTCGCAGTTCCAGCTTCTCCATGCGGACGGAGTAATACGAGGACAACAGGGACACCAGGGTGATCCCGACGATCAGCGAGACAATGAGACGCAAACTCAGAAGACGCACGCTGTTACCTCATATTGCTGGGAGTCTCGAATCGGCGTCTCGGAAACGCCGCCTTCCTCGGCTACATAGTAGATGCCGATCAAGCCCTGACAGGCGAATGTTCTTAAAGAAATTCAGTTGAAGAAAAAGAAGAGCAGGTGCCCGGTGCGAGAGGTCACATGGGCGCCTCTCGCCACAGGCACGGACTAATACACACTAGGATCCAGGCGAAATGCTGGCGATCCGAATCATTTGGGTCTGCGCATCGAGCGTTCCGGTGACCTGGACCGTCTGACCCTCGAACTGCTTCGCCTTTTCCTGATCGTCGAGCGCGTATGTCGCCTTGCTGGCGCTGTCCTTCAATACATACTTCCCGCCGGATTTCGTAATCTTGCCGGAGAACGTCTGCGAATCGGCCGCCTGGTTCATGGACTGCGGTTGGGCCGCCGGATCCGCGGGCTGCTGCTGGGCTGTCGGCTGGCTTGGCGTCTGGTCCTGCGCATTCAGGCGCGGCTGGATTATGCATAACCCGACCACCAGTGCCAATATCATTAAGAGTCTTGGAAACTTCGACTTGTACATTACTAACCTCCGAGAAACTTAATCGCGTGCTTCGTGGGATTAACAGCAAGCACGTTGCCAAAGCCGGTTTGACGATGTATGTGATTGATTCAAAGATCGCTTCCCAGCTGTGCCTTTTTCTTCCATGCAATAGCGGGATGGCCAATGGCGAATTATTTACTCGCTTCCTCAGATTTCATGACCGCACGTCGATCCGCCATCGGGTAAATACCGTAGATAGTTTCGACGTGTGGGATTAGGCGTAGTCTGATGTTCCAATGAAGAGCGACGACGACAAGGTGCGAGTGGATAAGTGGCTCTGGGCGGCCAGATTTTTCAAGACGCGCGCGCTGGCTGCGCGAGCCTGCGAACTCGGGCGCGTTCGTTGGAACGGACAGCTTTCAAAGGCGGCGCGCGAGGTGCGAATTGGCGACATGCTGCAATTGATCAATGACACCGGCGACTTCCATGTGGAGGTGCTGCTTCTCAGCGAATTGCGCGGACCGGCCTCGATCGCGCGGACGCTTTATCGCGAAACAGAGGAAAGCCGGGAACTGCGACTCAAGTTGGCCGAAGAGCGCAAAGCCGCGCGCCAGGTTGAATCGCCCACCGAAGGGAGGCCTTCCAAACGCGATCGCCGCCAAATCAATCGGCTGCGCGGAAGAACCTAAGTGCTAGAACATAACCTAGATACGCACTTGTCGCTACTCTGTTTCTCTTGCGCGGGTTCCGTGGCCTGCATATACTCGTAAGGTTTGCCCACCTGAGGAAGAGAAAGTACGTCTCGCGGGTGCTCAGTTTCATACTCGGGCCAAGAGCCCTGCAGTCTTCGGAGAACTTTCATGGAAACCTCACTTACGCTGGAACAAGAAAAAAATCCCTGGGAATCACAAGCGGCGCGATTCAACGTTGCTGCCGAAAAGTTGAACCTCGATCCAGGTCTGTGGCGTGTTCTGCAACAACCCAACCGCGAAATCATCGTCCACATCCCGGTCATGATGGATACCGGACAGCTGGAAGTCTTCACTGGCTACCGTGTGCAACACTCCATCGCCCGCGGCCCCGCGAAGGGCGGCGTGCGCTTTGCTCCTGACGTCACGCTCGACGAAATTCGCGCCCTCGCCAGCTGGATGACCTGGAAGTGTGCCGTGGTGAACATTCCCTTCGGCGGCGCCAAGGGCGGAATCATCTGCGATCCCAAGAGCATGTCGCGGGGCGAGCTGGAACGCATGACGCGCCGTTACACCTCCGAGCTGATCGAGTTCATCGGTCCCGAAAAAGACGTTCCCGCACCTGACGTGAATACCAACGAACAAACCATGGCGTGGATGATGGACACTTACTCCATGCACATGCGGCAGACCGTTACCGCGGTAGTCACGGGCAAGCCGCTGAACATGGGCGGATCGCGCGGACGCCGTGAAGCCACCGGCCGCGGCGTGATGATCATCGCCGATGAGTCGATCAAGCACCTAAAGATGAATAAGGAAACCACCCGCGTCATCATCCAGGGCTTCGGCAACGTCGGTTCGAATGCGGCGCTGCTGATGCACGCGGCGGGCTACAAAGTCATCGGCATTGGCGAGTGGGACGGAGGCCTCTACAACAGCAAGGGCATCGATATCGCCGCACTCACTGAGTATCGCCAGAAGGAAGGCACCATACACGGCTTCAAGGGCGCCGAGCGCGCCAACACGGAAGAGCTGCTGATCACCGACTGCGATGTGCTGGTGCCTGCTGCGACGGACTTCGCTCAATGCCGATCAGGTAAAAGCCAAGATCCTGGTGGAAGGCGCGAACGGGCCGACTTCGGCCGCGGCGGACGATATCCTCGCTGACAAGCACGTGTTCGTTATGCCTGACATTCTGGCGAACGCGGGCGGCGTGACAGCTTCTTACTTCGAGTGGGTGCAGGACCGCCAAGGCTACTTCTGGAAAGAGTCGCTCGTGAACGATCAGCTGAAAGACATCATGGTCGAGTCGTTCGATTCCGTCGTCAGCTATGCCGAGAAGCACCATGTGAACAACCGCATCGCGGCCTATATGCTGGCCATCGACCGCGTGGCGTTCACGATTCGCCAGCGCGGAATCTACGCATAGAGGGGTGTGCATTCGCGGTAAGGGGAACCTGTTATTTCCGATCAAGCTGGCTCCGATGAAGGAAGTGAAGAAGTGGAAGCTGTTTGGTGCCGATCTGGGAGTCGATTCGGCGCGCGAGGTGCGAGAATATTTCATTCCTGGCTTCAGCAAGTGGAAGGAACACGATTCGTATCAGGCGGCCCTACGGGGGTTGGTGGGGGTAATCATCCGTTGCGAGATTTTGGATATGGTTTTTTCGCAGACGCAATCCACTCCCGAATACCTTGACAGCATCGCATCGCACGGCGCTTTCGGCGAGGTGAATCTCTGCCGCCACGGCGTGTTGTGCGACTACTGCTTCTTTGGCGGGCCGACGCGGACGGCCTGGAAGAAGCCCGCCTACCCTACGCCGGATTTCGTGTGAAACTGCCGTCAGCACCGGGCGCGGACGCTCTAGCTTCCCGTGTTGTAACTCAAGAATCGTGACATGCTCGCCTGTCGCCTGCCTCCCCGTGGATTGCAACTACTCCCACAGACTCTGAAGCGCTGGGCTAAGGTCTGCCGTCCCGCACGGCGGGACGGGAGTGTCGCCAGCTCAGCTTGTTTGATGAATCCCGGTCTGCATGGCCCGTGCTCCTGCCCGGCAAGAGAACTCCCTGGTTCCGGACTCTTTAAGAGCCGAGGCACGGAGAGGGCACAAGGTTGTCGTTCGTCCACGTGCATTCGAAGGTGATCGTCGATCGCGCGAAGCTTCATATCAACCGCCACATCGCACTAGAAATCCACCTTAATGCGTGTGGCGGTCAGCAATTCGCGTCGTACTCGCCAATCACGAGAGTTCTGAGCGGACAAAAACTCCATTGGATGCAGTTATCCGGCCGGAGCCGCTCTTTTTCTGGACTCTTTTTCTCCTGTTGAAAATCGTGAAAAAAATCTTTTGACGTCTGCCATGCTCCCCCAAACAGAGGCATAATAATTGGCAAGGAAGTGGCCGTGGGGACCGCCCAGTCCAAGGTCGACATGCTTCGCCTAACCTACTCCCTCCGTTTACTTGCGGTGGCGGTGAGTATGCCAGTGATCGTTCTGGTTATCGCCTGCGCAACCCTGCTGCATCCCATTACCTCCCTAAGAACAAAATTCCACACATCACTCCGCCTCTGGATGAGCGTGATGGACTGGATTAAGGGCATCCCCATCGGCTACACCTATTGGGTGCAATATCATGCACCCGCCATGCTCGACGAGATCGTGGTACACCATGAAGAGTAGGCGCAAAAGCCCTGATTTTACGCGGTTGCTTTCATAGCAAGCGGTGAACGATAATCAGCTTGGCGGTGGCGAGACGGCGGCGCCGCGCCTCAGTCCGCTTTTGTGAACCTTCCGAACTACATCACGCTAACGCGGATTCTCAGCATTCCCGTGCTGATCTGGATTTTGTCGAGCAGCCATTTCAGTTCCATCAACGGCGACCGTGAACTGTTGGCGTCCGCGCTTTTCATCGCAGCGTCCCTCACCGATGCGATCGACGGCTATCTAGCGCGCAAACGCGCCCAGGTAACAACCATCGGGATGCTGCTGGATCCGGTGGCGGACAAGCTGCTGGTTGCCGCGGCGTTCATTACGCTCGTGCAGTTCAATCCCGGGACCGTGCCGGCGTGGATGGCGGTCATCATTATTGGGCGGGAGTTCCTGGTGAGCGGCCTGCGTTCGATCGCGGCGTCGGAAGGCTTCACCATCGAAGCCAGCGACCTCGGCAAGATGAAAATGGTGGTGCAGATTGTGTCGGTGGTGGCGTGCATCGTCGATCATCATTGGACGCTGCTGCCGTGGTATTTCCTGTCGTTGCCGGTGCATCCCATTGCGCTGGCATCGATCTGGATTATGGTTGGCCTGTCACTGGTGTCGGCGGCGGACTACTTCATCGCATTCTGGAGCAAGATCAGCCAGCACTCGGAGAAGCGGCGCCGACGGCGTTCGTTTGTGTTGAGCCGGCGCAGGAAGCGCAACGATGTCCCCGCGATTTGAAGCCCGATCCGTGACCTGGTCTACGACTGTCGAGTACAGTCAACAAGAACGAGCGCTGTTGCTAGGGCTTGCCCATCGCTCGATTGAGGCGGCGCTGGAAGGGCGGAAAATAGACTTCACCGCGCCAAGTGCTCACCTGTACGCGATGCGCGGAGCGTTCACGACACTGCATCTTGGCGGTAAGCTCCGCGGTTGCATCGGATACGTCGTTCCGAGGTACTCGTTGTACCGGACGGTGGCGGAAGCTGCGCAGGCGGCCGCCTTCGAAGATCCACGCTTTCAACCGGTTACGGCGGAGGAGGTTGGCGATTTGTCGATCGAGATCAGCGTGCTGTCGCCCCCGCGGCCAATCCGTGCCGAGGAAGTTGCGGTCGGGGTACACGGCCTGATCGTGACCCAGGGAAACCGCCGCGGGTTGCTCCTCCCGCAGGTTCCCGTGCTATGGCATTGGAACCGAGAAACGTTCTTGTCGCAAACCTGTATAAAGGCCGGCTTGCCAGCCGATTCCTGGATGCAAGGTGCTGATCTGCAAGCATTTACGGCTGAAGTGTTCGGCGAGGACGTCCCTGCTGTCGAGCCGGAATAGACCTCAGGCGACCGGTTTTTGCGGCAAAATTCATTGTTCCACAACAAGGTAGTTGCATCCTGCGGTGTGCATCTGTACCATCGGGACGCCCTATGCACGCCTCACCGACCGTTTTCGCATCCCGTATTCAACGCTTCCGCCTTCCCCGCGTCTGCGTCGCCGTGGTAGGCGAAGATGCGTCTAATATTATCGACCGTGCCGAGTCGCTTGTACGTGATAACCCTTTTCTGGAGTTCAGGTTAGACTACCTTTCGAACCCCGCGGCCGGGTTCCCCAAGCTGAAGCATTTTCTCGATTTGCACCCGGAGGCGACGGTAATCGCCACCTGCCGCCGGGCGGTCAATGGCGGAAAGTTCAAGGGTAGCGCGGCCGCACAACTGGACATTCTGACCAAGGCCGCAGCCCTGGGATTCCAGTTGGTTGATGTCGAGCTGCAGAGCGCCGAGATCCTGAAGGCCGCCGAGCTGGCGCAACTGAAAGACCGGGTGGGAGTGATCCTGTCCTTCCACGACTTCAAGGGCACCAAGCGCCTGGAAGATACTTTCGTGGCGATGAAGCATTATCCCGCGGACTTCTACAAAGTGGTTTCGACGGCCACTACGTTGTATGACAACGTGCAAATGATGAAGTTTCTGCAGGCCCACTCGGCGCGGCACGAGATGGTGGGACTCTGCATGGGCGAACAGGGAATCATCAGCCGCGTGCTGGGGGTAAGGGCGGGCAGCGTGTTTACCTTTGCGGCCGCGACTCGCGGGGAGGAAACCGCGCCGGGCCAAGTGACGGCGAGCGAATTGCGCGATACCTATCGCATCGAAATGGTCGATGCAGCCACGCAGGTTTACGGAGTTGCGGGCGATCCGGTGGCGCACTCGATGTCGCCGGTGATGATGAACGCAGCGTTCCGGCGCGAGACGGTGAATGCGGTGTTCATCGGGCTGCACGCCAAGACGATGAAAGACCTGATGGCCTGCGTGCCTGATATTCCGATACGCGGGCTGAGTGTCACCATGCCGTACAAACAGGACATCGTCGAGGTGCTGTCGAATTCCGATACGTTGACGCGGCAGATTGGCGCGTGCAACACCGTGGTCCGCGGGCAGGACGGAAAACTCTATGGCTTTAATACCGATGTAGCGGGCGTGGTGGTTCCCCTGGAGCAGCGACTGACCCTGCAGGACGCGAAGATCCTGGTGCTCGGTGCGGGCGGTGTGGCTCGATCGGCGGTGTTCGGACTCAAGAATAAAGGTGCGGAAGTCTACGTCACCAACCGCACTGCGGAGAAGGGCCAGGCGCTGGCGCGGCAGGCGAAAGCCAAGTATGTGAAACGAGCGGACGTCGCCAAGATGACTTTCGACGTGATCATCAATGCCACGCCGCTGGGCATGGGCGCAAACCGACAATCACCCCTGGAAGAAAAAGAACTGAACACGAAGTTCCTCTTTGACCTGGTGTACGTCCCGGCGGAGACAAAGCTCATTAAGATGGCGCGCGCCAAGAACATTCAAGTGATTTCCGGACTGGAAATGTTCGTGCAGCAGGGTGCGCGGCAATTCGAGATATGGACGGGGAAACCTGCTCCGATTGCGGAAATGACCTTTGTGGTGACCAAGGCGCTGGAACGTATGGAACCCGCACCGGCGGAAGAAGAGGTTCCGCCTGCCAAGCCACAGAATCATTCCGCGGAGAAGCCAGCGCCGAAGCCGCCTGCCAAGGCCCCGGCGAAGACCGCCAGCAAGAAACCGGCGAAGGCGGCTGCCAAGAAACCTGCGCCTGAACCCGCGACAAAAGCGGCGAAGAAGCCGGTGAAACGCTAGTTTCACTCGGCTTATGTCGACCCGCGGCGCCTGCGATTCCTAGGCAATGGCCGAAACCTGCCGTCCAGTGCGGGTTTTGACGCGCCGCCACTTTTCTGAACACTAAAAAAGCGCGATTTACCTGCACTTCTTTGTTGCAGTTTTGTAGCTATTGGGCTTAGGATGGGAAATGGAAGCGGATCTTCACCGCTTCCACCTTAAATCAGAACAAAGCCCCACGTTCGAAGTCGGATAATCCCTTGTGCGCAGAGGTTGGTAGAGCTGCGTGTGAGCTTCCCAGGAGAAGACGGAGATGGCGTGGTACGCGTACTGTATTACCGAGCAATCGGGCTTGCAAGGTGGTAGCCGGGCCCGACGCCCATTTGCACTGGAGAACTTGAAGGGCGTGAATGACGCCCCGGTTCTGGCCTATCCAAGCGGAGATTTCGCAGTTGTGGTGAGCGAACACTCTCCATCCCAAACCCTTACCCAACAATCCATGGTCGAACATGCTCGAGTCATCAGCGAGTGTTTTCGGACGCTAACGGTACTGCCGTTTCGCTTTGGAACCATCTTCGAGTCTGACGAAGCACTGCGTCGTGCGGTCCGGGGAAACCGGAAGACCTTTCTGGAGAGTGTGGCCCGGCTGCGAGGCAAGTCGGAAATGCACGTCAAGATACTCGTGAAGGACGGGACCGTGATGGAAGCAGTCACGGATGCTCCGGTCGGCGTGGGCGGGGAATATCTCCGCAGGCTGCGTGACCAGGCAAGCCGCGACCGCGAGCGCCAGACCAAGGCCAGGGCGGTGTCGATGCAAGTCCACAAACTCTTCTGTCCGCTGGAAGAGGATGTGGTCTGCAAGCGCACCGATTCCGGCAGCATGCTCATGGATTTTGCCCACCTGATCGATTCCAGCACCGTCACCAAATACCAGAACCGCTACTCGGCAGCCACCAGGCATTTCAAGGACTGCCAAGTCACCATCACCGGACCGTGGCCGCCCTACCATTTCATGCCCGGGAAACTACGGACGGTGCCGGGCGGGAACTAACTTCGGGCCAGATTGACATCATAAAGCGATAGAGGCGGCTTAGTAGCCGCCTTTGCCGTTTGTACGGGAACGCTGAAATGAGAGACGCAAGTCCAGCCAGGTTTGGCGTGGACGTGTTCTCCCGTTTCGCGCCGCTGCAACTTTTCCAAACGAACCCTGCGCAAAAATCACTCGGCCGAGAGTCAAGCCGGTTCCTAACAGGGCCAACGACCAAGGCTCGGGAACCGCCAAAGGGGACATCGCTGCTCCAAAGGCTCGCTGTTCCGTCCTGCGCCGAGACAAATCCGTCGGCGTATTGCAGAGCATTGGTTTCAATCACCAATTGCGGCGTCGTCTGTCCCGGAGCAGATTCGTCTGACGCGGGGAAGCTGAAACCGACCACGGAGCCGTTCAAGCTGCGATCAACTAACGTCGGATCGTGTACGCCAAACGGGTTCGTGCCGACGTCGACGAGGACACTTGCGAAGTTGAACATCGATAGCGCTCGTCAATGTCGGGCCCATGGTTCGTGAACTGGTAGACGAAATCCAAACATCCCGAGCACCAGGTGTTCGCCGGGTCTGAGCAAACCCACTTCGTGAAGTCGGCACTGAATGTGGGGGTCCTAATGGTGCCGGTTTGCGTGGCCATCAGCGTTCCCGTGGGGAAGAGCGGGCTGACAGGCACTGAGTTTCCGTTGCTGAGTACCGAGGCCTGGGCGAGCGGGCGCCAGCAGGACTGCCACCAGCATGCATAACATGCATAAAAGGTTCGGGGCCCGTCGGGTTGCAAGAATTGACTTAACCATCAAAAGCCTCCAAAGCTCAAAGGCCTCCAAGGCTTGGAACCGGGACTGCGTAGTTCCCAAGGGTAAAACAGTGACCCGTCGGACGATCGGGCGGGAAAACGGCGAAGTGAAACCATGCTGGAGAGGGCAGGCACTGCAAAGGATCCGGCAATGGCCGTAGCTGGAATAAGGAATACTACCCAGGACGGAACGTCCTACTACTCTGAGTCTTTTGGGAGTACGAATCTCCAATTTTCGGGAAGAGAGAATCAAAGGTCCGCAACAAGCCTGAAACGAAAGGGTTCCCGAATCGGGAGGTCGGCCCCGAAAGCAAAACCCTCAAAGCACGCGGAATATTGACGGGTTTTAGTGCGGGGCATATGATCGTCCATTCGCCATGCAGCAATCTGCTTATGGCGATCGGGGCTGGTGGGTGTGGAGTGTGCAGCAATGGATAAAAAGAAGTTGGAAGCTTTCAAGAAACGGCTCGAAGAGCGACAACGCGAATTACGATCCAATGTGAGCCGCACCGCGCAGGATGGCCGCGAGGCCGACCTCGAATCGGCGCAGGATATTGCGGACCGCGCAGCGAACTCTTACACCAAGGAATTCCTGTTCAGCCAGAGCAGCAGCGAGCGCCAGATCCTGCTGATGGTTGACAACGCGCTTAGCCGCATTCGCGAAGGGACGTTCGGCGAGTGCATCGCCTGCGGCGCGGAGATCAATCCTAAGCGCCTGGAGGCGGTGCCGTGGACGCGGCACTGCATCGAGTGCCAGGAAAAAGTGGAGCAGGGCTTGCTGGAGGCGACGGGAACTTAATTCTCCCAGACAGCTCATGGTGCGAAGAGAAGCCGCCGGTTTTGGCGGCTTTCGTTTTGCGCGAAATTGTCATGCGGGTTTATTGCGGCGGTTTCTTCTTGCCCCTGCCTAACAAGCCGTCCAGGGCGTCCTGAATTTGTTGCTGCTGCGAAGGTTGCTGACCGGACTTTCCTGCTTGTTGCCCCTGCGCTTGAGATTTCCCGCCAAGCAGCGAGCCGAGAATACCGTCGGCCGATGGAACGATGTTGTTGAGTTTCATCTGCGCGATCTTCTGCAAATCGGGAGCGACTACGGGATGGCTCATGGTGCCGCCGATGATGACGGGAAGAACCAGCTCGCCGTTCTTGTTGGCCAGTGCGGTGTTGAGATAACCGGCGACATTTGATCCTCCGACTGACTGGCTGAAGGCTTTGTCGAGCACCGCTGTGAGGTGAAGGCCGAGCGCTTCGTTTACGAGGTTGATGGTCCCGGTCGCAGCAATAGTGCCGACGTCGAGGGTGGCCTTCAAGTCGTTGGTGTTTGCGGCGCCGTTACGCACGTCGAAGGTTCCGCTCATGTTGGAAATCGCGGTGTAGCCCTTTGAGCCTCCTGAGAACTTCCCAATTTTGCCCAGTTCATTCATCAGGTCAAGCTTGGTGAGCTTGCCATTGGTGAGTGTGAAGGCAAAAGGTCCGTTCAGGTTTTGCGTCACATCGCCGGAGGCAGGGGTCGAGAAGGTCTGATTGACCGTGGCGTTCAGTGTTCCGTAAACGGTGTCTTTGGTGTTGCCCACTGCTGTAAGCAACTGGTTGGCGTCGGCGCCCGTGAGCCTGGCGTTCACCGCAAAGGCCGAGGCCTCGTGACGAAGATCGGCGGTGATGCTGCCGTTGATTTGTCCGCCGTAAACCTGCGCGATCAGCGGATTCATCGTGATGACTCCGTGGTTGAGGTTGACGTTGGAGTGTACGTTCGACAGCGTGGTGCGGTCGTACACCAGGCTTCCGACTGTGATGGTGCCGCTTCCGGTCGAGGTATCGAGGAAGCTGGGCTGTGGCGCAGGCGCGGCGTAGGCGCTAGGTACCAGGGTCCACGATGCCTCAGCCTTCTTAGCGGGAGCGGGCTTGTTGACCACCAGCTTCTGGAGTTCCGCGATGTTCAACTTGTCGGCTGCCAGGGCGAAGGTAAGGCGCGGCGCCTGAAAGTTGGCGACACTGAGATTGCCACTGGCGTTGGTCGATCCGACCGAAGCCGCGAGGTTGGTCATGTTGAGCGAGTTCTGGGTGAACTGCAGGTTGGCGTTGCGAACATTGATCGGCTGCGTCAGCGACGGTATCCTCAGAGTAGCGTTCTGCACCACCCCCGAGCCGGTGAAGTTCATCGCATCTGTGTTCTTGATGGGGCCAACGGCATGCATGTCGATGGTGACTGCTCCACTGCCGCTCATTCCCTCGGCGGCGCTGACGCCGAAGGCCTTGGCGATGTTCAGCAGCTCGTCCAGCTTGGCATGAACGGTTTTGAACGTGGCATCGACGGTGGGCGAAGGGGTCGTGTATTGGGCGATGCTCATCTGCCCGGAGAGCGTGGTTGCGCCCGAGGTCACCGTAAACGGATTGGAACGGATGTCCTGCGGGGTCATCGCGAGATCGATGGCCGGAACCTTGACCGCCTGCGGAATGTCCTTGCCGATTACTTCAAGGTTGTGGCCATTCACGGTTCCATTGAGGGCGAGACGATCGGTGGGGCCTTGCGCGTGAACATGCGCCGTGAGCTTACCGGCGATCTTTGTGTTCGGACTGAAGGCAACTCCGAACGCTGCCGCGAGGCGCGCCGCATCTTCTATGGAGGCGTCCTTGGCAGACACGTTGAGGTCAGCCACTGCGGTCGGCCCGTGAGTGTTGAGCGTTCCGGTGACAGCCAGCGGAGTCGAGCCCAGCTTTAGCTCGCCTTTTCCGATCTGGATTACATCGTTATTGAGGTCGTCGGTGACGTTGAAGGCTGCGGTGATCGGGTAGCCGGCTTGCACGTTGTGGATGACGGCGTCGTCGATCTTGAGCGAACCCATGGCGGACATCTTGCCCCCGGCATTGGTCAGATCAGTTGAGCCGGAGAGCATGGCATCCGTGCCCTCGAAAGCCGCGGTGTTGAGGAACTTCTGCGCTCCGGCGAGCGAAACCTCATTCAGCTTGACCTTGCCGTCAAAGGGAGTGTTTAACATCTGGGCCTGATTGATGGGGCCAGCTTTGCCGCTTAGAGATATGGTCTCTGCTCCGCGTCCGGGGACATGCGCAGTCAGGTCGATGGAGAACGGCTGATTCCGCGCGTAGTCCTTCAGCGTCAGGTCAATGTGGTCGTAGACCGCGCGGGCCTGATGTTTCTGCAAATCCGTGACCGCCACCTGCCCGTCGGCGATCGCAAGTTCGTCGAGAGCAAATGAACTTCCGCTGGTGGCCGCCGGAGCGGGCGCCGGAGGCGGGGCGGTTGTGGGCTGGGCAGGAGCAGGTGCTCCAGTTGCTCCCGTGACAAGAGCCGCCGGAGCCTGGCCGAGGCTGGCGAAGTTCCACAGGCCGGCCTGGTCCTTGATCAGCTCGATCTTGGGACGCTTCAGGCTGAGGCTCTGAATAGCGATCGTCTTGCTGAGCAGTGGAAAGAGTTTCACGCTGACGTCCAGTTCGCCTACGTCGGCAAATGGGACGTTGGTGCGGAACCTTGGATCTTCCGCAATCACCACGTTCTGCACCTGCACCCGGAGCGGAAAGACCGCCAGCGACATGGCCCCGAGCTTGACCGGGCGATTGAGGCGACTCCGCAACTGCGCCTGGATTTCGCCACGGTACTGGTTGACGTCGATGAAGTGCGGCAGCGCCAACATTGCCAAGACCACAACGACGATGAGGGCGACGACACCGATTGCGATCTTCTTCATACAGGCCTCCTGTGTTCAGACGGCTGGCGCTGATCCGGCTCTGCCGACCCGGACTCAAGGAAGTTCCCCCGTTTGAAATAGAAGACTTTCCATAGCTTGCGGTTGCATCTTATCGGGGGTTGCAAAGAACTTCTTGGTGTGGACGCGTGCGGGCTTCGGCAAGACCGTACGAGATTGTATCGCGAAAGGGGTTCTCAAGACGGCGCGGTTGACGTCTCGTCTTCTTCGGCGTGGATGAGGCCGAACTTCTTCAGTTTGTAACGCAATGCGTCGCGGCTGATGTCGAGCAGTCGTGCGGCGTGGGTCTGATTCCCATTGGCCTGCGTCAAAGCCACCTCAACCAGGACCGCGCTCAACTTCTTCGAGCGATGTGCCGCCCTCGGGAATAGAAAGCTTGGGCAGACTGCGGCCATCGGGCAACTGAGTAGGGTCTCCGCCGTTGCCGCTGCTGCCAGATGACATTTCAAACGCAGTGTAGGAGCCTGCTGCTGGGCCACGGCGAACGGCATGTAGGTCGACCGGAGTACGTCCCCCTCTTCCAGCAGCATGGCGCGCTCGACTGCGTTCTTCTGCCTGAGAGACCAACGAACCAGCTTCTCGTCGTCGACGATGAGAACCTTTTCCGATGGCATTGCGTATCAGCAGGTTAGTGCGTTGACGCGCGCGGACGCGATTTTGATGTTCTGTTCCGTTATGGAACGGCGGCTGCACGCGCAGGATCAGTAGCTTTGAGGAGCTGTCCGGCGACGGACACGGATTTCGCGTTACGAACAGCTTCGTAGCTGAGTCAGGCGGCAGCGGCGTCCATATTCATTTACTTCCGTTGGTGGTAAGAATGCAATGACTTACTTAGGAGCTGTCGGCTCGTAGGAGATGCAATCATGGAATCGGTACTGCAAGACCTGCGCTTCACCGCCCGTCAGTTGTTAAAGAACAAAACCTTCACCCTGACGGCGGTCCTGTCACTTGCCCTGGGCATTGGAGCCACGACTGCGGTCTTCAGCGTGGTGTACGGGGTTCTCATGGATCCTTACCCGTACAAAGATGCCAAGCGCATGGTGCACGTGGAGTTGTTCGACAAGGAAGGGCGCCAGATGGGGCTGGTGTTCAACACCGGTGCGGAACTGAATGACCTGAAGCAAGCCAAGTGCGTGGACGAGATTTTCATGCAGGGCGGTAACACGGTGACCATGACGGGTAGCAACCAGATCCCGGTCTCCGTGCAGTTGGGCGAATACACGCCGAACCTTTTCGAATACATGGGAGTTCCGCCGCAACTGGGCCGCCAGTTCACTTCCGCAGACTTGACTGACGGGAAAGCGTCACCCATAGCCGTGCTGAGCTATCTGTTCTGGAAGAAGCAGTTCGGCGCGAGCCGTGATGTGCTCGGCAAAACCATCGAACTGGACCACAAGATTTACACCATCATCGGGGTGGCCGCTCCGCGCTTTACCTGGGGTGATTCCGATGTGTACGTACCGTACACTCCGACCGGCGATCCCCACGATTACCGCAACAGCTTCATCAAACTCAAGCCGGGGGTCACGCTGGAAGCTGCCAACGCAGAACTCCAGCCGTTGGTTCTAGGTTTCCGCGATCGCGACCCTAAGGGCTATGCGCCGGTTGTTCGCACCAAGACGGTGACGCTCAATGAGCAGGTGCTGGGCCAATTTTCGGGAACGCTGCTGCTGTTGTTTGGTGCCGTGGTACTCCTGCTGATCATCGGCTGTACCAACGTCTCCATCCTGATGCTCGCGCGGAGCACGGCGCGGACGCATGAGCTGGCACTGCGCTCCTCGATGGGAGCCTCACGCTGGCGCGTCATGAGGCAACTCCTCACGGAGTCGGTGCTGTTGTCACTGACAGGCGCCGCGGTTGGCGTGCTGATGGCGTTCAGTGCGGTAAAGTGGATCGCCGACGCGTTACCTTTCTATTCGTTCCCGCATGAGGCCGCTATCCACGTAAGCCTCCCAGTTCTGTTCTTCTCCGTGCTGCTGGCCGTTCTGACCGGGGTTTTGTTCGGCATCTCGCCGGCACTGCAGTTGTCGCGGCCCAATTTGAGCGAACTGATCCAGTCCGGCTCAGGGCGGCATTCGGGCGGAGGCGGCGACAGGAGGACGCATCGTCTTCTGATCACTGGCCAGGTGGCACTGACACTCGTTCTGCTAACCATAGCCGGTGCCGCGACCAGGGCGTTTCTCGCCGCGTATCGCGTGCCCCTTGGCTTTGACGTCGAGAAGGTGACGAGTCTCAACTTGGCGTTGCCGCGAAAGTCCTACCCGGGTTGGACCGAACGCGCCAACAAATACGAATCCGTTCGGCAGGCGATTGCGTCGGCGCCGGGCGTTGAGCAGGTAACCATATCTTCAACCTGGCTGCCCCCTCTGCAAGGGTATACCGTCAAAACCGAAATCGAAGGGAAGGGGGAGCTAACGGGAATCCAATCGCAAGTGGTATTGACGACTCCTGAGATGTTCGCCACGCTCGGTATTCCGCTGGTCCAGGGTCGCGACTTCACGCAAGCGGAGATGATGCGCGGCGCGCACGTCGCGCTGGTGAACCAGGCATTTGTGCGCAAGTACCTGGGTAATGGCGATCCTATCGGGAATCATGTGAAGAGTCCGATGCTGAAATTCGATCAACAGGATTTCGTCTTCGGAGAGGACAATGAAGGTTGGTTCGAAATCATCGGCGTCGTTGCCGACGCACGCAATAACGCCGGATTCCGCAATAGCGAGGGCAACGGGAAGCAGCGGCCGATAGAGCCGTCCTTTTATGTGCCGCACACAGTGGTGCTCACTCCATACATGAATTTCCTCGTACGCACCCGAGGAGACGCAGGTTCCGCAGTCCGGTCAGCCGAACACAAAATCCACGCGCTAGATCCCGAGATTGCTGTGGTCGACCAGCATCCGCTGACCTGGTACATGGAAACTATGATCTGGGGACAGCAGCGTTTCATCGCGGCGCTCTTCGCTGTTTTCTCGTTCCTGGGTCTGGTGCTGGCTGCGACGGGGTTGTACAGCGTTGTGTCGTACTCCGTGAACCAGCGCAGACAGGAAGTGGGAATTCGTATGGCGATGGGAGCACAACGACTCGACATCATCCGTCTCGTGCTGCGTTCAGTCGCCGCAACCGTGGGTGTCGGGATCGTAGTAGGACTTGCAGCCAGCATCGGACTCAACAAGATTGTGTCGCACTGGGTGCAGAGCAGCTCTCGCGATCCGCTTATGCTGATTACTGTCGCATTGATTCTGGCGGCTATCGCGGTGCTGGCGTGCGTCCTGCCAGCAAGACGCGCGGCCACGCTAGACCCGGTGAAGGCGTTACGGACGGAATAGCAGGGGATGGAACCATCAGGATCTAACGGCGCTGGCGAAGCTCAGCGCCGTTTTCCTGCATTTCGTCACATTCGGGTGGTGCCCACCAAAACCGGTGTCATGAAGATGCGATAGAATCGGCGATCTGGACGCTGTCGTTTTTCCCCATAAGGTGTATTGCTGTTCGCTGCCTCGTCACCGATTCAAATCAATAAAGGAGAAACTATGAGTACTAAAGTCTCGCCTGTACCGCCGGGTTATCACACCATCACCCCGCACATTTTCGTGAGTGACGCGAAGAAAGCCGCCGAGTTTTATCAAAAGGCCTTTGGCGCGGAGGTCCGCGGCATGGCCGAAGCCCCGGATGGCAAGATCATTCACGCTGAAGTCAAGATTGGCGATTCCATCCTGATGTTCAACGACGAGGCTCCGCAGATGGGAGTGCTGTCGCCAACCTCCACCAAAGCCAGCACCTGCGTAACGCTCCACATGTACGTGCCGGACGCCGACAAGGTCTTCGCTTCCGCCGTAGCCGCAGGGGCGAAAGTAACCATGCCGCTGGCCGATCAATTCTGGGGTGATCGCTACGGAACCGTCCAGGACCCGTTCGGCCACAGTTGGTCGATCGCGACGCATATCAAGGACCAGACACCGGAAGAAATGAAGGCGGCGATGGACGAAGCCATGTCCAAGGTGCCGACCCACGCGTAGTTCTGGCAGGGGCGAAACTCTGTGAACTAAAACTCCGGGACGCGCTCTGCGGGGCCGCGTCCCGGGGGGAGCGAATGCGAATGCCGGAGCAAGCGCTCGGTGCCTCACGACAGCCTAGCCTTTAGTAGCGCCTGCTCCGTGCATTTTCGCGCGGTCAATCAGCATCTGAACCTCTTGGTTCTGGTCGTAGTTGGGATTGGTCTTCAACACCTGCTCCCAGACCACGACTGCGCCCCAGAACCGCTCGCGAACGGCGACTGGCGATGTCCGGAAGTTCAGGCCGATGACTGCCAGCGTCGGTTCCACGGTAACCCCTCTTATACGGTGAGTAAAGCACAGCGAATGCCAAACAGTTGAGGTCCAACGGAATCCAGCTAACGCATTGGAAAAATTAAACTTAAACTCTTATTCGCAGCTATCAGCGCTGTTCCAAAATGGGAGTTTTGCGGCATATCGCGCGGCCAGCGCGTTTTCTCCCACGCAGTCAGAGAGAAAGTGGTGTGGAAAAGCGTAGCTTGGGGAGTTACATTACTTGCGCCGTCCCCGACGGTATTTGTTGTAATTTTCAACACTCGAAGCGGTTGAGACAAAGGAGACAAAGATGACTTTAGTGAAAAGAATTGCACTCGTAGGCCTAGCCCTTGCTCTGGTGATTCCGACCGTCGCCGCCGCCCAGAGCTCGGGCGCTGACACTTTCAAGGCGAAGTGTGCCATGTGCCATGGCGCCGACGGCAGCGCCAGCACCGGCATGGGCAAGAGCTTGGGACTCAAGCCGCTCGGTAGCTCTGAAGTGCAGAAGATGTCCGATGCCGACATGACCGCCATCATCGCCAACGGCAAGGGCAAGATGCCCGCGGAGAAAGGGAAGCTGACGGACGCCCAGATCAGTGACGTCGTGAAGTATGTTCGCACCTTGAAGTAAGAGGAGCAGGATCGCACCCAATACGGCAGCGGCTCGCAAGGGGTCGCTGCCGTGTTGCTTCTCTGTCCGCCCGCAGAGTTATACTCTCGTTCATCGGACCGTTGGTCCGATACGCAATGCGATCGATGAAGACCCAACGATTTATCGATTCTGCAACCAACAATTCCCGCCAACGTCTAAACACAGAAATACTCCGCTCTTTACCCATCGTGGAGGCAAGATGAAAGACGACGACGCGCGCAAGCCCGAAACAACTTCGGGAGTCTCGCGACGCGACTTCATGAAGATCTCGGCCGTCACTGCCGCGGTTCCGCTGGTCCTGGGATCCAAGGTGGTCGAGGCCGCCGGTGAGGAAGTTGCCATACATGGCCCCGGCAAAGTCCCAGTCACACTCAGCGTAAATGGCAAGAAGTTGAGCGCTGAGCTCGAACCCCGCGTGACTCTGCTCGATGCTCTTCGGGGGCCGTTCGATCACACTGGAGCCAAGCGCGTCTGCGATCGCGGCGCCTGCGGTGCGTGCACGGTCCTGCTGGACGGCAAGCCGGTCTATGCATGTTCGGTGCTGGCGATCGACGCCCAGGGCGCGAAAATCACGACCATCGAGGCTCTGGCAGAAGGCGACAAACTTTCTCCCGTGATGCAGGCGTTCGTTGAGCATGATGCCCAGCAATGCGGCTTCTGTACTCCCGGATTCGTAGTTGCCACCACGCATTTTCTCGAGCAACATCCCAAGCCGACTGCCGAGGATATCCGTCACGGCCTGAGCGGCAACTACTGCCGCTGCGGAACCTATGACGGTATTCGAGCCGTGGCGCTGGCCCGAGCGGGAGGGAAACAGTCATGAGCCAGTACAGTTGGCCTGATCCGGCGACCCGTCCGCTGCTTGGCAAAAGTATTGATCGCGTTGATGGCCCGTCGAAGTCCTCTGGCCGCGCGAAATACACCTATGACTACAACCCGCAGGGACTGCTTGCCGGCAAGATCCTGCGCTGCCCTTACGCACACGCGCGAATCACCAGCATCGACACCAGCGCTGCCGAGAAGATGGCCGGCGTCAAAGCCGTGCTGGTCATCCAGAAGCCCGGCACCGAGATTTTCTGGGCTGGTGACGAGATTGTCGGTCTGGCTGCGGTGGACGAAAGCTCCGCCGAAGACGCCCTCCGCGCCATCAAAGTGGAGTACGAGGTGCTTCCGCATTTCGTCTCCGACGCTGAACCGCCGAAGACCATTGCGGCCGATACCGGTCCCGTCAGCGCCGATGACTTCCAGGACATGGAAGAGAACCAGGTTCCCGATGAGGAAGTGATTGCCGCGATTCAGAAGCGGGGCATCAGCTTCAAGCCGGCCGACAAAGACTACGCCTCGTACAAGGGCATGGGAGTCGACCCCAGCATCATCGCAGCGTTGCAAGAAGCGAAGTTTGTTGCCGCTGAAGCGAAGCCAAAGTCTCCGTATAAGAAGACCGGGTTGCAGACCCAGGGAACTCCCGACAAGGCCTTTGCTTCCGCGGCTGCGGTCGTCGAAGGTGTTTACGGAGTGCCCTGCATCGTGCATGCATGCCTCGAATCGCATGGCTCCGCGAGCGAATGGAGCAGCGACAAGGAACTGGTGGTCCACATCTCGACGCAAAATGTATCTGGCATCGCGCCGCAGATGGCGGAACCGCTCGGTGTGCCTGCGGGCGGCATCAACGTCCTGCAGCAGAACATCGGAGGTGGATTCGGCAGCAAGTTTTCTGCCGACCGCTGGGACATCAACACCGCGAATTTGTCGAGGGCCGCTGGCGGCAAGCCGGTCAAGAATTTGCTTGATCGGCAGGCGGAGTTCGAAGTCGCCGGCATGCGTCCTTCGGCCTATGCTCGCGTAAAGATTGCCGCCGACAAAGACGGCAAGATCATCGCCTGGGACTCTCGCTCGTGGGGAACCGGCGGTGTGGGCGGTGGCGGCACTCCTCCTCTGCCCTACATCTTCGAGATTCCCAATCAGCGCAAGCAGAACACGGCGATTTCCACTAACCAGGGAAGCGCGCGCGCCTGGCGCGCGCCCAACCATCCTCAGGCTGCCGTCATCACCATGGGCGCGATCGACGACCTGGCAGCCAAGATAAAGATGGACCCGCTCGACCTGGTCCTGAAGAACATGGATATTGCCGGGCCGCGCGCTCAAACCTACAAGGACGAATTCGCCATCGCTGACGAACTCATGGGCTGGAAGAAGAACTGGCACCAGCGCGGCGACAAAACTCCCGGCAACATCAAGCGCGGACTCGGACTCTCCATGCACACCTGGGGAGGCCGCGGCCACAACAGCGACTGCGACTTCACCATCCATCCTGACGGCTCAGTCGAGATCAAGATGGGCACCCAGGATTTGGGAACGGGCTGCCGCACTATCATCACCATCGTCGCCGCTGACACGCTCGGGCTTCCGATGGAAGCAGTCACGCTGCTCTATGGCAACAACAAATATCCGCAGTCCGGTGGCAGCGGCGGCAGCACCACCTCCGGCGGAGTGACCGCATCCACACGCCGCGGGGCGGTGGATGCCCGCGACGCGCTGTTCGCCAAAGTCGCTCCGTCGCTGAAGGCCCGGCCGGAAGAGTTGGAGGCTGTTGACGGCACTGTTGGCATCAAGAGCGATCCAACCCGCAAACTGAGTTGGAAAGAAGCCTGCGCGAAGATCGGCGCCGTGCCCTTGACGGTGCGCGGCAAGAACCCAAACAAAGATGAACCGCCCGACCTGACCAACAGTGGAGTCGGCGGTGTGCAGATGGCGGATGTCTCCGTGGATATCGAGACCGGAATTGTGCGCGTCAATAAGATGGTGGCGGTGCAGGATTGTGGCCTGGTCGTGAACCTCAAGACCGCGACGAGCCAGGTTTACAGCGGGATGATCATGGGGATCAGTTATGCGCTGTACGAAGAAAAGATTCTCGATCCTGTGACTGGACGCGTGCTCAATCCGAACCTGGAGTTCTACCGGCTCGCCGGCCTGAACGACATCGGCGAGTTGAAGGTACACATGATGACGGGCAAGGGCTACGACGACCGCGGCGTTATCGGGTTGGCGGAACCTGCCGTGGTTTCACCGGGAGCCGCGATCTCCAACGCCGTGGCCAATGCCATCGGGGTGCGCGTGCCGTTCTTGCCGCTCACTCCCGACCGCGTACTCGCGGCGCTCGAACAAGGAGGCGATCATGGAGGCATTTGAGTACGCCAACGCCAGCAAGAAAGAACAGGTAGCTGAGTTGCTCGGCGATCAAGGCGCCATCCTCGCCGGCGGCACCGACCTGTTGGCGCTGATGAAAGACGACGTCGTCGCTCCCAAGCGCCTGGTTAACATCAAACACGTCGACGGGCTGCGCGGCGTCACCTACCAGCCGGGCAACGGACTGCGCATCGGAGCCCTCACGACACTGCAGGAAATCTCGGAATCTGGGAAAGACCTCTCCGCATACCCAGTCCTGACCGAGGCGGTCAAGGAAGCCGCCAGCCCGCAGATTCGCAACCTGGCAACAATTGGCGGCAACATGTGCCAGCGTCCGCGCTGCTGGTACTTCCGCAACGGCATGGGATTACTTCCCAAAACCAAAGACGGAAAGTCAATGGTGGTGGAAGGTGATAATCGTTATGCCGCGATCCTGGGAAATGACGGTCCGGCATATTTTGTGAGTCCCTCGACGATTGCTCCGGTGCTCATTGCTTACGGCGCCAAGATTCGCATTTATTCGCCCAAGGCCAGTGGCACTGGAGTGCGCGAGCTGCCGCTTGAGAAGTTCTTCGTCATTCCCGCCGGCGAGGGCCAGCGTGAGCACGACTTGAAGCCCGACGAGATGGTCATTGAGCTGATCGTGCCTCCGCCGTCGAAGAGCCTAAAGGCCGCTACTTATGAAGTGCGGCAGCGGGCCGCATTCGACTGGCCGTTGTCGATGGCGAGTGTCGCGCTCGAGATGGATGGCAACTCCGTCAAGCGCGCGCGCGTGGTCCTAGGGCACGTCGCTCCTATCCCGTGGGTGTCTCCGGAAGCCGCGCAGGCACTGGTCGGCAAGACCATCACACCTGACACCGCGATGGCTGCGGCGAATGCTGCGGTAGCGCAAGCCAAGCCGCTCAGCCGTAACAAATACAAGATCACTCTGACCAAGGCGGCGGTGAAGCGCGCCGTTCTGAATGCTGCCAGCGGCCGCACAGGAGGTGCTGCATGATGCTATTTCCCGATCAGGAGCGCTTCGACACAAGCTGCGAAACTCTCTGTACGTCGTTGCGTTGGAAGCAGCAATTCATCGGCGTCGATCACGACCCCACAGTGCCGCCAAGCAATGACGGCCTGTTCTGGTGCATTCACACGCAAACGTGCATCGGCCCCGATGGACAGTTGGCCGAGCCCGGCAACTGCGCGTCAGCTGAACGCAAGTGTCACGGAACAGGGAAGTGTGGATGAAGGTTCGGACTCGTGTCGCGATGATGCCTCCGGCCCCGAGTGCACCTGTCCCTACCGGGCGCGTGCGCCGTCACTGCAGCTTACGCTTGTTCCTCACGGTCTCAACCACATCTCGGATTTGCTGTATCACCAGCGCCGGATCTTCAATATGAATGTTGTGCCCGCTGTGTCCGGCGATCACCTGCTTGCTGTTGCGCGAGAGGTGAACTAATTCCGCCTGCTGTTCTTTTCGTTCCTGGTCCAATTGTTTGCACGAAACCTCTGGCGTATCCGGATAGCCGCCTTCGCCTCGGCTGATGACAATCAGCGGCGTGTCACCCAATGGCACAGAGCTGAGTTTCTTGCTCGCGTACCACGCGGCAATCACTTCCTGCGAACTATCCAACTCACTGCCTACCGAGATCGGCAGGAAGGGCTGAACGATTGCCCACAAATACCGCTTCTGGTCTTCGGGAGGCAGCTTGTCGACAGGCGGCTCGACCGCCTCGGGCCCTGCTTGCGGCGGCTGTTGTCGAAGCTCCGCATACTGCTTTTTCTCCCCGTCGTTGAGTTCCAGCCGCGGCGCAGGCAATGTCGTACCCTTCGCTATGGCCCGGATACGCACCGCCTTCCCTTGAATCAGCACGCGCTCGTTCTCATGGGCGGCATCCATCAGCACTACGCCGACAACGTCGCTCTTGTATCGTTCAGCAAACGCGCGCACGACGAAGCCGCCATAAGACTGGCCGACGAGCAGGTACGGTCCGTGAACGCCGGCTTTCTGCAGCGCGGTGTACAACTCCAGGTTGATCTCGTTAAAGCTGCGCGGTAGCGGCCCGGGGTCGCTCCATGCGGAGCCCGCGCGGTCATAACTGCAGGCGCGGGTGAACTTCGCGACATTGGGCTGAACCAGATCCCAGATGAAGGAGAAGTCAGCACTCCCATTTTCGAAGAGACCGTCGGAGCGCCTTGTCCGGTGCAGTGAAGATGGAGTTTGTAACCGCCGATGTCGACCAGTTGGCCGGGCGCAGCAGGCATTGTTGTGCACCCGCCTTTCAGCGGCAGCAACAACGTCGCCATTAGGGCAATTCGAAAATACGCCAGCGTCACAGAAGGCATTTGAGTGGGTACGCGGCTGGATTGTAGTGGGTTCCGTTGCGGGGTTGATCGCGCTAGCGCGTGGGACAGATGCTGGCTCGATCGGGACAGGCTACTTTGTATACAGCCGAATCGAGTCCGCCACGTCGGGATACTGCGCGATCAACTCTTCTGGAACGCCAGTCTCGTAGTCGGCATAGTCAAACCCCGGAGACATGGTTGTTCCCATTAATGCCCACTTGCCCCCGGGCGCGAGCCGGCAGCCTTGCCACACATTGCCACGGACCACTACTTGCGCTTCCTGTCCTGCCGCCAGATCGGTGCCGAGCGTTACCGTGCGGGACATGCCGTCGGGATGGAGTTGCAGCATGACCGCTGGATCCCCCTGGTAAAAGTGAAAGACCTCGGTACCCGGCAATCGGTGCAGGGTGGAAAACGTCTCGAGCGTGATCATGTAGTAGATCGCAGTGCCGATGGACCGCGATCCCCGCGTGCCTTCGGGCAAATACTCCGTCGGCACCTGCCATCGTGAGCGATAGGTTTCGCGGAAGAAGCCGCCTTCCAGCTCCAGCGGCGTCAGTTGCAGCAGTTTTCGTACTTCGTCAGCAGTCATTGTCGCAACAGCGTAGCACCAAAATGGAGGATCAAATCTAATGAAATGGGAGTTCCCCCGGCTCTGCCGGGGAGGCACGCGAAGTTTGACAGATCCGGGAGTCCATCCAAGAAACTCCTAGCGTGAGCCGCGAAGC
>Ga0210406_10001889_pt1 | contig 24610 bp, 23 predicted proteins | sample IncBWC30MmetaG_FD_155454 | JGI IMG/M metagenome (GOLD analysis project Ga0210406, IMG submission 155454) | Forest soil microbial communities from Barre Woods Harvard Forest LTER site, Petersham, Massachusetts, United States - Inc-BW-C-30-M | ecosystem: Environmental > Terrestrial > Soil >...
GGCCAACGGCGCTACGTGGAGACCCTCTCGGCCTACGCACGCCAGTTTCTGGACCAGATGGAACGGCCGGATGTCGATGCGATTGATGGGCTTAGTCCCTCCATCTCGATCGAACAAAAGACCACCAGCCGGAGCCCGCGTTCGACCGTCGGCACCATCACCGAAATCTACGATTATCTTCGCCTGTTGTTCGCCTCGATCGGTGTGCCGCATTGCCCGAAATGCGGGCGGCCGATCACCCGACAGTCGGCAGATCAGATCGTGCAGCGGGTGATGGCGCTCACTCCGGAGGACCGGGTGATGGTAATGGCGCCCATCGTCCGCGGGCGCAAAGGCGAGTTCAAAAAAGAGATGGAGACGCTCGTCAAACACGGTTATACGCGAGCTCGGATCGACGGAGAGCTTGTCGGTTTGGACGACGAGGTCGCCATCAATCTCGACAAGCGAAAAAATCACACGATCGAAGTCGTGATTGATCGCCTGCTGGTGAAGCCGGGGATTGAACATCGCCTGGAAATGTCGGTGGCGCTGGCCATGAAACTGGCGGGCGGGCTGGTGCAGGTTGCGGTGGTCGGCGGCGAGGAGCAGCTTTATTCGGAGAAGCTGGCGTGTCCGGATTGCGGCATCAGCGTGCCGCAACTGGAGCCGCGATCGTTTTCGTTCAACAGTTTGTACGGAGCGTGTCCGGACTGTCACGGGTTGGGCAGCAAGTACGATTTCGATCCCGCGAAAGTGATTACCGACTGGTCGAAGCCGCTGCTCGATGGCGGACTGGGGCCGGGGTCGGCGTCGCAGAATCTGATTCATATGCTGCAGATTTCGGCGGCGGCATATGGAATCGATCTCAATACGCCGTTCGAGAAGTTTTCAGAGAAGACACAGGATTTCTTACTGAACGGCGAGCCGGGACGCGGAGGGAAAACAGGGTTTCACGGCATCTTTGGATATCTCAAGCAGAACCTGGAAGAGTCGAGCTCGGAAGGCTATCGCGATTGGCTGATGGACCACATGTCGGCCACACAGTGTCCGGCTTGCCACGGGAAGCGCTTGCGGCCGGAGAGCCTGGCGGTCAAGGTAAACGGGATGTCGATTGCCGAATTTACAGCGTTGCCGGTGGCGCGCTCGCTGGCCGTAGCCCGGGGCATCAAACTGGCGGGGCGCGAGGCCCTCATTGCCGGGCGCGTCATGCACGAAGTGGTGGAGCGCTTGCAGTTCTTGGATGCGGTGGGGTTGGGATACATCTCGCTGGATCGCTCGGCAGCAACTTTGTCGGGGGGCGAAGGGCAACGGATTCGACTCGCAACGCAGATCGGATCAAAGCTGAGGGGCGTGTTGTATGTGCTCGACGAGCCCTCGATCGGATTGCACCATCGTGATAACGGAAGACTGTTGACGGCGCTCGAAAATTTGCGCGACCTGGGCAATACCGTGCTCGTCGTGGAGCACGATGAAGAGACGATCCGGCGTGCGGATTATGTAGTGGACCTGGGGCCGGGCGCGGGGCGACATGGCGGGAGTCTGGTGTCGCATGGAACTCCGGAACAGATCATGCGTGATCCCAACTCGCTGACCGGGGCGTATATCTCGGGCCGGACCTCAATTGCGATGCGGCCGGAGCGGCGTCAGACGAACGGAGCGGCGCTGACGATTCTGGGCGCGAAAGAAAACAATCTCAAGAATCTGGATGTAGCCTTTCCGCTGGGTGTGATGACCGTCGTGACAGGCGTGTCGGGTTCAGGGAAATCGACGCTGGTGAACGACATTCTGTATCGGGCGCTGGCGCGGCAACTGTATCGTTCACGCGAGAAGGCGGGCGAGCACAAGGCGATTTCCGGCGCGGAAAACATTGATAAAGTCATTCGCATCGATCAATCGCCGATCGGGAGGACACCGCGATCGAATCCGGCGACCTACACGGGAGTATTTACGCAGATTCGCGATTTCTACGCCATGCTGCCGGAGTCGCGCGAGCGCGGCTATAAGGCGGGGCGGTTTTCCTTCAACGTTTCCGGCGGACGCTGCGAGGCGTGCCAGGGTGAAGGGCAGCGGCGCATCGAAATGAATTTTCTGCCCGATGTGTACGTGCTCTGTGAAGTTTGCGGCGGGCGGCGCTACAACCACGAAACGCTGGCAGTGAAGTACAACGGGAACTCGATCGCTGATCTGTTGGAGATGCCGGTCTCGGACGCGCTGCCGATACTCGAGAACATTCCGCAGGTGAAACAGAAGCTGCGAACTCTGGTCGACGTGGGGTTGGGCTACATTCATCTTGGGCAGTCGGCGGTAACGCTTTCCGGTGGCGAGGCGCAGCGCATTAAGCTGGCGCGCGAACTGAGCAAGCGGCAAACCGGCAAGACGTTGTACTTGCTTGATGAACCGACGACCGGGCTGCATTTCGACGACGTGAAGAAGTTGCTCGACGTGCTCCACCGATTGACCGACCTGGGGAACTCGATCATCATCATCGAACATAATCTGGATGTGATCCGGAACGCGGATTGGATCATTGATCTAGGCCCTGAGGGCGGGGAAGAAGGTGGTCGCGTCGTGGCGCAGGGCACACCGGAGACGGTGGCGCGAGTGAAGAAGTCGTACACCGGGCAGGCGTTGGCGGGATATTTCGGGAAAGCAGTTCCCGGTTCTCGGGTAGCAGTTCTCAGCTGAGGGAATCTCGACCGTCAATATGGTTCCCGTCGGCTACATGGCGAAGCGAGTTCCGAACAGGTCTGACCGGTTTCAAGCTCCCCATGTTGTTGCCGTCTTTTCTGTCAGCAACTGCAATGGCGGGAACTTCACAGACTATATTCCCGACTGGAAGGACAGTGGTTATTGGCTCTTCGATTCTCCGGAAGTGATTAGAACGGTCGCCCGGGAAAACTCGATTCTGCTTGCAGGAACTTCGTTGTGTTATTACGAAGCGTACGAAAAAGACTTTGACGGTGAACGCTGGACTCCTTGGTCGCCGGAGCCATCATTCCGAACGGACGTACCAGCGCCTTCGGGGAAGCAACTGGCTGGCTTCGACGTAGTGAGTTTCACGGCGAGCACGTCCCCGGAGTGCTCGGGACTTTCGTGCAGCAGTCTAGCGGCAGACTGCGCACAAATGCACACTGTCTTTTTTGACTCCTTTGACGAGGCCGAAACGAACCTCAGTCGCGGGGCGTTTAACCAATCCGAGCCGGGGCTAGATCGAATATTCGCAGTTTATTCCGTAGACTGGAACTAAGTCACGGGGGTCTTCTTTGTCATCATCCGACAATCCGCAGTTGGAGCGGCCGCCGCTGATCAACGGAGAGACGCCGGAGTCCGTGCCGAGTGCGCCTGGTGTTTTTGCTCTGGCGGATACGGCTCCCGCCCCGGCGGTCCCGCCACCGGTGGAGAATCCCGTGTGGAACGGGTGGGACGTGCTGTTGATTGCGGGGCTGACCGTGGTCACCATGATCGGGCTCCAGTTGGCAGTGCTGTTGGGGGCGCACTGGCTCTGGTTCTCCCGGGAGAGCTTGGCGGAGGTTTCGAAAAAGCCAATCCTGCTGATTGCCTCCCAATTTCTGATCTACATCCCGGTGGCTGCATGCATGGTCGCGCTGGTACAGGGAAAGTATCACGTTCGCTTCTGGCCGGCGATCCGGTGGAACTGGCCGCGATCGGAGTGGAAACTCTTGGCGCTGGGAGCGGCGATGTTTTTCGCACTCGGCCTGCTGCAGAACTTGCTTCCCATGCCGAAGGACACTCCCTTCGCGCATCTGTTTGATCGGCCGCGGGACGCCTACTTGCTATCGATCATCGCGGTCACTCTCGGACCGCTGATGGAGGAACTGTTCTTTCGCGGGTTCATGTATCCGGTTATCGCGCGGCGAATGGGTGTGGCCTGGGGGATCGGGCTGACGGCGCTGCCGTTTGGTTTGATTCATTTGCCGCAGTACGGCTGGGCGTGGGGCGCGGCACTGGTGATCTTTCTGGTAGGGGTTGTGTGCGGTGTCGTGCGCGGCGTCACGAAGTCGGTGGGGGCCAGCTTTCTTGTGCACGCAGGCTTCAACGGGACGCAAATGCTGCTGGCGCTCGTGGCTACGCACGGGTTCAGGCATATGGAGGCCGGTATCGCTCAGGCTTGGCTGCGTTGAAATTTCTGAATTCGTAATGTGATCTCTCCCAGGGACATGCGCCCTTAGTTTGACGTATCGTATGCAGACTTGTCCCGAGTGCGACGTATGAGCCAACCAGATGTCCGCAATCAGAACATCGCGTCCGGGGCGGCGAAGACCGTCGCGGAGACTCTGTTGTCGCCCAGCATTCTGGAGGCGATTCCAGACGCAGTGGCGGCGGTGAACCAGCAAGGCGTCATTATTCAGGTCAATTCCCAGACCGAAGCGCTGTTCGGCTACACCCGCGACCAGTTGATTGGTCAGAAAGTTGAGATTCTGGTTCCCGACCGCCAGCGTCCGCAACATCACCTGCACCGCGAGCAGTTCCATCGGCAGCCCAAGATTCGACGCATGGGATCAGGGCTGGATCTTTACGGAAGGCGCCGCGAGGGATCAGAATTTCCCGTAGAAATCAGTCTCAGCCCGGTCGCAACCGCCGACGGAACGATGGTTCTGAGCGTCATTCGAGATATCAGCGACCGGAAGCGGGTTGCAGACGAATTGCGAGGCGTCAATGAAGAACTCGACCGAAGAAAGAGCCGTGAGCTGCGGGATTCCCGGAACCGTCTAGCTCTCATCGTCGATTCGTCGCAGGACGCGATTATCGGCAAGACCCTCGATGGCATCGTCACGCACTGGAATCAGGGGGCGGAGCACATTTATGGCTACACCGCGCAGGAGATGATCGGCCGGCCGATTTCGGTGCTCGCCCCCACCGAGCGAGTCGACGAAATTCCCGCGATCCTTGACAAAATCCGCCTCGGGCAGCGGATTGACTACTTCGAGTCAGTTCGGGTTACCAAAGACAAACGCAATTTGAATGTTTCAATTTCTGTATCCCCCATTTATGACACGGACGGGCAGGTGGTTGGGGCATCGACCATTGCACGCAACATTACCAGCCAAAAGAAAATCGAAGAGCAACTTCGGCAATCTCAAAAAATGGAAGCGGTGGGGCGGCTGGCTGGTGGAGTCGCCCATGACTTCAACAATCTCTTGGGCATTGTCACCGCTTGTTCAGAATTGTTGCGCCATCGGGTGGATGCCGACAGCGGCGAATATCTTGACAACATTAGCGAGGCTGCAAAGCGCGGGGCGGCCTTGACACGGCAATTGCTCGCGTTCAGCCGCCGGCAACCGGTACAGACTCAGTTGCTGGATCTGAACGATCGGCTGCGCGCAGTGAGCAAGCTTTTGCGTCCGCTGATGGGGGATGACGTTGAGATTGTGCTTCTGCCGCGATCGACGACTGCCATTGTTGAGGCGGACCCTGGCCAACTGGATCAGGTTGTCATGAATCTGGCAGTGAATGCGCGTGACGCCATGCTGCGGGGTGGGAAGTTGGTAGTGGAGACCGGAGTGTTCGACTGCGATGAATCATTTGCCAGGGAGCATCCCGCAATGCATGTGGGACGCTATGTAATGCTGGCGGTCAGCGACACCGGGCACGGCATGGACGAGGCGACGCGATCCCGCGTTTTCGAGCCCTTCTTTACCACCAAGGAAACGGGAAAGGGAACCGGTCTTGGTCTGGCCACCGTATACGGCATCGTGAAGCAGAGCAAGGGTTATGTGTGGGTTTACAGCGAGCCCGGACATGGAACGACATTCAAGATCTATCTGCCCAGTGCTGAATACAAGTTGAATACATCGCCCGCAGCGCAGACCGAAAAGCTGCCGCCGCGGCGAGAGGGGGTGACGATCTTGCTGGTGGAAGACGACGTCGTCATGCGCCGGTTGACGCGGAAGATGCTGGAAGGCCACGGCTACAACGTGCTTGAGGCGGAAGACGGAAAAAGGGCGTTGGAGGTGATCCAGTCACACCATGCGCCGATCGATCTCGTGCTCACGGACGTAGTGATGAAGGAAGTGAATGGCCCCGAACTGGTTCTGCGGTTGATCGAGTCGCACCCGGCAATGAAAGTTGTATATATGTCGGGATACACCGGGGAACTGGTCGTGACCCAGGGACCCGATAGCGGCATCCGGCTGCTGGAAAAGCCGTTCACGCGAGCTAATCTGCTCAAGACCCTGGATTTAGCGATGGGGTAAGGGTTCAGCCTTGCAAGAGGATGCGGTCATTCCGTTTCGGCTTACCCGCATTGCAACGGGGCTACTCTCAGACGTCCTTTTCAGACGGCGTGTTTTCCGAAATTGGTAACGCAAGGTTGCGCGCGTATTCAACCCGAACTTTCAATCTGCTGGTTTGCGATTGCTCCTCCCGCTTCCGTCTGCGATACTCGGGGCGCTATGAAAGGCAATCCGAAAGTTCTTGCTGAACTCAATAAAGCACTGCGCGAAGAGCTGACCGCGATCAACCAGTACTTTCTGCACGCGGAGATGTGCGAGAACTGGGGATATCACAAGCTCTCCGATTTCATCAAGAAGCAATCCATCGGCGAGATGAAGCACGCCGAAGTGCTGATTGAGAGGATTCTGTTTCTGGATGGCAGCCCGTCGATGCAGCCGCTGCAGCTCGCGGTCGGCGGCAGCGTCAAGGCGATGATTGAAAGCGATCTAGCGCTGGAGATCGGAGCGGTGAAGCAGTACAACGATGCGGTCGCGATCGCCACTAAAGAAGGCGACAACGGATCGCGCGATCTACTGGTTACCTTGCTCAAAGACGAAGAGAGTCACGTGGATTTTCTCGAAGCCCAAATGCACCTGATCAAAGAACTGGGCTATGAGCGCTACTTGACGCAGCAGATGGGGGACGAGGAAGGAGAATAGGAACTGTTTCGAGAGCGGGGAGCTGTCTCGCTCCTGCCAGGTCACCGAGATAAGGGCCAAATCTTGTTCTAGCTTTTCCAAAGCCGTGTAGCCGCGCTTCCCATCCTCAGAAGTAGCGCGGACGGAAATCGCGTCGAGGGAATTTCGAAGCCCGGAACCCACCCCAGGGGCTAAAGCCTCGCCTTCAACCGGGCACAAACGGCAGGGCCGAAGCCGTGCCCTTCCGCAAACTTCTATTGCCAGTCGATTTTAGACCGCGGTAATCCGGCGACCGATTCTACTTCACGGTGACGGTTAGCAACTGGGCGCCACTGACGACGTAGTCCAGCGGGGGCGTCGCAGTTTCGTCTACGTTCGATTCTCCGCTTACGATCATCTCCTGGTTCCCACGCATGCCATCCATAATATTCATCACGGAGATGGGCAAGGTGGGCATGACTTTGTCGGCGACGCGAGCTTCAGGATCGGCCTCGAGGAGCGAGACGTAGAGGCGATTGTTGGAGTGCTCTTTGTTCAGCAGTGCAATGGTGGAGGCAAGATCGAGTTTGCGGCCGAAGGCAGGGTTCGTGCGGCCCACGCGGTCCAGAGTCTCACCGTCACTGACCAGGATGCGTAAGTTCCCTTTGCTGGCCGATGTGGGAATCTTCACGGGAATCTGGCGAACGACGCGTTCACCACGATAGGGAGCGAGCACAGTTTCTACAATGATCTCATCCCCCGGACGCGCTTCGCTGACGTCGGTACGGGCGCTTTCAAGCCGCGCCCAGCGACGCTCACGAATGAGGTCGAAGTCGAGCTTGACTCCCTTGACTGCCGGAGCATTGTAAGGATTGTCGTAGATGCGTCCGAAGCGATCGCCAAGCGATAGCGCTGCGGCCATCGCGGCGGGCTGGCCGTTTTCGGCGGGAACGAACATGTTCCGGAGCCCGACTTCGGGGAAGCCCTTTACATCGATCGTGCCGTTGAGCCTGTAGGTGATTTCTTCACCGTATTCATTGACGCCATGCAAGGCGTTGAAGACAGTCGCCATCATGGCGACGGGACTGAGGCGCGGATTGTTCAACACTTCGTAATGAAATACTTTCGCACCGCTTCCACCGTGAATGGTGAGCGTCACTGGAATCATGTCGGGCTGTTTGTTGAAAACTCCGAGGATGCCGGTGTGGCGATCCTGCACAAAGACTCCCGCCTGCTCGGTGGTGTTGACGATCTTGAAGGCATTGAGCGGCGAGGGCAGCGTCGCCAGGACCTGCGCCTTGTTCATGGGCAGATCAACTGAGCCAAACTGCAGCAATGGATGTCCGCAGGCCAGAAGCCGCTGCGGATCGATGTAAGTTACGGTGCACGTGGCCGCGATGTCCATGTCGCCCCGAACCAGAATTGCACTCACGGCCGAACCCGCTTCGAGCGGTTCCGGCTGTTTGTCCTCGCTCACAGAGCCTGCGCCCATGACGGGAACGACTCCAGCAGAAGCAAACTGACCGGCAAAGCGGCGCACCGTGTCCTCCGAGAACCCGTTGAAGACCAGGGGGGAATCGATGGGCTTCAGATAACTGGCGAAACTCTGCGTTGAATTCTGATTGGAATCTGAAAAAGTACCCGCATCCCCGGGGGAAGCGGTCTTTCCGGCGGAGTTGGTCACGCTCGGTTTGGTGGCTGCAGCTTCTTCAGCCGGCGACTTGTCGAGCGCGTTGATTTCCAGCATGTCGGCGATGGGGGTCACGCCCGCGATCGGCTCCTTCGAAAATTCGCCAATGCGAAAGGCAAGCGCTCCCGCCAACCGGCCGTTGAGGTACACGGGACTGCCGCTCATGCCCGCGACCACGCCGGTATATTCCACCTTGGTCCCATGCAGCCGAATCAGGATGATGTCGCCCTTGGGCCCATTCGTGTTGTGCATAACGCCGAGAACTTCGACGTCCATGGACTCCGGCTTAATACCCTCAAATACCGTGAGGGCGTAGCCACGCATGCCAGGATGGATCTGGTCCACCGGAATGGTGGGTTGCGAGGTTTGGGCCGTGAGTTTAATTGTGGATAGGGATAGACCTGCGAGGAGAAGCGCGAGAAACACTTTTCTCATTTAGAGCCCCGACGGTGAGACCCGTCAACGGGCCCCATTACGAATTAGACTCCGACCAACTGCGACTTGTTGCCTGGAGGGAACTATCTGGGACCGGGCAAAACATCCCAATTGCGAATCCGTGCGTCTATACTAGCACAGGGGTTTCCGGGGTTGAACATGTTTAATCATTACAAAAGTAAGACATTACGGATCAAAAATTTGCATTTGACAGGTGTCAGTGGCGTACTGTTGGTGGCTTTGTTTTGCTGCCCTCCGCGGCTGACAGCGCAGGATCAACAGAGCCCAACGCCGGCCACTCAGACGCCTTCGCCGGCACCGTCCCAAACGCCCGACAATGGAAGGCCGAAGCAAGAGGCCCCAGCCGAAGCTGGTGGTCCCACTGACAATGTGGGGCCCTACGCCATTCCGAAGAAAAAGGCCGAAGACGCACCGCCGCCTCCGCCAGTGGCGCCGAAAAAAGTCGAGGACATTCCCGACTATTCGCTGAAAGTAAACGTGCCACTGGTGAACGTAGACGTGCTGGTCACGACCAAAGATGGGCAATTCATCCCCGGATTGAAGCAGGAAAATTTTCGCATCCTGGAAGACGGCGTTGCGCAGGACGTGACTCACTTCAGTGTGTCGAAGGCTCCGATTACGGCCGTGCTGCTGGTTGAGTTTGCCTCGACGAACTATGTCTTTATGATGCAGGCCCTGCAAGCTTCCTATGCATTCGCCAATACCCTGAAGAAGGAGGACTGGGTAGCGGTGGCATATTACGACATGCAACCGCACATTCTGGTCGACTTCACGCAGGATAAGAAGGCCATCTACGGAGCGCTGAACCAGTTGCGCATCCCCGGTTTTGCGGAGACCAATCTTTTCGACGCGCTGTACGATACGCTGGATCGCCTCGACCGTGTGGAAGGGAAGAAATACGTCATTCTGGTGACGACTGGAATCGATACATTCAGCAAACTCACGCTGGACAAGATCATGAAGAAGATCAAGGACACAAAAGATGTCACCATCTTTCCCATCAGCGTGGGGTTCATCGTCCGCGAGTATTGCGAAACGCATCCGGGGGGCTGCCGCAATGCCCATGGCATGGGTATCCCGGTGGGGAACATGGACTACCTGCAAGGCGACAACGAGATGAGAACGTTCGCAGCCATGACCGGCGGGCGCGCTTATTTTCCGCGTTTTGAGGGCGAGCTTCCGGAGTTGTTTGGCGATATCTCCAACGATATTCGCAACCAATACACGATCTCGTATCACCCGACCAATTCCAAGCTTGATGGAACCTATCGAAAGCTAAAAGTGCAGATTGTCGCCCCCGGTGGTGGTCCCCTCAAGGTGAAAGACCAGAAGGGCAAAGACGTTAAAGTGGATGTCGTGTCGCGCGACGGATATACGGCGAAGCACACGGTGGATTAGATTCAGTTTGAGCCGCATCGCTAAGCACGGTCGACCGGAAGGGCCGTCTTTTGACGATTCCCTGGCCTTCGCGGAGGGTGACCAGCTGATCGGCTGGTAGATCTAGCTGATTTTCAGATCTGCCAGCGGCCAGTGTAGCTCGACGCTCACCTTCGCCGCCGTTCCCAGGCCGAAGTGCAGACGCGGATCTTTTGCAGATAAAAAGCTGGACTGACTCCTGACCCATTGCGCCTGCACCTTCCCCGCGTAGCGCACGAGCACGCGGGTACCGATCGCACTGCGCTTGCGGTTCGATCCGCTTCCTTGCGGCCGCACTTTGATCCAAAGGGTTGCCCGCGGGAGCATCATTGCCGAGCAGAGTGGGGGCGATTGATCTGCTTGCCCCGCAGGGCATCGACTTTGTCCTGAACGATTTTGTATTGTGCCGGTGCATCGCGCAAACTCTCCCGGCGATTGGACTCGGTGGCCCAAAGATTGAAGATGGCTACCTGAATCGTGTTCGTAATAAAAGTCCGGAACTCCTGCTCCAACGGGGCGATCAGCATGCTGGCAGTGCCGTAGACATAAGGCTGGCCCTGCATCAGGTAGCGTGCGACCGTGGGCTCTGCATTCAAACGTAAGGGAAGCCAGTTGTTGGCGATATCCAGTGCGTCGAGGACGTGCAGCAGTTCGTGTTCGTAGAGACAGGCAAAGATCTGCACCGAAAGATCGTCGTTGGGGTCGATCTCCGCGGTTTTCAGGAGATAGATTTCAAGCGGAAAATCGAGGATCACCTCCCCGCCGGTGAACTGGAACTGGCACGGCCCGCGATTGGGATCTTTTGCGCCAGGAACCGGGCCTCTGCGCCATTGCGCCGCCGGATTGGGGAAGCCGACCGATACGTCGGACTTCACCAGGCCCTCCGTGAGGCTCAGGCTGCCCGAAGAGGAAGAATTGCTTCCGGGGGCTAATTGCATCATCCGGTTGGTGTCGACGATGTTCGGGACTCGCACGTCCATCGAACTCAAGCCGGCGGGAACGTTGACGTTGTAGAGTTCGGACGGCAACAGCAGATCATTTTTGGGCCAGGTGATGCGGCGTCGGAATGTCACTCCCATGGCAACCTCCTTCGGTGCGGACGGTTCCGGTTCGGACAAACATCCTAATTCCTCCGAGCGATCCAATTGCCCGGTGCAATTTCGATCGGCCAGTTCCTCGAACGGGATGAGACTGCTGGATCAGCCCCGCCCCTCCGTCCACGATGTTGATAGTGTGATCGAAGGAGAAAGCGTTTCACGGGCATGATTTAAAGCAATCGATTGCTTCCTGCCGTGCTCTTGCCTTCCGGAAGTTGCTTTCGTGAACTTAAACGCGGCAACACCGACCGATCCCATGCCGTACGCGGGCGGCAAAAAAGTGATTAGCGAGTTCGGACTCGAAGTCCCGCCTGTACCTCGGGCGGAAGTTCCTCGTCGTCAAGCATCTTGCCATAGAGGGCAACGATGTCTTTGGCGAGTTTGTACATGGTGAAACCCGACACCCTGGTATAAATCGTGAGGTTACGCGGGGAAACCGGATCTCCCGTCAGGTCGGCGATGTATTTGTAGACGGGATCAACCTGGCCATCGGCGAGCACGCATGAGTTGCCACGGATACTTGCTTTCTGGAAAGCCAGGAGAGCTGCGTGCGATTTCTTGCCGAAGATGCCGTCGACTTGCAGCGGAGCCAGATGCGGATATTCAGGGCCCATCGGACCAATCGTGGGCTTCGCGCTAACATCCGCGAGTGGAACTTTCGCCATCACCTTGTTCAAGGCATACTGCACAAGCTTCACGTCGTCTTTATAGCCGAACCAGTTGAGTCCGACGGGATGGGTGACATCGTGAATCCAAACTGGTTCGATAGCGCGTGGCATATCGGTGATGCGAGCCATGGGTTCTCCTGGTTACCGCGGCGGAGGTCGCGGCGAGACATTCTACACCTGGCTAGGAAGCCGGACGGGGATGGGCGATATAACGTAGCGGCGGACGCCCGGTCCGCCCGCCGGGACGAATTGCTGATGTGCTTGCTCGGCGGGATGATTTTGAGATACAGCTCCCCCCGGGCGAGGCGTCCGGGCCTCGGTGATTTGGATGGCGAGCGCCGTTTATTTCAGCGACACGAACTTCTCGACCAAATCTGAATAATCTTTCTTTTCGATGCCGTGGACCTGCTTGTTGTATTCGTCAACTTTCGACGAATAGTTCATGGAGCAGAACTTGGGGCCGCACATGGAGCAGAAGGCGGCTTCTTTGTAGAAGTCGTCGGGGAGAGTTTCGTCGTGCATGGAGCGGGCGGTTTCGGGATCGAGGGAGAGGGCAAACTGTTTTTCCCAGTCGAACTTGTAACGGGCGTAGCTGAGGGCGTCGTCGCGGTCGCGAGCGCCGGGACGTCCGCGGGCGATGTCGGCAGCGTGCGCGGAAATCTTGTAGGCGATGATGCCGTCTTTCACGTCTTTTTCGTTGGGCAACCCCAAATGCTCCTTGGGCGTGACGTAGCAGAGCATAGCGGCGCCGTACCATCCGATCATGGCCGCGCCGATGGCGGAGGTGATGTGGTCGTAGCCGGGAGCGATGTCGGTGACCAGCGGGCCGAGCGTGTAAAAGGGGGCCTCGTAGCAGAGCTCGACTTCCTTTTCGACCTGCTCTTTGATCTTGTCCATGGAAACGTGACCGGGGCCTTCGATCATGACCTGCACGTCGTGCTCCCAGGCTTTTTTCGTGAGCTCGCCCAGAGTCTTAAGCTCGGCGAACTGGGCCTCGTCACTGGCGTCGGCAACGCAGCCGGGGCGGAGGCCGTCGCCAAGGGAAAAGCTGACGTCGTATTTCTTGAAAATCTTGACGATGTCGTCGAAGCGCTCGTAGAGGAAATTCTGCTTGTGGTTGTGGGCCATCCACTGAGCGAGGATGGCGCCGCCACGGCTGACGATGCCGGTGATGCGTTTCGAGATCAGCGGCAGGTATTGAATCAGCACGCCGGCGTGGATGGTCATGTAGTCGACGCCTTGCGCGGCTTGCTCCTCGATGACTTCGAGCATGACTTCGGCGTTGAGGTCTTCGACGCGCTTGACGCGGGCGATGGCTTCGTAGATCGGGACGGTGCCGATGGGAACCGGGGAGTGGCGGAGGATGGCTTCGCGAATTTCGTGGATGTTGCCGCCGGTGGACAGATCCATGACCGTGTCGGCGCCATAGTGGACGGCCGTGTGGAGTTTCTTTAATTCCTCGTTTACTTCCGAGGTGACGGCAGAGTTGCCGATGTTGGCGTTGATCTTGCAGAGCGAGGCCACGCCGATCGCCATGGGCTCAAGTTCGGGATGCTGGATGTTAGCGGGAATGATCATGCGGCCGCGGGCCACTTCGTCGCCTACGAGCTCGGGCGTGAGCTTTTCTTTATGCGCGATGAAGGACATTTCCTCGGTGATGACGCCCTGGCGTGCGTAATGCATCTGCGAGAAGTTGCCGCTTTTGTTCTCCTGCTTGCGACGGGCGAGCCACTCCGCGCGTGGTTGAGGGATGGTGTAACCGTTGCTGCCATTGCCATTCGAGGAAGTCATGAGAACCCCAGGTTGGTAGAAATTCGGTAAGTTCCGATTATAACCGCGACCGACGGGGCCGGGTTCTGTGGCGCAGACGAACAAACCTTTTACCACAGGGCACACAGGTTCAGGGGGAACCCCCTTTTATCGATAACTCCGGGACGGGAACGGCGGCTTCCGACGGTGAGCTTCGATGTTTCCGCGGTGCACGGTGCGGTACGCTTCGAGAGCGGTGAGAAACCACAGCACGGCCAGAATTCCGAAGCCCAAACTTGTGGCCAGACTTGTTCCGATACCAGGCCGTGGCGAAGCCGGCGACTGAGCCGAGCGCGACTTCCAATCAATGGAAGCGACCGAGCCAGGGGTGCAGGTTCAGCGCCCGTGCTCGCAATTTTTGGGAAACTGCCCAGGGCCCTCCGGAAGCGCGCCCATGCCTCCGGCAATATGCAAGCGAAGAGGAAGAAGGTAGCCGGAGAAATGCTCGTCGCTCGGCGTAGCCGGGAAAATGCGGGTCGCGTAGACCACGATAGCGAGCGAGGACAGCAACATGAACCACCAAAGGAAGGTGGAGATCCGCGACCCGCGCCGAGCAAGCGCGGTGGCGGAACTCGTGAATTGCGCGAGTTCCAGACCATGGAGCATTCCCTTAGGCACTGGCCGCTTGCTCGAGATACGGATGAACCTGATGAACCTAAGGATGAAGTTCCGAACTCGGATGATAAAGCAAATATCCTGCGGGTCGGCTGTTTGCTCATCTGGAATGGCGGGCTTAGAATCTCAGCCGTTGTTGTGGAAGCTTTGCCAAAGGAGAGATTTCTCATGCGTAAGTTCCGTCTGCTGCTGGCCATTATGCTGGGTATGACCGCCGGCGCTTTTTCGCAGTCTGATTCTTCCTCTGCATCTTCGAGCCAGCCTGGCCCGGGATTCAGCATCGGTAACATCGATAAGACGATCGATCCGTGCGTGGATTTTTATGAATATGCTTGTGGCAACTGGATCAAGAATTCGGAGATTCCTGCGGATCAGGCGCAGTGGGGAAGCTTCTCGGAGTTGCACGAACGCAATCTCGATGTCGAGCATGGGATTTTGGAGAAGGCCGCGGCTGGGGGGGCAAATCGAAACCCCATCGACCAGAAAATCGGCGACCTATACGGCTCGTGCATGGACGAAAAGACAGTAGACGCCAAGGGAATCGCGGCGGTGAAGCCGGAGTTGGATCGGGTGGCAGCGCTTCCGGATAAAGGTGCATTAATCGACGAGATCGCGCACATTCACTTGATCGGACCCAGCCCGTTGTTCAATTTTTATTCGTCTTCTGACATGCATAACGCCGATCAGGTGATTGCCTACATCGATCAGGGCGGGCTTACTCTGCCGGATCGCGATTACTACCTGAAGGAAGATAATCCGAAGATGAAAGAGATGCGCCAGCACCTGATTGATTACGCCACGCAGGTGTTCACGCTGGCGGGGCAGTCGCCGCAAAAGGCAGACGAATCGGCGCAGACAGTGCTGCGGATCGAGACTGCGCTGGCAAAGGCGTCGATGGACCGGACGGAGCGCCGCAAGCCGGAGAATCGCGATCACAAGATGAGTCGGGACGAAGCGATTGCCCTGGGACCGGATTTTTATCTCAATCGGTATTTCACCGCGGTGGGCGCGCCGGCTTTTAAGCAACTGAACGTGACCAATCCTGATTTTTTCAAGAAAGTGAACGGCGCGATCGAATCGGAGCCGCTGGAGGCATTGAAAACCTACGTGAGTTGGCATGTGCTCGACGCAGCCGCACCCTGGCTGTCGCAGCCCTTTGTGGAGGCTAACTTCAAGTACCAACAGGGACTGAGCGGACAGAAGGAAATTCAGGCGCGGTGGAAGCGGTGCGTCAATCTCACCGATCGGGAGTTGGGCGAGGCGCTCGGCCGGCGATATGTCGACACGACGTTTGGTCCTGAAGCCAAGGCTCGCATGCTGAAGATGGTGGACGCGCTCGAGAAGTCGTTGACCGATGATATTCACGACTTGTCGTGGATGAGCGAGGACACGCGCAAGCAGGCGAAGGTGAAACTGGATGCGATCCGGAACAAGATCGGCTACCCGGAACTGTGGCGGGATTACAGTTCGGTGGTGATCAAGCCGGGCGATCTGATGGGAAACGTGCAGCGGGCCAACGAGTTCGAAGCCAAGCGGGAGATTCGGAAGATCGACAAGCCCCTCGACCGCAAGGAATGGGGTATGACACCGCCGACGGTGAATGCGTATTACAGCCCGTCGTACAACGAGATTGTGTTTCCGGCGGGGATCCTGCAGCCACCGTTTTTCGATCCGAAGATGGATGACGGCGTGAATTTCGGCGGGATTGGCCTGGTGATTGGGCACGAACTCACCCACGGGTTTGACGACCAGGGACGCAAGTTCGATCCGAAGGGAAACCTGCATGACTGGTGGACGGCGGAAGATGGAAAGGAATTTGAGAAACGCGTGAGTTGCGTGGCCGACGAGTATTCCAACTTTGTGGCCGTGGATGACATCAAGCTGAACGGCAGGCTTACCCTCGGTGAGAACACGGCGGACAATGGCGGGGCGCGGGTTGCACTGGCGGCGCTGGAGCGCATGATCGCCGATGATAAGACCGGGAAAGAAGAAGAGAAGATCGACGGGTACACGCCGGAACAGAGATTCTTTCTCGGTTTCGGTCGCGTGTGGTGCGAGAAGCGGCGTCCGGAAGTGGCGCGTATGCGGGCGGTGACCGATCCGCACTCGCCGGGGAAGTATCGCGTGAACGGAGTGGTGGAGAATATGCCGGAGTTTCAGAAGGCGTGGGGCTGCAAGGCGGGTCAGCCGATGGTGGCGGAGAACGCTTGCCATGTGTGGTAAACGCGCGCTGGCGCCCCGGCTACGTTCCTGACTGCAAAATCCCCGCCCGGTCTCTCCACGAGACCGGAGAGACCGGGCGGGGGCGGCCCGAGTCCGGTCACAAGTTCGGCGTGACCAGAACGACCTGAGCCCCTGCGGAATGGCAGGCGTCGATCGAGCGCACAACTTCCGCGAATGGCAATCGCCCTTCTGCTTTTAGTCGGACTACTCTTTCGCTCTTGTTCGGCAGAAGTTTTTCTAGCGCGCTTGGCAGCGCGGCATAGAAAACAGTTTGACTGTTGATCTTGAGTGCAGGTTCTTTCTGCCCGAAATCGACCAGTTCCACGACGGTCGGCTCCGTGCCCGGCGGAGGATCGAGGAGCACTTCCAATCCCTTCGGAGGCGCGATCGTTGCGGGCGTCGATGACTCCGACTGTGCCGTCAGCAGAACTAGCGGCGCGATCCCATCCGTACGCGCGGCGTTCAGAACCTGCAGCACCTTGGCATACGTGATTCGGGCGTCGGCTTTGATATAAAGTTTCTGGCGGCGGAGGAAAGGAGTGCTCCTTACCTTTTGCGCCAGATCGGCGAGACTGATCGGATCGCTTCCGAAATCGACGTCTCCGGTTGCTGTGACGGTGACGATTTTTGCGTCCTCCTGATCCGCGTCCGGTTGCGATTCGGCGCTATTTGCGAGGGACATCTGCACGCTGATCCCCCGTGTCATTGCCGGAGTTTGCGCAATCGAGTAAGGCGTGATAGTTGAAACCAGCATTGATGCGACTAGACACACTTCGAGTATGCGATTCATATGTTCTGCTCCTTTCGACCTGTTCAGTTGGAATGGTTTACGGTTTGGCTCCGCCGAGTGACGCGGTGGCGAGGGTTCCGCCGAGGCCCATGGTTTCAACCGCTGACGACGGTACGATCACCATGGAACCCTTTTCCTTGATGGCTTCGTAGAGCATGTTCATGGCGCGCAGGTGCAGGGCTACGGGATTTTCCGCGTAGGAAGCGGCGGCGTCCACAAAGCTGTTGGCGATTTCCTTTTCCGCCTGGCCGAGAATGATTCGAGCCTGACGTTCGCGCTCGGCCTGGGCTTGCCGCGACATAGCGTCTTCCAGTCCTTGCGGGATTTTCACGTCGCGGATCTCGACCGATTGCACGGTGATGCCCCAGGGATTCGTCTTTTCATCGAGGATGCGCTGCAGCTCGCGTCCCAGAGTCTCGCGCTCGGTGATCATCTGCGCTAGTTCGTGCCGGCCGATGGATTCGCGCAGCGCGGTTTGGGCGCTGAGGGTGATGGCCTCGATGAAGTTCTCGACTTCGAGAATGGATTTCTCGGCATTCCAGACCATCCAGAAGACGATGGCGTCAACGTTGACGGGAACCGTATCGCGGGTGAGAGTGGACTCGGCGGAGACGCTGGCGACGCGCACGCGCTGGTCGACGTAAGGGCTGAGGGTCTCGACGATCGGGATAATGTGGCACAGCCCGGGGCCGCGCAGGCCCACGTAACGGCCGAGGCGCAGGACTGCGACCTTTTCCCACTGGCGCACGACTTTGATGGCGAACAGGAAATAGACGCCGACCAAGCCTCCAAAAATGGCCGGAGCCGGCTGATGAACTGCCTGAGACACTGCGATGCCAAACAGGAGGCTGATGAAGAATAGCAAGAGTGCGATGCCGCTGACTTCGTTCTTTCGGATTTTCGCCATGACGTCTATCTCCTTTGTGTTGCACGAGGCAGCATTTCACGCAGACGTTCGATCACACTCTCCAGGGTGAATCCGGCGGCGCCTGCGCGAGCCGCGATTTCTCCTACCATCTGGCTGAGCTCACGTTCCCGTTCGGCAGAATTCTTTTCCAGCTTCTTGTTCGCGATGAACGTTCCCGTGCCTTGCTGAGTTTCCAGCAGGCCGCCCAGTTCCAGTTCGCGATAGGCGCGCATGACGGTGTTGGGATTGATGGACAGATCGACGGCTAATTGGCGCACGGTAGGCAGTTGGTCGCCGGCCGTCAGAGAACCGGATGCCACCCCGCTCCGCGCTTGATCGATCAACTGGCGGTAGACGGGAACGCCGCTATGGAGGTCGATGGCGAACCGAAACACGCTGCCGTTCCTTCCCATGCGTGTCAGTGTACTACAATACTAGTACAATAAGTCAAGAGAAAAAATTAGCGCGGGTTTCTGGTGGCGGAATCTCCTAGGATTTTGCGCCCTTAAAGCCTTTGCGGCGTTGTTCGCTGTAGTGGTGCAGCGCGTCGAGGATGATGGGGTACGCCTCCGATGCTGGGCGTATCTCGTCGACCTCGACGGCCTTGCCTTCGAGCTGCTTGTAATCCTGAAAAAAGCGGCGCAGCATGAGCAACCTGTGAGGCGGCATCTCTGACGCCTCACGGTAAGAATTAAATTCGGGATCCTCGGTGGCAATGGCGATGATCTTATGATCCTGTTTGCCGGCATCGATCATGGTCATCAGACCGATGGCGCGTGCGTGAATGATGGTTAATGGAACCACCGTTTCCTGGCAGAGGACCAGGACGTCGAGCGGGTCGTCGTCTTCGGCGAGAGTCTGGGGAATGAAACCGTAATTCGCCGGGTAGTAGACCGCAGAGTAGAGGATGCGGTCGAGGCGGATCAGGCCACTCGATTTATCCAGTTCATACTTCACACTGGAGCCGAACGGGATTTCGATAACGCAGTCGAACTCGTGGGGAAGCTTGTCTCCGGGAGTGACGTCGTGCCAAGGATGGATCATAAGAGAGAGTCAATTTACCGAGGACTTATTCTATCGGAGGTGCCGTGACGGTGCAGAGGAGAAGCAGGGAAGCGCGAGACGGCGGCGAGTTGGGACGATGCTAACGCTGATGGCTTGAAGATCTCAGGAGCCGAGGCAGGTGCTGTTTCACAGCCCGTGCAGTCGCCGGTTCTGTACTGGCACGCTAAACCGCTCCTGCTGAGCAAGGTTGTAAGGACGCATGGAGACTCGACCAGCATCCGATCCAAGGTTAGTAGTTCGTCGAAGATCGGTTTGGGATCACGCTGAGTGCGGATCTGATTTTGCAATTGGCGCCATTTCCGTTGGTTGTGCGGTGTCATGGGGGTTCACTGCTATTTAAATGGCGCAAGCAAGTCAGAAACCGAAATGAAAACAATCGATCTGGCCTGTCGGTAGGAATAGATTGCTGTAAATGCTTGAAAACAAGATGGGCCAACTACGGAAAGAGGCGCTTGGATTCCGGGTCGATTTTTTGAGTTGGATGCAGGCGGCCACGGAATCTTGATTGGCCTCCGGGACGCGTAGAGAGTTTTACTGTGGGGTGCACCCCTCTCGGGGGGATTATGTCGAGTCAAGTCAAGACCTATCTCAAATTCGGTGGAGCGACCGCAGTGATTCTGCTGCTGCTCGGCTATCTTGCGTATACGGGTGTGCAGGACAGCAAGAGTTACTACGTCACTATTAAAGAGCTGCATCAGATGGGCGACGGGGCTTACTCGAAACGCTTGCGGGTTGCGGGGAACGTGCAGCCGGGCTCGATCAAGCGCACCGGGACGCATGTGCAGTTTGTGTTGATGGAAGAGAATCAGACCCTTCACGTGGACTACACCGGGACGGAAGCTCCGCCGGATACGTTCAAAGATGACTCCCAAGCGCTGGCGGACGGGCGTTTTGATCGCGACGGGGTGTTTCATGCCAAGCAACTGCAGGCCAAATGCGCGTCGAAGTATGCTCCGCAACAGCCAGGCACGCCAGCAAACGGGATGCAATCCCCGGAACCGGCAAAGAGTGTGACGCAGGTCCAGCCTGGCGCCGCAGGGATACCCAACTAGTTTTGTGCCGCCCTGGAACCGGCGGTGCGGGGCACATGGTAGGTCGCACTGGGAGAACGCCTGCGGATCATCCGGCGCAGCGCCTGCGTAGTCCGGAATCGCCGCCAGAAAAGCCGCAAGAGAGATTCCGGCGCAAACCCCTGGCCCGGAAGTTCGTGCTGCGTTTCCGGATGACCGAGCACGCCTACGGCGAAGCCCTCTGACCCCGACCACAATCCGATTCGTCGAAGGCAAAAAGGGCCTCAGGAATACAGCGAAGGTAAGCGCCAAAGCGGTGACGCAGCCAAATAAGGCAACGAAGAAAGTCATCGTTCCCGTGATCCCGACCTTGGCCCGTCGCCAACTGGTGCGCCGCAAGAGCCAAGCCAGAGAAACACGCAGCCAGCGTCGGGTGAGTAGACTTTCCGTAGTGTAGCGGTGTGCTAACTAATTCCTCCGGGGTGCCCAGCAATCGGAACACAGGTTCGGTCGCCCCGTTAGGATGGGACGTTCCCGAGACCGAATCATGAATATGGGCGCGGATCTCACCTACGATCTCGTCTCTTTCCGCTGGAGCAACTGGGGCAGTTTCCAGCCGGTTGAGATAGGCTCCAATGCCGTCGTCCACCTGTAGATCGGTTGTGGTCATCGCGGTTTTCCTCCCAAGATTGGCTGCATCAGGTCGTCCAGGCTGGCGGCAAAGGTGGCCACGCTTCGGCCATCTCGCGGGCCCGCCGGCGGCCCGGCGCGCTGAACCGATAGTATTTCCGCGGATGCCCGGCTTCGGCTTCGACCCATTTGGATTGCAGAAGACCTTCAGCCTTCAGCCCTGACAGGATCGGATACAAGGTGCGCTCGGCGACGTCGAGTTGCGACCGGACTGAGAGGGAACGCAGGATTTCTAGTCCGTAAAGGCGCGATTGCCAGAGGCTGGCCTGCCTTGCCATCTCGAGACATCCCTTTCGCAACTGGGCTTTCCAGTGCTGCCCGCGGTCGTCGTTATGGTTGTGACGGTTGATCGCAATATACCTTGTATTGCTATGTATAGTGTCGTGGGATGTTTCGAATGTCAGGCGAATGGAGCCGAGGGGAACGCCTTACAATTTCCTCACTCTGCGATTCTTGACTTTGCAATTCTTGGCAAAAATGCATAGATTCGCTAACGCGCCTTCCGTGACATCGTGGCCGCGCTCTTCTGGTGCCTGGGACTGACGCCATTTCGCAAAACTTGCCCATCATCGCCGTCCACAACGTCATAAAGCAGTTCGGACGCTTTGCCGCCTTGCGTGGGGTGACGGCCGAGTTTGACCGGGGACGATTCCACGCGATTCTCGGAGAGAACGGTGCAGGGAAGACCACGCTCCTGCGCGCGCTGGCGGGTTTGGCCGAGCCAACGCGTGGAGAGATTTTGATTTTCGGGAAGAGTCCGCAGAATGCCTGCCGCGATATCGGGTATATGGCTCATCCGTCGTTGCTCTACGACGAGATGAGCGGGATGGAGAATCTTCGCTACTTTGCGCGGCTCTACGAAATTGTGGGTGACCAGCGCTGCCAAGAGGTGATTCGGGCCGTGGGGCTCGATCCGGAGTTGACGCGCGCGGTCGGCCAGTATTCGCAGGGAATGAGGCAGCGGATGTCGCTGGCGCGGGCGATCCTGCATGATCCGGGAGTGCTGCTGCTGGATGAGCCGTTTTCCAATGTGGATGTGCATTCCGCGCGGGCCATGGTCGCGCTCCTCAAGGGGATGCGCGATGCGGGGAAGACGGTTTTCGTGATCACGCACCAGGCGCGGCTGCTCGAAGGCGTCGCCGATGAATTCGTGTGGATGCAGGCGGGGCAGATTGTCGATCGAACTCCGAGCCTGGCCCGGGCAGCGAGTTCTGCCGAGGACATTCAATGAACTCGCTCTGGGCGGTAACGCTGGTCACCCTGGTGAAGGATATTCGACTGGAGTGGCGCTCAAAAGATGCGCTGAACTCCATGTTGTTTTTTTCCTTGCTGGTGGTCGTGATCTTCGTATTTTCTTTCGATCCGCTGGCCGAAGAGTCGCGGCATATCGTGGGCGGTTTGGTGTGGGTTGCGTTTCTGTTTGCAGCGGTAGTCGCACTCAACCAAACCTGGGCGCGCGAGTTACGCAACCAGGTGCTCGATGCATATCGCGTTTCTCCAGCCCCGGCGAATGCGCTGTTTCTGGCTAAGGCGCTGGGAAATTTCATTTTTGTGAGCGTGCTGGAAGCTCTGATGACGCCATTGTTCGTGATTTTCTACAACCTGCGAGTGCTAGGTCCGGCGTGGCAGTTGGTTCCGATTGCGGCTTTGGGAACCTGGGCACTGGTGGTGAATGGGACGTTTTTTGCGGCCATGTCGCTACGCACGCGAAGCCGCGAAATCATGTTGCCTCTCCTGCTGTTCCCGATTTCTATCCCGGCTGTACTGGGGATGGTCGCGGGCACAACCTCGATTCTGACCGGAGAGAACTCCGCGCACTTCTACATCGTGTTGCTTCTCACCTACGATGTGGTGTTTACTACAGCTTGTCTGGCGCTGTTCGGAATGATTTTGCACGCAGAATGAAACGGCTCTTCCCCATCCTGTCGGTCTGCACTGCGATTCTGCTGGCCTATGCCCTGTATCAGGCGCTCGTCGTTGCCCCTACCGACGCACAGCAGGGCGACGTTTACCGAATCATCTATTACCACGTGCCTTCGGCGTGGACGGCGTTTCTTTTATTTTTCATCAATTTCATCGCGTCGATTCAATACCTGGCGGCGCGGAAGCCTTCCACACAAGCTGCCGCGAAATGGATTGTGATTGCGATCGGCGTCTTGGGAGTAATTGCCTGTTTTCTTCCGCAAGTGCAGCAGTCGCTGCCGACGGGAATGCGTCCGAGCGCGGTGGCAACGACGGTGCTGGCGATTCCTGCTTTTTATTTCTTGATTGGAAAGTACTTTCCGGCAGAGCGTCTCGACGTGCTCGCGGTGACAACGGCGGAAGTGGGGGTTGTTTTCTGCACGATCGTTCTGGTCACGGGACCGATCTGGGCGCGGCCAGTGTGGGGCATCTGGTGGGCGCCGGGCGATATCCGGCTGACGTCGACGCTCGTGTTGTGGCTGATTTATGTGAGTTATCTGGTGCTGCGGAAATTTTCGAATAGCGCGCAAACCCAGATGCTGGCTGCGGCGCTGGCGGTTTTCGGGGCGCTGGATGTGCCCTTGGTTTATTTTTCGATCTGGTTCTTCCGGACCCAGCATCCGCAGCCGGTGATCGGCGGCGGCGGATCGATGGATCCACGCATGCTGCACGTGTTGCTGGTCAGTTGGATGGCGTTTCTCTGTTTTGCATTTCTGGTTTGCTGGTCGAGGTTCCGCCTGGAACTGCTGAACCGCGAGATCGAAGAAGGGCACGCGATCGAATCTTTAGTCGGATCGGGAGCGCCCGCCAAGGCTAGCCTGCCGCTCGGCCGGAGAGCGCGATGAACGCGATCAAGTTTCTCTTCGCCGCTTATATCGCCACCTGGGTGATTCATGGTGTGTATCTGGGCAGCCTGATTCGGAGGTACAGCCGACTGCGCCAGCAGTGGAAGGAATTGGGAAAACAGAAGTAGGAGGTCGGGCTTCCGGATTCATCCGTCCTCGAATGGCAGGTCAGCTGGATCCGTCAGCGCTACATTCTTTCGCCGCGTCGCGCTTTCGCCGCATCGCGGTTTGCCAAATGCGTCCGTCATGGCAGTCGGAGGAATAAGTCAGTGCTCGTTCGCTAGAGCTAGAGCTAGAGCTAGAGCTAGGAGCAATGAGTCGCGAACCTCGGGTAGACGCCGAGGCGGGAAAGCGAGCGCCGGACGCCCCTTCTTCAGTTCGAACCCTTCCATTCTTTTGGCAGGGCGGAAAGCAAGTCCGGCGCATCGTTGGAGCGAAGGAATTGGTAGTCCTCGATAATGGCAGCGGTGCCGATGCGCGCGGAAGGAAGGGGATTTTCGACGCGAATGACGCGAGCGGTGAAACGCACGCGGAGGG
>Ga0210406_10001890_pt1 | contig 24607 bp, 22 predicted proteins | sample IncBWC30MmetaG_FD_155454 | JGI IMG/M metagenome (GOLD analysis project Ga0210406, IMG submission 155454) | Forest soil microbial communities from Barre Woods Harvard Forest LTER site, Petersham, Massachusetts, United States - Inc-BW-C-30-M | ecosystem: Environmental > Terrestrial > Soil >...
TGGTCGCCTCAGTCGTCATCGCGCTTTGCCTGGGAAGGTTACTCCTGCAGTAATAGAAGAACTCAATTGGCGAATCGCACTGACCCGATTCAATAGATTTGCGCTGCAGAGTCCTGATTAACGCGCTAACCGGAAAAGTGGGTACTAGCCTAAGGCCCGTTGGCGTAATCGCTGGTGTGATGCCCGGCCCACTTTGTGATTCGAGCTGTACTGAGGCTCAGAGATAAGAATGGGCGGCATTCCTCGCTTTCTCATAATCCGATTCCAACACGAAAACTTGCCAAGACATTTTCAACTTCCGTGCGAAGGGATTGAAACTGTAAGCCGTGTCAGGATCGGCGGCAGACTTTGCACGATTAGGAATGTTTGCATCGCGCAAGGCTGCAACAATCGCATCGAATTTGGAGAGTCGTAGCCCTTCCCATAGAAGGACTGCTTTTACAGCCTCGGCCACTTCCAGACTGTCGACAAGGTCGGCACGGCAATCCGAGCATTGTCTGAACTCTGCGCGATATTCGGCCTTGCAAATCGGGCAATACCGCATTCTTGCCTTCCGTCTCTTGGCGGATTCTAGCACAGGCAAGCTGACGCGAATCCTCCGAAGGTGTCCTTGCTCGAAGACCACCTACCGAACGGCTAAGAGGCGGGGAGATTCTCTAGATATTGAGCGAGGTCCGCTAGACCGGGACTTATGTGGATTGTACTGCCACGTCTTATCTCAAAGGTTTCACCGCGATTACAAGTCTCAACGCTCAAACCTTCTTTTTCAAATCGAACGCATTTAACGGACGCTGCCACATGCTTAAGTCCGTATTCGGTCATCAATATTTCCATTTGATTGAACCACGCGACATGCATTGTCAATTCTCCGTGCGCCTGCCCCGGTGAATATGTGAAGCGTACTGCTCGACTCCCCTGCCCGGCAAGGAAGATCAACCCCCGCACCAAGGCCCTGATAAACGCGCTAACCGGAGAAGTGGGTCCCAGTACGAACATGTTCGGTTAGCCGCCTACACAGGAGTTAGACGATTTGCTGTCCCATTGGCTTTGCGACTAGGATACTCCGATGAAAACCCTTGACTGGCCAGCGGTGACCTATCGAGTTTTCGCAATCGGCAACTTTTTGGTTGTGCTCATCGGTTTACTGTTTCTACTTCCTACAGTTGGGATTATCCGTACTGGGGCTGTCGAAAATGTTCCCACGAACTCGCATTTCGCAACTTGGTTCTGGGCAATGGCCTTCATCAATCTGTGTTGCCTTGCCTTGCTTGTTGTTGGAGGCATCCACCTATTCCGACTCAGGCCATCAGGTGTCACCATCTGTAATGCCGTGTTTGTGGGAGAAATAATCTATTTCTTTGTAATCGGCTTCCTGTGGTCTGCCCTACCTAGACCCGTTTCAATGGGTGTAGCGGCGGCGACTGGTGTCGGCAACATGGGAATTTCTCCACAAGTAATCAGCGGCTATCCTTTGGTAGCTCTCATTTGCCTTAACCTCGCACGACGGAAGCGAACGAAGAACAACGCAATTACGCCTTTACCCGTTCCCTGACCCAGATGTCGCTCAAGTCCTGGTAAACGCGCTAACCGGACAAGTGAAGTAATGGTACCGCTCAAACGTTCAGTGACGCTGCTTGTAGCACGTGGGAATGCGAAGTACGATCTGCGGTAGCCATGAAAATTCTCGTAGTACAGGAGAATCAAGCCGAAGCAGATTGGATTGCGAACCTGCTCAACCGCAACCCCAGTTACCGCGCCCTATCGCTCCACAATCGAACTGAAGCCCTCCGTCACGCGACGCTGTTAATCTTTGACCTCGTCCTCATTGGCCGCCTGCCGGAAGATTCTCTAGGTTTGGGACTCGGTGAAAGACTGCGAAAACTGATGCCCTCTTGCAAAGTTGTGCTAATGGTGCGGCCATGGGTGATTGAGTATCTGAAGCCGCACAGGCGAGAATTCGAGTATCTGGTCGCACCCGTCGAACCAGAAGGCCTCTTGAAAAAAGTTGAATACATCCGCAACGAATGTTCGCTCGAAGAATTGGCGGAGAACCTGCGTCAAATCTACAAGCGTAGCGAGGAGCAGGAGCGAATTAGACGCCGCGAAAGAGCTCTGAAACAGAGGTCCTTAAGCCCCTAGCAATCTTCTCGATGTTCACAAGCGCGACATTTCGCTCTCCCCGCTCGATTCCCCCAACGTAAGTTCGGTCCAGCCCACAAATGTCAGCAAATTCTTCCTGAGACACCCCGAGCTTGTGGCGTCTAGCACGTACGGCCCTGCCGAATCGGAGTCGAATATCCGCTGTAACCACCGTGGCTCATATTTGGAAACCTCGCCGTTGATATGTCCACGGACTATGAGTATCATCTCGCCAAGGGTGAGAAGGATGGGCAACCTCCTCGACAAACCAGATCAGATCCTCCAACGCTTGCGAGGCGTGCATCCGGTTCTCGGTTGGTCTCTAACTGTGCTCGCGATGCCCGTCGCGCTAGCGCTTGGTTTGGGATTGTTGGCCTTGATTTTGGCACTTGGACCAGTGATCCCGATTGTCGGAGTCGTGTGGCTCGCACTCTTTGCGATCCTGTCAACGATTGGTAGATACAGAGAGGAATACAGGCCGGATAGGCTACTAAACGGTGCGGCAGGACATGTCATCTTGACGTTGGCAATCGTGATTACGGTTCTGGCTTTGCTGTTGATAACGTGCTGGCCGCATCAGTGGCTTGATCACTTGAATTAGGCTGTAGTTTAATCTCACCTCAATCATTTTCTGAGAGAACAACCCACTTTTCCCCAGAATCCGAGTTGGGGCCAAGGTAGTACATCAGGTATGTGCAGCAATGAACTCCGATCTACCACCCCTCCCGCGAACACTCTTAAAGACCTAGCCTAAGGATGTGATAAAAGGGTGGCATTCCATGGTTGGGTATGCGCCTTTCAATAATATTCTGCAGCGAGGTACGGTTCAATGGATGAGGTCTATAGAAACATCTATTCTCAACTTTACGACTCGGTGGAGCCAGAGTTCGAGGTACGGAATTACGCGTGGTACAACAGGGAAGCCCCGCAAACTACGACATTGAACGCGGGAATATTGCGTCAAATGATTGATGTCGCAGAGAGGGAGACTTTCGGTGGCGGCACGGATCAATTAAACGTTAGCCCGTACGCCGGAAGACGACTCAGACCAGACGCAAAGTTGTTTCTTCTGATCAATTTCCTCCAAATGATTGTAATACCCGTGATTCTTGCAAGAAGACAGGATGGACCCGATTTGGGGCGGATTCTTTTTGCCGACACGGTAACTTTGCTGAAGGAATCTGCGGATGAGACGAACGAGACAGACGTGTCAAGCCACTCTGTTCTGAAGGCACTTACGAAGAACTGGCAGAGGCTAAATGTGTCTGCGCTCAAGCTGTGGGAAGACTGACTACGATTTAAGAAGGTGTATATGTCAGGAACAATTGACGACAGGCGAGCCGCATCCAACATCACGGCCACTCTCAGCAGTTATCTGATGACCGCTGCTCTTGGGGTGATCGCCGCTGAGGCGGTGATTGTCACTTTCGTACTCGACAAACGGGAGCATTTGGCTTGGTTTTACCTCTTCTCAGCAGTCGGCCTCGTCTCATCAGTAGCCAGTATCTTTTTCGGCGGGAAAGGCATTTTCAAATTAACAAAACGAGGATTTGACGGAGACTGGGTTATCAGGACCACTGGTGGACACTTCAACAGGCAAGCTTGGTTCGCACTATCTGGCGTCGTACTTGTGGCATTTTCGGCATTCTGCGGTAATTCGAAGCCCGAGACACGGCCGCAAGAGATCGAAATCTTAAAAACCAACATTAACGAATTACGGGGGAATCTATCGGCCCTAGAAGCAAAGTATGAATCTCTTTCTGCGCGGCTGAATTCACAATCTGTCAGCAACAAACCCGCCACAACCCAGAATCGGAAAAAGAAAAAGACTCAATAGCATTCCACTAAACGTACTAACCAGCGCGTCGCCAGTTAGTTGCAGGAATTTCCAAATTTGCAACCCCGTGTCGGGGGACCTAACTCGATTCCCGATACCACCCCTACCTGCAGTAAGCCTAAACATCCCGATGTCTCGCGCACGAGGAATCTCGCGGATTTAACAGTTCGGGCGTGGAGCAGCGGTTTGGACAACGGCTATTCAGTTTTTTGACCTGCATTTTCAGTCATTTAAAACCCACGTTGCAAAGGAGTTGTAAGAAACTTGGACACTCGCAAGATCGACCCCGATGACATATTGACCCCAGACCAGCTCGCCGAACGCCTGCAAGTCAGTCGCAATTGGATTTACGAGAAAACACGAAGACGCGGACTTAACGAGAAACCGATGCCTTGCCTGAGATTAGGCCGGTATCTACGGTTTGCGTGGTCCGACGTTTGCGCTTGGCTTCGGGCTAGCAATGCCACGAGCTGATGACGGACAAGAATATGAGAGACAGGTGAAGCAAATGAGGGAGCAAAAGGGCTATATTTTTCGCAAAGGTAAGAGTTGGTTCGTGCGGTACTGCGATGACGTTTTGCAAAGTGACGGTACGATCAAGCGGAAGCTTCTCTGCAAGAAGCTATCAGTACCCTACTGTGACGAATTCCGGAGCAAGGCCAGCGTGCGCCAATTTGCTCAAGAATTCCTTGCCCCGGTCAACGGGGGAATGCTCAACCCGCAGAGCACTATGCTGGTAACGGAGTTTGTTGAGAAAATTTATCTGCCGCAGTATGTCGAGAAGCAACTGCGCGTCAGTACGCAGAAGTCCTACCGCGCTATATATCAAGACCACCTCAAGAATCATCTCGGCAAGCTGACGTTACGAGGATTCCGCACGGTCCATGGCGAGCAGTTGCTAGCTGACATTGCGCGACAGCGTGAATCGCCGTTGGGCAAGAACTCTCTCAGGCATATCAAGAGTTTTCTCAGCGGAGTATTCAAGCAGGCGAAGCGGCTAGGGATTCTGGACGGCATCAACCCGATGCAAGACACAAGCATTCCGCACACTCCAGAGCCGGAAGACACCTATGCATACAGCCTAGTGGAAGTGACGAGAATACTCACCGTGCTCGCAGAGCCAACTAAGACAATTGTGCTGACGGCTGCTCTCACGGGACTCCGAAAAGGCGAGATTCGCGGTCTCTGTTGGGCAGACTTCGACGGCAAGGAATTGAACGTGAGACGTTCAGTCTGGAACAGCACTGTTAACGAACCTAAGACTAATCGCAGCAAAGCTCCTGTCCCTGTAGTGCGGCAATTGGTCGATGCCCTCAATGCACATAGCCTCCGCATGGGCGTACTGGCACAGCCGAATCTGCCAATCTTTCAAGCTGGGAATGGGAAGCCTCTCAACCTGGACAACCTGGCGCGCCGTGTAATTTCCCCAGCACTCACCCGTTGCGCGGTGTGCAGGCAGCCAAGGACCGAGCACGGGAAAGCCGAGCACGCATTTCAGCTCGACAAAACAATTCCCTCCTGGCACGGCTGGCACGCATTCCGTCGCGGCCTTGCAACCAACCTTCACACGCTAGGGGTGGATGATAAGACGATTCAGGCGATTCTGCGCCACAGCAACGTGGGACTCACGATTAACGTTTACATCAAGAGCGTGACTGAATCGCAGATCAATGCAATGGATGTGTTGGGTGCGAGGCTTGAAAAGGAAACTAGCAACAACCTTGCAACGGACTGGAGAGGGATACCCAACTGAATGAGTGTAACTTGTCATGATAGAATGAGTTTCAAGCTGTGGGGCTGTAGCTCAGATGGATAGAGCGTCGGTTTCCTAAACCGTAGGTCGGGAGTTCGAACCTCCCCAGCCCCACCACTTCCAAGAATTTCTTGATTTCTCTCCGCGTTCCTGAAGAATCTCGACGAAATGAGAATAGGAAAGCTTCAGATTGTTTACTTTTGTGCGCGCAGCAGTTCGAGCGTTGGCATGGAAACCGGCATGGTCAGGGCACGTTCCGGCTGGTTTTTTCCATGCTGCAGTGCGTCAACCAGCATGTCGATCGCTTGTCCGGTATTTGGCGGGCTGAAAATCGTGGCGCGCAAGAGGCCGCTGCGCAACCAGGCTTGTCCAGTTTTCGGCAAGCCGTCAATCCCGAGGAACGGCACCGAAAGCCAGCGTTCGCGTTCCACTTCGTTCGGCACTTCCTGAAACGCTTTGCGGCTGCCGATGGCCATGGCGTCATCCTGCGCGGCCAGCAGGTCGATCTGGGTCTTTCGAGTCGTGGTCAGCTTCAGCCAGGAACGCACCGCACGCTGCGCGCTTTCTTCGGTCCACTGGCCCTTCAATGAAATCAGGTGTATGTTTGCCGGCTTCCGTTCCAGCATGCCTTTGAAGCGGTCCTTAGCGGCGGAATTTTCGGAAGGGCCCTGGATGTAAAGCACGGTGCCGCCTCTGGGAAGCAGCGCCGCGCACTGCTGCGCCTGAATGCGGCCAATCTCAACGTGGTCTACAGTGACGACAAATACTGGCACTTTACCCAACCCGCGTAACTCCGGCACGTATGTCGCTTCACGATTCAGCACCACCCAGGCGATCCCCTGATTGACGGCCGCGCGCGCCACCTGCGGCAACGCCGTTCCACCCACCGGTTCGAAAATAATCGCGTTGGGGCGATCGGCTTCCTCGGCTTCCTGGATGACTTTCAAAATCTGGGTGCTTTGATTGATTGCGTCGTTATCCGAGTAGATGATCTTGAGATCGATTCCGTGCTTGTGTGCCGCCTGCTCGGCAGCATTCGCTTGTTCAACTTGATAGTCGTTGTCGTTCGTCGTGAGAGAAATCAGTATCCGCAGGTTCCCCATGGCCTCATCCGCTGGCATCTTCCTACTCAACAATACACGCCTGCCACAATTTCGGCACGCAAACTCCCAGTGGAGTTTCGCCGCGGAAAACGCCAGGCATTAGTATCGAAACTGCGAAGTAGCACTAACAGATTGCGTGATGACAGTTTTAGGGTTTTTCCCAATGGGTTGAAGTGAATTGCTTGGGATCGAAGACCGCCGGGTCCAGTTTTACGTCGCTCTTGATCTCTGTGTATTCCTCGCTGAAGACTTTCTTCCCTTCAACGTAAACTTCCACCAGCGCGGCGATCCAACCGCCGCCCAGCGTACGGTAATCGGCGAAGCGAATGTCCTGGGTCTTGTTCGGATCGCTCCGGTCGGGCTCCAGGAGGCGCACAAACAGCATGCGGTCTTTCTCCACCCAAAACTGCTTGGATTTCAAATCACCCTTTTCCGCGCCGAAAACATAGGCGGGCTTCCCTTCCCAGATGTCTTCGTGAAATTTGCCGGCGTCGAAGCCTTCCTTTTTGGCAATCGCGAGTGTTGCCTCCGGCGTTTGCTTGTACACGTCAAATCCCAGCACCAGCAGCATGTTTACTTGCGGAACGTTTGCCTTGGCCTGCCCTTCTTTGAACACAGTCACATTTCCATCTACCAGCAGATATCCGTTCCCCTGGCTCGGCGGCCCGATATCAATGCGCAATTTCCCAGGCAACAGCGCCGCTTCGTACCACGTTTCCACTTTGGTGGTGCCGTCGGGATTGTAGGTGGTGCTCTTTTGCGTGAACGTCACCGTTGGATACCACGACGTGGCATAGCGCCCATGCATTTCTTTGACCAGCGATTCACCGCTGTTTACCGACGCCGGCTTCCCCTTCACCATGCCAGCAATCGTTAGAATCACCGTCGCCGCCAGCCACATCTTCGAGGTTTTCATGTTTCCTTCTCCGGGCAACTCGAGCTTCCGCTGGAAGCATCCCATCGGTTCCAGACCCTTGGCACTGTACCCGCTTAGACGCGCCCTTTGCCAGAAAATCTCAGCCAATCGGCAATGACCCTTGCCCGAAGCGGTGACGAGCGGTGAAAACTTGCTGGAAGTCAGCGGGAAGGCTGTAAAATAATAGCTGTGATTTCCACAAGAAACGTCTCCTGCCGGAAATCTCCTGGCGGAATCTTCCGCAATTCTTTCTTGGGGCCCGGGACCCTAGTCCGGTTAACTCTTGTTGCCCTGCTTTGCTCCCTTCCGGCTCACCCTCAGGCTCCGCAGGCTCCCCCCACCGGGGGCGCCGACCATGGCCAATCCGAAGCCGCTTCAATTGAGCATTCATCCTCGAGCGCGCAACTTCCCGATCCGCCACTTCCGGGGACCATCCACGGGACGATTGTCGATCCAAATGGCACCGCCGTTGCCGGCGCCCGGGTGAAGCTCGCCCGCCAAGACCAATCTTCGACCCAGGAAACGCAAACCGGTGATGATGGACAATATACCTTTGCCAACATTCCTCCCGGGCCATACCGGCTTTCCATTGCGGCAGAGGGATTCGCAACGAAGACTTCCTCCGGAGTCCTGAATCCCGGTGAAAACACGGTTGCCCCGCAAATCACTCTTGCGCTGACGACCGAAGTCACCGAGGTGCGCGTCGAATTCACCCCGGTCGAACTGGCGCAAGAGCAGATCAAGGATCAGGAAAAGCAGCGCGTGCTGGGCTTCATTCCAAATTTCTACGTCAGCTACATTCCGAATGCGGCTCCTCTGAACACCAGGCAAAAATTCGAACTGGCGTGGAAGTCGACGCTCGATCCGGTGACGTTTGGAATCACAGGCGCCATTGCGGGCATCCAGCAGGCGAACAATCAGTTCAGCGGGTACGGGCAAGGCGCGCAAGGTTACGCCAAGCGGTATGGCGCTTCCTACGCGGACCTCGTCACAAACACGTTCATTGGGGGCGCGATTCTGCCTTCACTCCTCAAGCAGGATCCGCGTTATTTCTACAAGGGAACCGGCAGCAAGCGTTCCCGGATTCTCTACGCGATCGCCAATTCCGTTATCTGCAAGGGCGACAACGGTCACTGGCAGACAAATTATTCGACCATCATCGGTGGGCTTGTGGCGGGTGGCATCTCCAATCTCTACTATCCGGCGAACGATCGCGGCGCGGCGTTAACGTTTGAAAATGAGGCCATCGGAATTGCAGCGACCGCCGCCGGCAATCTTCTCCAGGAATTTGTCATCCGAAAGCTGAGCTCGCACGTTCCCAGCAACGCTCCCGCGACTCCCTGATCTGTAATTTCCAATCCAATCGGCAGCCTGCTCACTCGTGACAAAACAGCGGGTTCTAAGCGCCTATCAGGCAGCTTTCTTCGGGCTATCTTTCAGAAGGCCGAGCCGCACCAGGCTTTCGGCGGTGGCAACCAGGGACTCCTCGTTCGAACGAGGCGCCCAGCCCAGCAGGCGCCTCGCTTTTTCGTTGGTGGCGTTTTTCCGTTTGCCGAGCTCGGGCAGGATCAGCTTGATCGCCGGATCCCGCAGCGCGGCGAGGCGCACCATCCAGTTGGGCAATTGCCGAGAGGGGACGCGTTTGGCCGATGTGCCCATGCGGCTCTTCAGTATTTTCGCAATGTCGAGCATGGACAGGAAATCGCCCGCGACTGCGAGGAAGCGTTCACCTTTCGCGGCGGGATGCGCCATGGCGCGGATATGCAGGTCGGCGACGTCGCGCACATCAACTGCGCCGAAATAGAGTTGCGGCGCACCGGGCATGGCGCCGTCCATCATGCGCTGTACCAGGAGGATGGAGGCCGAATAGTCGGGCCCCAGGACCGGACCGAACACGCCCACCGGATTGATGACCGATAGCTGCAGGCCACCGCCTTCCCGGGCGAGGAAATCCCAGGCGGCGCGTTCGGCCAAAGTTTTCGATTTCGTGTACGGGGCAACGTCGTCGCCATTCGGGTCCGTCCAGTCCGCCTCAGTGAACGGCGCCTCCCGCACCTTGTGGCCGTAGCCGATCGCCGCGAAGGAAGAGGTCACCACTACGCGCTTGACGCCGGCGTCGCGCGAGGCGCGCAACACGCGGAGAGTACCTTCGCGCGCGGGCACTATCAACTCGTCCTCGTGCTTGGGGATGCTCGGGGGCAAGGGTGACGCCACGTGCAATACGTAGTTGCAGCCGGCGACGGCTTCGCGCCAGCCCGCGTCGTTTTCGAGATCGGCGGCAAAAAAGGACAAGCGATTGCCCGGTTCCGCGCCACCTGCTTTCAGCATGGCGCGCACGTCGGCTTCGCGCTTCAGGTTTCGAATCGTGGTTCGCACCTGATGTCCTGCGGCCAAGAGTTGCAAGATGGTGTAGCTACCGATGAAACCCGACCCGCCGGTTACCAGAGCTGTCTGAGACATCGAAGGTCCTTTCAAGACATCTTTACGTATTAGAGAGCTTGAATCTTCATTCCGTTAGATATAATCCGGCCACGTAGATCCTGGTGAGCGCCCCGAGTGCTGCGCGCGAAACGACGGCTGGCCGCTGATTCTGGGCTTGCTGTAAGCTCACCTTGAGATGGCGAACCGACGACAAAAGGAGCGCAAGTGATCGAGCCGCATCGCTTGTCCGTGGAACGGATTCAGCAAGCCGCGGAGGTCATTGACCCGGTATTTCTCAATTCACCTCAGTTTCGGGCAGAGCCGCTGGAGCAACAGCTCGGTTGCCGCGTTGTCGTCAAGGTCGAAACACTGAACCCGATTCGCTCGTTCAAAGGGCGCGGCGCGGAATATTTCGCGGCGATGCTCGATGGACATCCCCATCTCGTGTGTGCGACGGCCGGCAACTTTGGACAGGGCATGGCCTTCGCTGCACGTAAACGCGGATTGCGGCTCACCATCTTTGCCAGCGCCACCGCCAACCCGCTTAAGGTTGAACGCATGCGCGCGCTCGGGGCGGACGTTCGGCTTGTTGGCGAGCATTTCAAAGCAGCGCACTCGGCGGCGAAGGCGTTCGCAACAGAAACTGGGGCGCAACTGATTGAGGACGGTCGTATCCCCGCCATCTCGGAGGGTGCCGGCACCGTCGGGTTAGAGTTGCTGCGATGGACAGAACCATTCGATGCCATCCTCGTGCCCCTTGGTGATGGCGCCTTGCTGGCCGGCGTCGCTCGGTGGGTGAAGGCACATCACCCGGCCACGCAAATGATTGGCATTTGCGCCAGCGGTGCACCCGCAATGGAGCGTTCCTGGCGGGCACGGCAGGCTCAGGAATTGGGACAAACCAAAACGATCGCGGACGGGATCGATGTGCAGAGTCCGTACCCGGAAGCCGTAGCCGACCTCGTCGGTCTTGCGGATGAGATCCTCCTCGTCGAGGACCACACGCTGATAACGGCAATGCAGCAGGCGCATCGCGAACTCGGGGTCGCGCTCGAACCCTCCGGCCCGGCCGGTCTGGCAGCGCTGATGACCTACCGCCAGCGGTTCAAGGGACAGTTGGTCGGCACAATCCTGACCGGAGGGAACGTCACCGCCGAGCAGATGCGACAGTGGCTCTCCCCGTGACGAGGAAGTGCACGGCCAGTGGCACATCTCGTCTCGGTAGCCTAACCATTTCGCCAGCCACGCAGGTTCCGGGGAACCTAGCGGCGGAAAATGTCACTAGCAATTCGTGGGAATTATTGTCTAAAGGCTTAGGCTAAACTGTTTGTGAAAAAGTGCTGCGCCCGAGGGGACGATTTAGAACTTTCCTCGGGGAATTCGTATTGAGTTTGGCTCAGATGGAGGCCTCGCTTGGATTGCGCTTGTAGCTTCAATCTTGGCATTCGGCGAGGACTTTTCCCATAATCCAATTCTCTGTCCGAGTGCGCCTTCTCTTTGGATTGTCCGCCAGGCCCCTTATTCGAACGGCCTACCAAAGTAGGTCAGGACCCAAAGCGCCAACAAGCCCAAACTCAAAAGAGATTGCAACCCTGACACTGCGCGGAGAAATCCGCGCGCCTTAATTTCGTATTCTCGCGCTGTAAGCAAGCGGAGCCAGCGCCCGGCGGCAACGTCTCTAAACCCAATGTTGAATGCGCTAACCGTACTGAACCAAGCGGCCGCCCGAAGGAGCGGACAACAAGACTTGATTCGACGAAGTGATTTCCTGCCAAAAAACGACTTTATACGAGCCCGCAATCCTCGGTGATGCTGGGTGCGGCGTCCGCGCCGGGAATGTGGCTTTAGCCTTTGTAGTCGGGGATGCCTGAGGATTGTTCCACCCAGTCGAGAAGGGACCAAATATAGACCACCGTGCTTTGAATAACGGAGAAAATACCAATACACAAACGTGCAAAGAATCCATAAACGCACAAGCAACTGTAGGGCCCTGCCAGGGACCAAACCGTAACCGCAAGTCCAATTCAGAAACAGCTCGCTAAGAAAGAACTCCGCACAGGCAGCGGATGAACCGAGGTAACAATTACTCCATTTTTCTGTGTCCTCATGCCATCTCAGGGCGTAAGTGAGTTGTCTTTCCTGAGCTCGGAAGCCTTTCTCCTTAAATTGGCTTCTTAGAACGGTTAGCGCATCCGGGCGATCATTATAGGCGAGAAATTCCAAGCCTCTCGCGGTCGCCATGAGTCGCGGGTCAGCCGAAATAGTCAATGGCTCAAACTCAGCCTGACACACAACAGCGCCGCTAAAATCCGCGCCATCTAACTTCGCGTCCCTCAAGTGCGCATACCTTAAGTCGGATCTTGATAAGTCCGCTGAAGACAGATTTGCAGCCGTCAAATCTGCACCCAGCAAACGGCTGTCGATCAACCAGGCACCACTTAGCAAGGCGCCTGACAGATGGGCATCACGGAGATCGACTCGGGACAATTTTGCGCCGCTGAGATTTGCACCAGTGAGATTGGCCTCGGATAGGTCCGTGCCAAGTAATCGCGCATTCGTCAGCACCGCATTGACCAGTTGAGCCTTCGCGAACACCGTTGGTTGCGGAAGCGCATTGAACGAGGTCATGCACGAATGCTCCTCTTGTCTGCGCGTCACGATGCTTTTAAAGAAATACTTAACGAGGTCCCAATAGGTGCTCTCGGGCGTATCTCGAGACAATTGCCACTTGACCGAGATAACGCTTGGTGGTGCCGGCCTGTGATCTCCTGGTCCTAAGATCGCGCCATCGAGGTTCGCGCCTGTCAGGTCTGACCCTTCGAGGTTTGCCCCAGAGAGATTCACATCATGCAAGTCTGCACCACGGAGCTTGGCACCAGTAAAATCGGCACGTGCACCGTCTTTACCAGCTGTCGTCAGCCATTGCAGATGCAAAGTCACTATTCGGGTTAGGTCCGCGCGAGTATGCTGTTGGCCCGAGGCGTCCATCCAAACCCACTGTGGAGTTTTCGCCGACAGTTCGAAGCTGAGGGAACCCAAACCAAGGCTCAGCATAAGAGAACCAGTCAAAACAATTCTAGATACTAGGTTATACATTTCTATGGTTATTACGCCCATGTGGAGAATCTATCGAAAGCACGTGGTCTAAGCAAGACAGTGGGACACAACTCAAGAACTGCTAAATCTTAGATGTGGAATCAGAGGCAAGAATTACAGGAAGGAAGGGTAGTAAAGAAGTGGTGCGCCCGGCGTGATTCGAACACGCGACCTCTTGCTTCGGAGGCAAGCGCTCTATCCAGCTGAGCTACGGGCGCACAAAAAACAAGCAGACAACTTCCATAGTTTATCCTGTCCTTCTCTTCCCCGCTAGAGTGGTTCTTGCACCGCTCCGGCTGAGCGGCAGGCGGCGGGGTGTTTCAAAATCGAGCTGGGCCACTTGAACGTGGCCGCTACTGGGTTTGGTGATCGCCAACTGCCCGCCCCGTAAAACTGCTCGGAGTGCAAAAAACGCACCTCAGACGGCGGGGCCTACAAAACCTTTTCGAGGTCGCGGGACGGCGCTTATCCCTTTGAGCGGTTCTTAATGTCCCTCGCGAGTTTCTCAATCTCTTCGGCTTTGCGCACCAGGTTCAGGCTGAGCACTTTGCTGGAATCCGTCTTTTCCACTTCTTCCTTCAATTCGGACGCCAAGTCGTAAAGCTTCTCCACCTTTTTCTTGATCTCTTTCTGGTTCTCTTCCAGGATCCGCTTGTCCGCGGAAGGTGCCAGCGGATTTTCGGGTGAGGAGTCCGGTCCGGTTTTCTGATCCTTAGGGAGCTTGGGATTTTGCCCTTGCGCCAGGACTCCGTTAAGTCGGGTGGCCAGTCCGGCCGTCAACAATCCGCCCAGGAATGTTCGCCTGTTCTTCACTGCAACTCCTCCTTGGCCACTCGCGTGGTGCCCGGGACGCTGCACCGCGCCGCCACCAATGTTATACTCGCCCCTCAACCAATCTTATGTCTAGTCTCCTCTCTTATTTTCCGGATACCAGCGTGGCCGTCTTCTTTCGTCTCGTCGCCATACTCATCGTGGTCCTGGTGGTCAATCGGCTGCTGCACCTGATTACCAACCTTTTGGTCAAGCCCGCCGCCTCCGAGGCCCGTGCGGCAAAGGCTCGTGAGCAGCAGACGCGCACGGTTGCCGTGGTTCTCTACAGCGCGGGCAGCAAAATCATCTGGGGCGTGGCGCTGCTGACCGCCGCCGCGCAGTTTGGGATCAACGTACTGCCCGCGGCCGCGCTGGCCGGCCTAGCCAGCCTGGCGCTCGGTTTCGGGGCGCAAAACCTGGTGCGCGATATCATCACAGGCTTTTACATCATTCTGGAAGATCAATTCGTCGTTGGCGACACCATCCAGGTCGGCGACACGATCGGACGCGTGGAGCACGTCACCCTGCGCCGCACCGTAGTCCGCGACGCGCGCGGCGCGCTCGTTACGCTTTCGAACGGCGACATCCGCACGGTCGCGAATCTAAGCCGCGACTGGTCGCAAGCTTTCGTGGACGTCGCGCTTTCTCCGCAGCTCTCCCAGGAAAAAGCCTTGCAGGCGCTGGAAGCCGCAGCCGCCGAACTGCGCGGCGATGCATCCTGGTCGCAAGCCATTGTGGATGGCCCGCGCATCCTGGGGCTGCAGAGCTTCGACCAGAATTCCTCCACCGTGCGCCTCCAGGTCCGCACTGCTCCCTCACGCCAGGACGATGTAGCGCGCGAACTCCGCCGCCGTATCCAATTAGAGTTCCAGCGCCGCGACATTCCCGTCAGCGGCGTGCAACGCGTGGAATTCAAGCCCGCTTCCGCTTTTCAGGGTGACGCTGTCCAGCCTCCCTTGACATGAACTTCCGCATGGATGTGAAAAGGAGTGTCACGCATGTCTCAGATCAGCTACGAAGAAGTTAATCTCATGCTGCGGCTCTATGACCTCCGGCGGGAACCTCGCCTGCGGGAAGCGCGCGCGTGGTTCGTGGACAATTTTCACGCCGGCACTCCCGAAGAGGTCATGCAGAAATATCCGCAGGGCAGCCAGGAGAATACGTACATCCGGATGGTGATCAGCTATTGGGAAATGGTGGCCAGCATCGTGAACCGCGGCCTGATCAACGACGAGCTATTCTTTGAAAGCAACGGAGAGGTGTGGGTGGTGTGGGACCGGATGCGGACGATTGTCCCTACCTGGCGCGCCGCATTCAAGAATCCCACCTTATTTTCCGGAATTGAAGAAACCTGCAAGCGGCTGGAGGCCTGGCGCGAGCGCCGCGCGCCCGGATCTTCCGTGGCGATGCGCCAAATGATGGAACTCGCGCGCGGCAAGATGAAGTGATGCCCGGCTGTCTGTGAGTCTACCCCTTCAGGACGTGGCTGACGGCGCCAGCGCCTCCGCTTCCTTCGGCTGCGCCTCATCTGGTTTACTGATACCAGAAGGCCGCGCCACTCTCACACAATTACGACCCGCCGCTTTTGCCGCATAGAGCGCCATGTCGGCCTGGTGCATGAGTTCCTCTACGGTGCACTCGGTAAACTCCGTCGAAAGCGCCAGCCCTATGCTGATCGTCACCGTCACCGGCTCCTTCGCCGTCTGGATCGGACGGCCACCGATCTTCGCACGGAGATTTTCGGCTCGCGACACTGCGCTTCCAGGGTTGCACTTGTTCAAGGCAACGAGAAATTCTTCGCCTCCGTAACGGCCTACCATGTCGTACGACCGGACGGAACTGTGCAACCGCCGCGCCACCTCCTGCAGTACCTCGTCTCCGATAGCGTGCCCGTATTGATCATTGACGCTCTTGAAATGGTCGATGTCGCACATCATCACCGCCATGCAGCTTCTTTCCCTGCGCGAGCGCATGATTTCGTGCGCCATCAACTCCACGATCACTCCACGGTTCCATAGAGAGGTCAGCAAATCATGCGTGGCCTGGAATCTCATGCTTTCCCGTGCTTCCACCAGGTGGTCTTCCAGTTCCAGGATGCGATGCCCGGTTCGCAGCCTGGCTTTCAGTTCGTCCGAGTCAAACGGCTTCGTCAGGTAATCGTCGGCTCCGGACTCGAGGCCGGCCACGATGTCCTCCTTCGACTCCCTGGAGGACAGCAGGATGAGGTACTTGTACGCCTGCTCCTTGCGCCGGCGAATTTCGCGGCATACTTCCACACCATCCATCTCCGGCATGATCCAGTCCAGTAGTGCCAGCCGCGGTGCATCCGGCTTGAGCAGCTCCGCGATTGCCTTCACTCCGTCTTCCACTGCAATCACTTCATATCCGGCGCGCTGCAAAGTTCTTTCCAAAAGTGTGCGCGAGATGGCGTCGTCTTCAGCAACAAGTATTCTCATGGTTTCGCCTCCGCCAGTTGTGCTTCCACTTCCGGTAGAATGCCCTCCAGTTCCTTCGTCAATCGTTCCAGCAGTTGCTGCGATTCCTCCAGCAGGTTCTGTCGAGAAATCTGTTCGAGTGCGGCTGCTGTTTCCGCCGCCGCGCCCATCGAAAGATTTCTCAGCATCCCTTTCATCGTATGCGCGGCACGCGAGAGCCCTTCGTAATCACTCTTCCCGAGCGCCGTCCGGGATTTCTCCAGATTCATCCGCACGTCTTCCCGGAACATCACCAGCAGCTCCCGGAGAAAGTCCTGGTCGCCTCCGAGCCGCTCCATCAATTCCTTCAGATCCCATTCCATTTGCCGCGGCGGTACGAACGCCATTTCCTTGGGGTTGCCCCTCATTTGCCCTCCCATCACCCGCTCAATTTCATTTCGTAGAAATTCCGCCCGTATCGGCTTGCTGACGTATCCATCCATGCCAGCTTCCTCGCAACGCCTCTGATCATGTGCGGCCGCATGCGCGGTCACGGCAACGATCGGGATGTGCCGCCCGGTTCCCTGCTCGCTCTGCCGAATTTTCCGGGTGGCCTGCAGCCCGCCCATCACAGGCATCTGCAAATCCATCAGCACCAGGTCTACTTCTTCGCGCTGGATTGCCTCGCAGGCCTCCGCGCCGTTTGCCGCCAACCGGACTTCGTGGCCGATCTTTTCGAGGAGTATCTGCGCGAGTTTCTGATTCACCAGGTTGTCTTCAACCACCAGGATCCGGCGGCGTGGCCCCGAAATTTCATCGGCCTTCTTGATTTCACTCGCCGCCTTCCGGTCATCCCCGCGCAGCGCGGAGCGCAGGCTAGCCCACAAAACTCTGCGCCGGAGAGGCTTTGTCAGCCGCTGGAAAATTCTGTAGAGGTCTGTACGTGCGTCGTCCGCGAACGAAGGCGCCGACGACATCATCAGAAGCGCTGTCGTCTCGTAGGGCGAGCAGCGCCGGATCTCTTTCGCCACTTCGTGGCCGTCTTTACCGGCAAGGTTCAAATCGATCAGCGCCGCTGCGTACGGCCTGCCTTCTTCGACCGATTTTGCGTACAGCGCAGCCGCTTCCTCCAACGAGCCCGCCGTGTCCGTCACGAGTCCCCAACGGTTGGTCAGCCAACAAATCAGCTCGCGCCCAGCTGCCGCGTGATCCGTCACCAGAATCCGGGCAGGCGGCAATTTCTGTTGCTCCAATTCTTGCCTGTGCTTCGCTTCTTCGGCCTTCGCACGATTCCAGCGGAGCTCAAAAAAGAATGTGCTGCCCCTCCCAACTCCGCTTTCCAGCTGCAGCTTTCCGCCCATCAACTCAATGAGCCTTGCGGAGATGGATAGTCCGAGCCCCGTTCCACCGTATTGCCGGGTGACGCTGTTGTCCGATTGTTGAAACGCTTCGAAAATCTTCGCGCGATGTTCCGGCGGAATGCCGATTCCCGTATCCGCTACACTGAATCTTGCCGAGACGTTGTCTCCGTCTCCCTGCACGTATTCGATTCCCAGCGTTACCTCGCCTTCCTCCGTGAACTTGACGGCGTTGCCGAGCAGATTGATCAGCACCTGGCGCAGACGAGTTGGATCGCCCTCTACCCATTCGGGCATTTCGCCGCGGACGTACCATTCGAGCCCCAATCCCTTCTGCTGCGCGCGCACCGCCACGGGCTGGAGCGCGTTCTCCGCGCAGTCCAGGATCGAAAACGGAATCGTCTCCAGCTCGATCTTTCCGTTCTCGATCTTCGAAAAATCCAGCACGTCGTCGATGATCTCCAGCAGCGACACCGCGCAACCCTGCACCATGCCCAGGTATTCGCGCTGCTCAGCGCTCAGCGGGGTCTCCAGCGCCAATTCCGTCATCCCCAGGATGCCGTTCATCGGCGTCCGGATTTCGTGGCTGACATTCGCCAGGAACTGGCTTTTGGCTTCATTCGCCGCTTCCGCGGCTTGTTTTGCTTCCAGCAACTTTGCTTCCCCGGCCCGGCGCGTGGTGACGTCCTCGAGAACCGCCACAAAGCCGATCGGCATGCCATCAGGTGCGCGCAGCACGCGTGATTGCCACTGGATCCACACAATCGTTCCATCGGGAGTGAGGAACCGTGTTTCATCCTTGAGTTCCGTGCCCACTTCCACCGCGGCCTTCCACACTCTCTCCACATGTTCACGGTCTTCCGGATGAATCGCTTCCATCCATCCAAATCCCAGCGCGCTTTCGGGATCACGGCCCGTCATTTCGCTCCAACGCTGATTCGCGTAGACGATTCGCCCTTCGCGGTCGTAACGCACGATGCCAATCGGCGCTGCCGAACTCAGCAAACGGAACAGTTCTTCGCTCTCGCGGATCGATTTTTCCGCCTGCACTCGCCGCGAGATGTCCAAATACACAGCCAGCTGCCCGATCGTTTTGCCTTCCAGAAGAAGCGGTGCGCCGATAATTTCGACGTCGAGCAGTTCCCCGTTTTTCCGCTTTCTCTTCGCCGACTTCCGCACCACCCGGCCGGACAGCACCTGCTTGCTGATCGCCGCTGCATCCCCATACGTTTCGCCAGTCGTCAGGAGTGTATCGATCGATTTCTCCTGACAATCCTCTTCCGAATATCCAAACATCTTTCGGAACGCCGGATTGCTCATGCGGATCTTTCCATCCTGTGACTCGGAAACAATCCCAACGGGCGATGCTTCAGTAAGAGCGCGGAACAATTCCTCCCTCTCCTTCAGCATCACCGCCGTCCGCTGCCGCTCCACGATTTCCTTTTCCAACTCCTGGGTTCGTTCCCTGACGCGCGCTTCCAGGGAATCGCGCGCTTCCTGCAACTCCTGATTTCCCGCCTCAATCACCACCAGCATTTGATTAAAGTCTCTCCCGAGTTGCCCAAGCTCGGCGCCGCCCAGATCCGGCGCACGAAGCGCGTAGTTTTTCCGGTCCGCCACTTCTCTCGCCACCTCCGCCAACTGTTGAATCGGCCCTGTCAGAGAGCCTCTCAAGAGGAAGGTCAACAGGTAGACGACCAGAAGCGCCAGCAGGAACGCGGGAATTCTCAACAGAAGCGAATCTCGCCTGGCCACATGCAGATCCTCAAGCGAGGCTTGGAGGTAGATTGCGCCTATCTGGCGATCCTGGAATTCAAGGGGCCGGAAGAGTTCCAGAGTGCCCTTATTCCAATGAATGATCTCCGAGTGCGGATTGTCCAAGTCCGGTAGTTCGCCTTGGAATCCGGCACTTCGATAGCGAGCCACTAATTCTCCATCCGCGCCATATAGCACACCCTGGCGGATATACCGTCTCGTGTGCAGGGCCTGGAGAATTCGCGTTCCCTCTGCCTCATCCTCGAAGACGAGAGCTGCCACGCTATTTGTGCCGATCAGGTCTGCCGCGGATCGGAGTTCCTCGACTTTGTCCTCGCGGATCCGGCGATCGTTGTAAATGAAAAGCAGCGCCATGGCCACGATCATGCCAACGGCGCTGCTGGCCATCGTCAGCAGCATCAACCGCCAGTGCAACGAAATGTTTCTCCACCGCAACATTTCAGATTCCCGTCGCCTCTTTTTCGGTTAACACCCGCTGCGCAAGAGCCAGCACCCGAGCATCAATTTTCAGGCCCGCGTTCCTGGCAGCCCGCAGGTTGACTGCAAATTGAATCGTGTTACCCGCGTAGATGAATTCCAGAATCCCCCCGGCTTCCAGGAAGCCGGCGTCGTCGCCGACGGTGAGCATTTGCGTGCCTTTCACAGACTCCAGAAGTCTTGCCCGCAGATTCGGCTCTGGCGAACCAATAAACAGCACCTGGCAATTTCTTAGGCTCTCTTCTTTTTGGATCATCTGCACGTCGATTTTTCGTCCCTTCAATTTGATTCCCCGCAACTCTTCCGAAAGGGGGAAAACAATTCTGTAATCGGCGGCCACGCAGACTCGAAACGGTTCGCCTGAAATTCCCGCGCCGGACGGCCACTCCACAAAACGCAAGATCTTTTTCAGATAGAGGGCTTCGGCCCGGTCAGCATCCGAAGGCGTACGGCAGTCGGTTTGCCGGGGGATCAGTCCACTGATCACCGCCAAAACGAGGATGGTCCGGGTGCTCCGCGCGATTCTCGATCCGTTGGATTGCGTCGCTTTCAGCCTCACGGAATCGCCGTCTCCTTGATTGAGCAGGTTTTTCTGCCGCGTCTCGACAGACACAGCGAGAAACCCCTGAAGAATGTGTGCACGGCGCGCGCCATCTTCCTTGTTGAATGGCTTGATTTTTCGTGTAGATTAAACGACTTGCGAGGTTAGAGTTTCCTGGGCCTGCAAAACAGTTTCAACGCGGAACATTTCAGCACTGAGGGATTCACTTCCGCGCATTCCCTCCGCCCGGCGTCATATGCATATCTCTCCGCGCGGAGCAGACAGGGCACCCCGTCACGGGAATATCTTAGCGGTGTGTTGGGGAACAGAAACTGTGGGAAAAAAGCGGGGATCTCGAACTATTGGAGGCGCGGGTGGGAATCGAACCCACGCATAAAGGTTTTGCAGACCTCTCCCTTACCACTTGGGTACCGCGCCTCAATCCTTAATTATATCGGAAGCTTCGCCGCGTGTCAGGCCAATCGGCCCGGTTTTACACCATGCTTGTCCGAAAAGCCTCTTTCCGGACTGGAAACGCTTTCGCTCAAATTCACTTTTTAGCGGGCTCTTCAATCTGCGCTTCCCGCAGGAATCGTGCCGATTCTTCCGGTGGCGTCGGGTTGATATAAAAGCCCGTGCCCCATTCGAAACCCGCCACCTTGGTCAGCTTCGGGATGATTTCGATGTGCCAGTGATAATGATCGTTGATCTCTTCGCCGATCGGCGAGGTGTGAATCATGAAATTGTACGCCGGCCGATCCAGCACCGCGTCCATTCGCATCAGTGTGTCTTTCAGCATGTTCGCCAGCGCGCTGTACATGCTGCTCTGGTTATTCTCGTAGGCCGAGCTGTGCACCTTCGGCAGCAGCCACATCTCAAACGGAAACCGCGAGGCATAGGGGGCCAGCGTAATGAAGTGATCGTTTTCGCCGACCACCCGCTCGCCGGTGTCGCGCTCCTGCCGGATGATGTCGCAGAAAATGCACCGCTCTTTTTCATCGTAGTAGTGCCAGCAGTTGTCCACTTCTTCGCGCACGCGGCGCGGCACGATCGGCAGTGCGATCAGCTGCGAATGAGGGTGCTCCACCGAAGCCCCCGCCGCTTCTCCGTGATTTTTGAAAATCAACACGTAGCGGAAGCGCTTGTCGTTTTTCAGATCCAGCATGCGGTCGCGGTAGGCCCACAGCACATCCTCAATCGATTTCTGCGGCAATTGCGCCAGCGTCGTCTGGTGCTGCGGCGTTTCGATCACCACTTCATGCGCGCCGATGCCGTTCATCTTGTCGAACAGGCCCTCGCCCTCGCGGTCCAGTTCGCCTTCGATCCCGAGCGCCGGAAAACGGTTCGGCACCACGCGGATATTCCATCCTGGCGTGTTTGCACCGGTACCATTCCGTCCATAGGCCAGAATCTCCGGCGGCGTCTTCCCTTCATTCCCCGGGCAAAACGGGCAATTCTGCGGCGCTTTGGGAAACACGCTCTCGCGCAGAAAATCGTTGGGCCGTTTTCCACGGTCGGTCGAAATAATCACCCAGCGGCCTGTAATTGGATCCTTGCGTAACTCCGGCAATGCATTTCCCCCAGAAGGATTCTCTCAGGCTGCTCCCCGAATGCACCCCAAGCTAGTGAGGTATTGTACCCCGAATAGTTCTTCCACCTGTAGCTCAGGCCATCAAGGCCTGAGGGTTCTCGTGGCGACGGCAGGCTCTCGCCGGCACCCGGAACAGCCTCACCCCTCAAAGGGGTGAGCTACAGGAAAAACCAACGCCTGAGGAGTGGCGTCAAGCCCGCGGACTGAGGGCATTCTTATGAAGCCGGACGACCGGCGGCTTTCCTGGTGTAATGTCGATCCCCACGACGTCAAACCGCACGGGGCATTTCTTCACATGGCGCTCCCGGAGAAACGCGTGGGCCGTGCGAACCAGCATCTCGTGTTTCTCTTTGCCGATGCTCAATTCCGGCAGCGCGATCTTCCCTTTGGCAACCGCGCGTGTCCTCACTTCCACAAACGCCAGCGTGTCGCCGTCAAATCCCACCAGGTCCAGTTCACCTCTCTCCCGTGCCGGCTCGTAATTCTTCGCGATGAAAACGTACCCGTGCCGCCGCAAGTACCAGTAAGCGTAGGTTTCCCCGCGCACGCCAACGCGTAGCGACTCCTGCTTCCGGTCTTCGTCCTTAACCGGTGCAACATCGCGCAGGCCGTGTCGCGACTTCCACTTCACCCACGCATATCCGATCCGGGCCAGCATGCCCATGGTTAATTACCTTCTGCATATAGTACCGCAAAGTATAAACAAAATCCCGCAGCCGGCATCGTCGCCCGGCTGCGGGATTTAGTTCTTGGTTCAGGTTATCTGATCGCCATTTTCTAGAGCGTTTTCTCCGCCTCCCGAATCGACTCTTCCATAATCCGGATCGCGCAGTCCGCCTGCTCCTCGTTAATGATCAGCGGCGGCGACACGCGAATGGAGTTTTCGCCCGAGCCGAGCGTCAGCAATCCCCGGTGAAAGGCGTTGTCCACCACGGCATCGCGCAGGTCCGCAGCGCGTTCTTTGGTACGTTGATCGCGCACAATCTCCACGCCAATCATCAGGCCCTTGCCGCGCACATCTCCGACAATTTTGAAGCGGTTCGGCCAGTCGCTGATCTTGCTGAAGATGTAGTTCCCCACTTTTTCCGCGTTGGCCATCAAGCCGCCTTCGATAAGGTCAAATGTGGTCGTGGCCGCAGCAAGGCAAACGGGATTGCCGCCGTAGGTCGTGCCGTGTGAGCCAATCTTCCAGTTCATCACGCTCTCTTTCGCAATGAAGGCTGCCACCGGCATGCCGCTGGCAATTCCCTTCGCGGTCAGCACGATGTCCGGCGTGATGCCGGCATGATCGTAGGCCCACCACTTTCCGGTGCGCCCCATGCCCGCCTGCACTTCATCCAAAATCAGCATGATGCCGTGTTTGTTGCAGATTCGCTGCAGCTCCTGCAGGAAAAACAGAGGCGCCGGGATAAAACCACCTTCGCCCTGCACCGGCTCGACGATAATCGCCGCGACCTCTTCCGGCGCAAACAACCGCTTGAAGATCTGCTGCTCCAGCAATTCGATAATTTCGCCGCCGCATGTTTCTTTCGTGTGGCCCAGCGCGCAGCGATAGGCGTAGGGATACGGAATGTGCTCGACGCCGCCCAGCAGCGTTCCGAAATTCTTGCGCTGCGTGCTCTTCGAAGCTGTCAGCGAAAGAGAGCCGAGCGTCCGACCGTGGAAGCAGCCGTAAAACGCGATCAGCTTGTCGCGCTTGGTGTGATACCGCGCCAGCTTGATCGCGCCTTCCACCGCTTCCGTCCCGGAGTTGCCGAAAAACACTTTCCATTTCTCCGATTTCGGCATCGTCGAAACCAGCTTTTCGGCGAACTCCGGCATGTGCCGGTGGTAAAAATCCGTCCCGGCGATGTGAATCAGTTCCGCGGCCTGCTTCTGAATGGCTGCCACCACCTTCGGGTGGCAGTGGCCCGTCGAGCAGACCGCGATGCCCGCGGCAAAATCCAGGAAGGTATTTCCATCCGGGTCTTCCACGATGGCGCCTGAAGCGCGCTCCGCAACCAGCGGGTAATCACGCGTCAGAGAGGGGGACATATACTTCGCGTCGTACGCAATCACCTCTTTCGCCTTGGGCCCGGGCAATGCTGTTTTGATTCTGGGTAGTTTGGTTTCCGTGGCTGTAATCATGATCTCTCCAGGTGTGCGTTTCGCCGGGGATTCGCAGGAAAAGTGTTATTGCGGAAGGGAGGGAGAATGCAGGTTTGAGAACCGGCGGTAGTCTGCCGAAACCTGCGGGAAACGCTACTTAATCGACGCTATAAAGCCCCGGACGCAGATTCGCCGGGCGAAACTTGCGGGGCACACGAGGACCCACGGCTACGCGGTCATGTTTGAGGAAGTGAAAGTGCTTCATTTGCGTTTCCAGCGGACTTTTC
>Ga0210406_10001891_pt1 | contig 24606 bp, 23 predicted proteins | sample IncBWC30MmetaG_FD_155454 | JGI IMG/M metagenome (GOLD analysis project Ga0210406, IMG submission 155454) | Forest soil microbial communities from Barre Woods Harvard Forest LTER site, Petersham, Massachusetts, United States - Inc-BW-C-30-M | ecosystem: Environmental > Terrestrial > Soil >...
CGTCCCATTGGAATCTTGAGAAAATCTTCCAGGTCGTTGCCAGCGCAGAAAGAGTCTCCTGCACCGTGCCAGAGCACAACGCGCACGCTGTCGTCTTTTGCTGCGTTGTTGAGGATATCCGCCATGGCGATGTACATGGCGGACGTCATCGCATTTTTCTTGGCCGGTCGATTGAATTGAATTCGCAGGATACTTCCGGAGCTTTCGGTAACAATGTCACTCATCTTCCACCTCCGGTAGCGGTCGATTCCAAACTCGAAACGTGCGGGATTGTGCCTCCGGCACGCAGGGCAGAGATCTCGTCACTTGTGAATCCAAGTTCCTTCAGCACTTCATCGTTATGCTCACCGATTCCCGGCGCGCGCCTGGCAGGCACCTTAGTAACACCGTGCACTTGAATAGGACTGCTGATGGTCGAGGTCAACTTCTCGCCGGCTCCTTCGAGCGGAACGACGATGTCATTCGCTCGCAATTGCGGATCATGAACGACTTCCTGCGGCCCACGCACGGCACCGAAGGGGACGTGAACGCCGTTGAAGACCTCATACCAATGCGACATGGGCTGCGAACCAAAAATCTCATCGAGCATTGCCGTCAGTTGCGGCCGGTTTTGCGCCAGCTTGGCAGGATCCGAGAATCGCGGATCCGTCAGGATATCCTCACGACCTAGTGCTTTTAGAACCGCGGGTACCTTGTCCGGAGTGGCTACCAAAACGAACCAGGTACCATCGGAAGAGCGATACGTGTTCAAAGCTGCATTTGCGGGATGTGTTCGATCGTGCAGCCCATAGAAACTCGCACCGCATAGAGCGGCCTGGATAAAGACGCTGGCCGACCAGACACCTGAAGCGAGGAGCGAAGTCGTGACGTAGGATCCTTTACCAGTGCGTTCGCGACGATAAAGCGCGGTCAGAATCGCGGCATAAATGCAGACCGCAGTTGCATTGTCGCCGCTACCTGCCACTGGCCAGGTCGGCGGCTCTCCAGCATCGCGCGTCATGAATAACAAGCCGCTTCGCGCCCAGTACGCCGTCAGATCGAATCCCGGAAGAGCAGCGTCCGGACCTTTCTCGCCGAAGCCGGTGAGATCGGCATAGATCAGACGCGGATTCCACCGCGCGACATCGTCATATTCGAGCTTCAATTTCTTGCGCGCCCCATGCGGAGTGTTGACGATGAACACGTCGGCCCACTTGGCTAACCGCTCGAGAACCTGCTGCGCGCTCGCAGCTTTCAGATTGAGCGCAACGCCACGCTTGTTTCGATTCGCCAATTGGAAGGGATAAGGCACTTCCGTATGCGGCTGCGGTGGGATCTTGTGCCCGGTTCTCCACAGCTCTCCGCCGGGCGGCTCGACTTTGATGACATCCGCGCCGAAGTCGGAGAGGATCGTCGCGGCGCCGGGACCGGCGATGAAGCTCGCGAGGTCCACGACTTTCAGTCCTGAGAATATGTTTTCGTCCGCCATGAGTTTTCCTTCTTTCCCTTTTCAATCAGGAATTTCAAATGATGATGAACCTTTTGTGCGCTAGCGTCCCTGGAACCTCGGAGCACGCTTTGCAAGGAAGGCGGATGTTCCTTCCTTCTTGTCTTCGGTCCCCGCGCAAATCGCGAACAGCGAAGCTTCAAGGAGCAGGCCTTCCGCGAGGCTCGTATCCAATCCCTTGTTTACCGCCTCGATGGAGTACTTCACGCCGACTGGGGCGTTGGCGATGAACTGGTTGACTATCGCTTCCGCTCTTGAGAGCAGACTGGCAGCTGGGACGACTTCGTTCACCAGGCCAATGCGATAGGCTTCTTGCGCGCTGATGATTTCGCCGGACAGAATGAGTTGCAATGCGCGGCCTTTGCCGACCAACCTCGGAAGACGCTGCGTTCCCCCATACCCTGGCATGATTCCGATCTTCACTTCGGGCTGCCCGAACCTAGCAGTTTCAGCGGCGATTCGAATCGTGCTGGCCATCGACAGTTCACAGCCACCACCGAGCGCAAAACCATTCACAGCAGCGATGACCGGCTTGCCGAGGTTTTCAATGAGGTCAGTAAGCGCTTGGCCCGACCGCGTTTTCTGTTCCGCCGTGAGCGGAGTATCGTTGGCCATTTCGCCGATGTCCGCGCCGGCCGCAAACGACTTGTCTCCCGCTCCGGTGAAAACAACTCCACGCACCCCGGAATCGTCTCGGGCGTCTTCGAACGCGGATCGCAATTCGGAAATGGTTTTCGCGTTCAGAGCGTTCAGTACTTTGGGCCGGTTGATGGTCACATAGGCGATCGGTCCCTTCTTCTCATACAGAACGTTCTCAAGTTTCAAAGCAGAAGCCGGCGAACTCATGATTCTCTCCTTGTAATTGTTGAGAGTGATCGGACCTGCACTAGGAACCCGCAGGCAGCTCCGCGTATGCGATTCCAGTTAAATTTCCTTCGGCGAAGACGATATTTTTCTTATTCGATCCGTCGAGATTGGCGCTGTAAACGGAGCCTCCCAAATCGGTCAGGAACATGCGCTTGTTTTCGAGATCCAAGGACAGGCCGATGCCTTCCATCAGGTGGTTAAAGACAATTTCCGGCTCTTTGCGGGCCCCCGGCGCCGCGTCCATCGGAGCTCGATTCACCGTGTTGCCGCGCGGCGGGTCTCCGCGGTCGGTCCAATAGATCGCGCGGTTGCCGAGGTCGAGATCGAGATCGATCGGCTCGGGCAGGTTGTCGTAAAGAACTTCGACGTCCTGACGATGTGCCGGAGTCTGTCCTTTTGGGATTTCGAGGCCGGCGCGGAAAATGCGTCCTTGGCCGGCGTTGTCATTTCCTTTTTGCGTCCAGTAAAGTTTGCCGGCATTCACATCGATAGCGATGCCAACGCACCAATTCCTTGCGTCAAGCCGGTCGGCATCACCGTGTCCCGTTTCGACAAGCGTTTCGATATTTGATCCGTCGAGATTCGAGCGCATGACTCGCATCCCTTCGCGATCTGACCAGTAGAGTTTGCGGTTCTTTGCGTCGAGCTGAAGTTGCTTGGGAGTCCACGTCGCTCCGGGTGGGACCACGTTCGTGACGTTGGTGCCGTCGAGGTCCGCACGATCGATCGTGCCGTCGTTGGCTTTGGGATTTCCCATGTTTGTCCAGTAGATGTGGCCACCTGCGACGTCGACCACGATACCATCGGGAAGTCTCCGGCCTTCGTTGACGATAGTTTTCAAGTTGGAGCCGTCGGGATGCGACGTTAGGACGCGGCCGGCGGCTAGATCCAAAAAGTACAAACGGCCCACAGTCTTTGCGGCGGACTTCACTGATTCGGATTTGGAAGCTTTAGAGGACAGCATGGAATCTTTTATTCCTTTCTGTGTTGATTTCATTTATCGAGCGTCGTTTCAGCAGAAGTGCTCTCAGTTGGCTAGATGAAGGCGCTGAGACCGGTAACGGCCTTGCCCACAATTAGGTTTTGCATTTGGAACGTGCCCTCGTAGGAGTAGAGAGCTTCCGCATCCACGAAGAAACGCCCGACGTTGTACTCGGCGGCGATGCCGTTGCCGCCGAGCAGCTCGCGTGCCCACGCGACCGTCTCGCGGCACTTGGCGGTAGTGAAGGCCTTGGCAAGCGATGCATGCGCGTCGGTCATCTTGCCTTCGGCCTGCAGCTGGGTCATGCGCACCAAGAGGCATTGCGAAGCGGTGATGTTGGCGAGCATCTTGGCCAGGAGGTCTTGCACCATCTGGAATGTGCCGATGGGCTTGCCGAATTGCAAGCGTTCCTGGCAGTACTTGAGCGCATTTTCGTAAGCGCCCATGGCGCATCCCGTCGCCTCCCAGCCGACCATGAATCGCGTCATTTTCAGGACGCGAGCCGTGTCGCGGAACGACTGATCGGCTTGCAGGCGGTTTTCCTCCGGAACGCGGCAGTTCTCCATCGTGATCAAGCCGTTCTGCACGACCTTGAGGGCAATCTTGTTCTGGATTTTTTCGACCTTGAAGCCGGGTGTGGTCTTGTTCTCGACAATAAACGCCTTGACCTGATTGTCGGCGAGATCGCGCGCCCAGATGATCGAGATGTCGCACCACGGAGAATTGCCGATCCATTTCTTCTGGCCGTTCAGCACCCAGGTATCCCCGTCGCGCTTGGCGGTAGTTGTCATCCCGCGTGATGTTCCTGACCCAACGAGCGGCTCGGTCAGACCGAAGCAGCCAATTTTTTCCCAGCGGGCCATCGGCGGGAGCCACTTTTTCTTTTGTTCCTCGGAGCCGCCCAGGTAGATGGACCCCATGGCCAAGCCATTGTGCACACCCCAGAATGTTGCGATTGAGGAATCGATGCGCGCCATCTCCATGGCGATCAAGCCAAATAGCTGCGCACTTCCGCCTCTGCAACCGTAGCCGTTCATGGCAACGCCGCCGACATTGAGTTCCTTAATCGCGGGCAACAATTCAAACGGGAAAGAATCCTCGATCCAATACTTCGTGATGATGGGTGCGACCTTGGTTTCCATGAACGTGCGCACCTGCTTCAGGACCGCCAGCTCATCGGCGGGCAAAGTCTCTACGAGTTGGTAGAAGTCAGAATTGGGCTGAGGAAGTACTTTTTTGATTTCTTTTGTTGGACTCGACATCTAGCTTCCTTTCTTCGGGGCCTTGTTCCTTTGTGAATGGCACGCTGATTAAGTGCATCTCATCTGCCAAGCGTCGCCGCCTTAGAGTGCTGAAAAGAGACCCGTTATCTCACGCCTTCGTTGGGAAGCTAAGAATCCCTGTCAACTTGTTCACGCCAATCGTCGAGGCTTTGACAGCGTCAGAGAGCGTGCAGTCATTCATTCAACAAAAGCGAGATTGTTCGGCGAGTTCGAGATGGGTCGCAATCGCAAACGGTTGGATAGAACGATTGTCTTCGTGATGGTAGAGTGGTGCGAGTGCTCAACACCAGCGGGCCTTTTCGAAAACGCGCAAGGTTACAGCCCGCGCAAAACGTGTCCGAGCTTATTTCGTTTTGTTGTCAAATAGCGCAGTGTCGAAGCCGACGCGGGAATCTCAAGGGGCAGCCATTTCGTTACAGAGAGCCCATAGCCTTCGATAGCGACGAGCTTTCGGGGATTGTTGCTTAAAAGGCACATCGAGCGCACGCCAAGCTCACGCAGGATCTGCACGCCGATGCCATAGTCTCTCTGATCGGCTTGGAATCCCAGACGTTCGTTTGCCTCCACGGTATCAAGTCCATCGTCCTGGAGCCGGTACGCGCGAATCTTGTTCGCTAGGCCAATCCCTCTTCCCTCTTGGTTGAGGTAAAGCAAGACTCCGCGACCTTCCGCCGCGATCCGGCGCAATGCTTCATCGAGTTGCGCGCCGCAGTCGCAACGCGCCGAACGGAAGGCATCACCCGTAAGGCATTGTGAGTGTACGCGCACGAGTACGTCCTGCCCGTTTCCTACCTCGCCGCGCACAAGAGCGACGTGAGTTTGCTTGTCGATCTGATTCTCAAATGCATAAAGACGGAACTCTCCGTATTCGGTCGGGAGCTTCGTCGAATCCACGCACTTCACCACCGACTCCGTGCGCATTCGGAAGGTGATCAGGTCTGCGACGGTGATCAATGGCATGTTGTGCCGACAAGCGAAACGACTCAGCTCCGGAACGCGGGCCATCGTGCCGTCCTTGTTCATGACTTCGCATATGACGCCAGCGGGGTGCAGACCGGCTAACCTCGCCAAGTCCACAGCCGCTTCGGTTTGCCCAGCACGTGCCAGCACTCCAGCACTCCTGGCACGCAACGGGAACACGTGCCCAGGACGGGTCAGATCCGCTGGCCTGGTCGCTGGATTGATCGCCGCGAGCACGGTGGCAGCACGGTCGGCGGCAGAAATACCCGTGGTTGTGCCCGCTCTGGCCTCGATGCTCACACAAAACGCGGTTTCAAATCGCGAGCTGTTGTGAGGGACCATTAGTGGAATTTCGAGTGCATCGAGATGCTCGGGTGTCATCGCCAAGCAAATCAGTCCGCGTCCATACTGCGCCATGAAATTGATAACTTGCGGCGTAATTTTCTCAGCGGCGACAGTCAGGTCACCTTCGTTTTCTCGATTTTCATCGTCGACAACGATCACCATTTGTCCCGCGCGTATCGCCGCAATGGCATCTTCGATGCTTGCGAATGAGCGCGCGCGGCTGTGGGGTTCTCTAACAATCTGAAGTCGTCGTCTCATGCAGAGGGCCCTCCGCGGAGGCTGATATGGTCCGTTGTTTTGAAGGCAAGACTCCAATTAGCGGCGGTGCTCTTGTTTACCCGCAAAGCGGCGACGAGAGGTACTGAAAGATAGATCCCCACGATTCCGCCCACCGCGCCCCCCACCATGAGAGTGAAGATTGCGAGCAAAGGGTGAATGTCGAACTCGTGCCCCAGTACAATCGCTAAGAGAAGAATTGTCAGTAAAGCACTCGCTGTTCTGCGATCAGGAAAAACCATGAATCCCCACAGGCAGCCGGATCAATCCGTCCGGCTTTCCAACTTTTGCTTGATCGCTCCAAGGGCCCGTTCGAGCGAAGAGCGGGTTTTGTCTACGGCAACTTTTCTCACGATTCCGCCTTTAAGACCCGTCAACCCGGCCTGCTGTGAACCTTTGAGGGTGATCAAATAGAAGCCGCGGTCGGGATTCTCCTGGTCTCGCACGCAAACGGTCAAATCCAGAGCGGTCTCGAAGTAGTGGCTCGCATAAAGTTGCTTCACAGCAACGGCATAGGCCGGATCCGGAGAACGGGAGTCTCGGTAGACTATGGCCTGCACAATCCGAAGGGTCGGTTTGAGTCCAAACTGTACTTTCTCCCAATAGAATTCGGACTGAATGTTTTCCGATTGTGCGTGCGGATAGTCGAGCAGATAGTGCTCCAGTTCGGGCAAATAAACGGGAAGGGCCTTCGAACGGCTGAGCAAAGCTGTAAACGTCGTTCCCACAGCGGCTGGATGATGCTTGTCCATGTAGGTTCCAAGGGCCGCGTTTCCTCCCTGTGTGTATCGGTGGATCGCTTCGAGTGCCATCTTCTGTGCAAGCTGGTTTGCCTGATTTGCCGCATCAGGCGCAGACCAATTCACGGACTGCTTGAACGCATCCATCGCGTCGGTGGGCAGTTGGACGTCGCATTCACCCGGCTCACAATTCTTTAGTTGCTTGATGTCGTCCGCCTCCAGAGTAAAACCGTCGAGGTCGGAAAGCTGTGGCGGATCGCTGAACTTTCGGATTGCGAGATAACTGGGAAGTTTGCGAAGCGCATCAATGTCCGAAGCGAGCTTGAGATATTTCTCTGGAGTCGACTGCACATACACGGAGCCGAATACAAACACCTCATCCGGAGTGCCAGATTCCACTACTTTCGCAACCGCTTTTCCGTTTCGGATCGCCGCGATCTGATCTTCTTTCAGTCCAACATAGTCGCGAAAGAATTTGAATGGCTCAACGTTTTGCGCGTTAGAGGCAGGAAGCTGGACAAGGGAAAGTAAGAGCAGGACGGGGAACAACTTTGGGAATCGGATTCTAACTAGCATTGTTCTGGGCATCCATTCATATTCATTTCTTGTCCAAGGCGAGCAACGCAAACAACACCGGAAGATAGAGGATGGAAGCAAAAAGCAACTGCCGGGCAGAAACGGTAGACATTCGAAAGGCAAAGCGTGCGCTGTAGCAGAGAAAGGCGCTTCCAAGAACAAGAGCGCCAGCAAGATAAACAATTCCAGACTCACCCCGAATTACAGGGATGAAAGCCACTCCGAAAAGCACCAGAGCTGGCAACGAGGATTGCCAGGCAACGAAGCGTTCTCTCAGCACGGTCGCGGGCAATACGAAATAGCCTGCGCGAGCATAGTCTTCGCGATACATCCAAGCAATGGCCATGAAGTGGGGAAACTGCCAGAGAAAAACGATTGCAAAAAGCAGCCAAGCATTGGTGTCGAGGCATCCACGAGCGGCGGCCCAGCCGATCAGCGGCGGCGTGGCACCCGGAAGCGCACCGATCAACGTGCATAGAGGAGTTTTCCGTTTCAGTGGCGTGTATAAGAACAGATAGCCCAGTAGAGTGAGGATCGACAGCAAGGACGCGAGCGCATTGGTTGTAACAGCCAGGTAGATGGCGCCAATAACGGAGAGTGAGATTCCAAACCACAAGGCGTGAGATGGCTCGATTCTTCGCGATACGAGCGGCCGGCGCGCGGTTCGTCGCATTTGCGCATCGAACCGCAACTCGATCAGCTGGTTGAGGGTCGCGGCTGCACTGGCAACGAGTACGGTGCCAACAAGGGTGTGCACAAGAGACGTCCAGGGGAAATGTGCAAACGAAGCAGGCGCACCCATCCAAAAGCCGGCAGCGGCTGTGACCGCAATGAGAAAATTCACTTCCGGCTTTGTTAGCGACCAATAGCCGGACAGAACGCCGGAACGAGCAAGACCGTGACGGCGCCGCACTGCAGCCACGTCAAGCGCCGCCAGCACTGGCTCGCTTGCCATCTAGACAACCTCCAGACTTCGTGGAGCACTTTGCGGAACCGGACCGCCGGAAAATTGCGGCTGTTGCAAATCGTATTCAAGCGAGGCTCGTGGGGCTAGCAGCCTCGAAGAGATAAGCGCCGCCGGCACGAGATAGACGAGCGTGACGCAAGTCCACATGAGTGCGGCCGCACACTGCTGATCTTCAAGAACGGAAAAGCCAAGCAGCCGCGGAGTAAAAAAATATACCGGGTATGCGACGCGGTCAGAGAAGACGAGAAATCCGGAGAGGATGTCGCACGGCAGAGTCGCCAGAAAAAGGTACAAAAGCATCGACCATCGCGGTTCAGTCGACGCTGTGGGCCAAGGCTGGATAACAGGCCACCAGAACAGGAGACCGGCTCCAAGAAACGTTATTTGTTCGACCGTGTGCAAGATCTCGAAGCGGACGCAGAGCGTAAACAGCACAGGTAGGTGCCACGCAACAAGAGTCAACGTGGAGACGATCAAACATAGGGCCGGTCTTGTCGCGGTTCGTGTTACTTGGTGTATGAATGGTTGCTGAAATATGTTGCCGAGAACGTTCTGCGCAAGCCGCGGCATCACGTGCCAGAACATTTTCATAGGCTCGCCGAGCAGAAGCAGCGGTGGAGCGAAGGTCATAAGGAGTAAGTGCTTGATCATATGGGCCGTCAGCAGGCTGTGCTCGTACACGGCGAGCGGCGAGCCCCATGCGACCCAGATCAACAACAGACCGAGGAAGAAGCTACCTGCCTTCCAAGCCGGGATACCCATGCCAGATACTGCGTGAGCCGAGATCCAGCCGCGTAGGTACAGGGCCGCTACCAGCAGCAAAATCAGCGTGAGCGAAACCGGGAATTCCCAGAAACGCTGCTCGAAATGGAGGTGCGGCGACATGAACCAGTCTCTATCGTTGAGCACTCTGCCGTTGCGCTTGGTCCTCGCTCAAGGCGACGTCGCGCGAAGCATCGCGCGCTGGAACCTGTCCCCTCGGATGCAATGTTTCCAGAAACGCGACCAGGGCAGTCGTTTCCGCCGGACTCAAATTCTTTCCGTAAGCCGGCATGTTGCCGCCTCCCTGGATTACTTGGCGGATCAATTGGTCCTGCGTCAGTCGCACGGCGACGCTGTCGAGGGCCGGCCCTCTTTGGCCGCCCAAATTCCCAAGAGAATGGCAGTTGCGGCATTGCTTGGCCTGAAACACGAGCGCGCCTTGTCGTTCCAAAGCGCTGGTGCCGTGTAGAAACTGATCCGGCACCAGGTCGCGACTCCATGCGTTCATGTGTGGGCTCCATGGTGTGTATCCGGCGAGATGCGTAAATGTGCCCAGGGTTATTGCGATCAACAGGACGGTCAAAACCGCAATCGGCCTCCGCCGCCAGCTCTTTTCTCCTTCGCCAGAGAGAAAAGGCAGAAGGAGCAAACCGATGATCACCAGCACGGGGCCAATCAGTAGAGCTGGGGTCTCCAAAGATGGAGGAAGCAATGACAGCAGGGCATAGAGCCACAGGAAGAAGTAATCGGGCTTTGGCACCGTTTGAATAATCGTAGGATCCGGCCTACCCGTTGGTCCGAACGGCCCGAAATAGACGGCGCAAGCAGCGACGGCCAGAAGAACGAGTGCCGCAAAGAACAAATCTTTCCAAACGGCATAGGGAACGAACGGTGCGCCATCTTTTTTTGTGAGTTGATGGTATTCGTTCTCATAAGTCGCGCGTTTCACAACGCGCCCCGGCATGGGCCACTCATTGATGCCCAGTTTCACGACCATTAAAAGATGCAATGAAACGAAGCCGATCAACATTCCCGGAATTACGAATACGTGCAGCGCAAAGAATCGGGAAAGCGTGGCCCCGGCGATAATTGGTCCGCCCAGCATCAACTTCACAATTGCGGGACCGGCAATAGGGACCCGGCTCGCAATTGAGGCTCCAATTCCAAGTCCCCAGTACGCGTCCTGATCGAACCGCAGAACCTGTCCGCTGAAGGCCATCCCGAGAGTCATCAACAAAAGAAATACGCCGAGAATCCAGGTGAGTTCCCGGGGAAATTTGTGGGCCCCGAAGAGGAAGACCTGGACCATGTGGATGAGAACGATCGCCACCATGAAATTCGAGCCCCATCCGTGCATTGCGCGGATGAACCAGCCGAGAGCTATGTCGTGGTTCAAAGCCTGTAGACTGCCCCATGCTTCGCTGGCCGACGGGACGTAGATCAGGGCAAGGAGGATACCCGTCACGAGTTGCAAGAGGAATACGGTGAGCGCCGCACTGCCGAAAACGTACCACCAGCTTGCTGTGTTTCGTGGCACCGGATGCTCGGCAACTTCGCGAATGGGAGCCGCGAGCTGCAGGCGACGGTCAAACCACGCTCCGATCTGAGCTAAGAGGCGCATGGCGGTTTCTTTTGGAGGAGAGCGGCGCTCGCGCCCGGTGTAGGCAGTTCCCCGGCTTGAATGGTGATCAAACCGTTCGCAATTTTGTGTGCATATTCGAAAAGCCCCCGTTCCGGCGGGCCGGACGCACGAGAGCCGTCGCGGTAGTACGCGCCGCCATGACACGGGCACATGAACAAACCGGACTGCGGAAACCAACGGACGGGGCAGCCCAGGTGCGCACAGTTGACGGCAAAGACCTGGAATTGCTCGCCTTCGATGCGGCGGACCCAGCAGGCGGTATCCACGGTCTTCCCGTCGGTCGGCATCACGTAGGGATTTTGAAACGTGGCCAGACGCGTTTCACCTTCCGGGAATTCGTTGACGCGACCGAGAGGCACCCAGGACAGGTAGGCGCCTGCGCGTCCTCGTGTGACCGAGGAAGAAAGAAATCGTACGATCGGTACGGCAAGAGCGGTCGCCACCAGTCCATTGAAGAGAATTCCCAACTTCATGAACAGTCCGCGCCGCGAAATTTCATTTTCGTCTGACATCGTGCGACTCCTGATCCTGTATGTAATGCGAAGCAGAGTACGGCTGCCCTGGGTTAGAAACACGATGTGATGTGAGCCAGGCCACGACGTCGGTGACTTCTTGATCGGACATCGGTCTGCCTGGTGCGTTTCCCCGCCAATCGGGCGCTCCCAAGTCAGGGCGGCCGGTGATGACGATGGTGCGTAGGCCCTGATCGCTAACGAGAGCTAGAAACGAATCATTCGTAATGGCGCTGCCTTTGCTTGCACCGGCACCGCCCGGACCATGGCAAGACTCACAAAACGTCTTGTATGCAACTGCGCCTCTCTGAGCGTCCCCGATCGATTTGGGAGCATAAGACGGCACGGTGGCCACGTCGAGCATTCCTTGCTTGCTCCAGCGTGAGCGAATCTCTTTGGTGATCACGTCGATCTGCGCGTCTGTTAACATTCCCCCTGCGCTTTGGCCGAAGGCCGGCATCGCGGTTCCCGGCACGCCTTTTAGGATCGTTTGGCGGGTGGCAGCGTTATCAGCGATGGCCAGATAAACGGGATTGTTGAGTGCGATCGCGGCTCCTCCGCGCCCTTCCGGGCCGTGGCAGGCGGCGCAGTTTTCCGCGTACAGCGTGGCAAACTCCAAAACCTCATTCGGTGCTAGAACTTCCGAATTCTTGCTCGGCTGGCCGGGTGGCGTGGCACAACCAGATACCAGCAGCGCAGCCAGCGCCACGGGTACACAAAGATGCCGAAATACGTTCACGGCAGTTTCTCCCCACTTCCTCGAGGCATTATTCCGGGAGCTTCAATTCCCGCGCGTACAAAGAAGGGCAGGTTCTCGCGAGTTGAGACACGTTCCTGCCGAACCACAACGATGCCCGCTACGACGCCGAAGGCTATCTGTGAAGCCATAAACCAAAACCAGTTAATGTGGCTCGCAAGCAAAGGATTGAGTAGCTGCATGATCGAATACAGCAGCCCCGACCAAAGCACTGGGGCAATCAACCCTCCGAGTAGAATCGGCCGCCGCGCGAACATGGGAAGCATCGCACCATAGAGCAGTCCAACGAAGATGGACCCGATGCCATGCAGCACCAAGGCAATCGCGAAGCTGTCCGTATGAAAGGAATTCAGTTGAGCGGGGGCGAGCTTAAGTGATTCTGCATAGACAGTAGCGGCAAGGAGGTTGATGGGATACCAGATACTTCCGGTTTTGACGAGCCCATAGAGGCAGGCCAGAACGGCCATCGCTACGCCTCCAGCCAAGCCGCCCTTGATGCCTGCGGATATCGGGTAGGTCTTCAAAGGGAGCCATGCACGCACGAGGTCGGGCGCGACCTGCACGCGCTCAACAATGCGGCGCTTCGTTGCTATGCGGCTCTCGTCGAACACGACGGGCACGGTTTGTTCGTGCTCGTGAGGAAAGACTTCACGGAACCAGCCGACGCAACCCGCAGCTGCAAGGACGACCCCGAGGACGCTGACCGAGGCGCTTGTAAGAAGGCCGGCGAACATTAAGGTAAAGCCAAAGGCCAAAACAAGGGGCCACGCGGTCGATGCCGGCACTTCGATCTCCGCCGGGTCCCGAGGGCTCTGCTCGACTTGTTCCACGGATAGCAGCGTTGCCATTTCTTCTCCTCAGCGGCCAAGAACGTAAACCACGGTGAAGACAACGATCCACACGACATCCACAAAATGCCAGTACATGGAGAGCACGTCGACACGGGCAGACTGCTCCGGTGCAACGCGACCTGCCAGCCCGAAGAACAGCACGATGCTCAGCAAGATCAGTCCAGCGGTAACGTGAAAGGCGTGCAGGCCAACCAGCGAGTAGTACGTTGTTCCAAAAAGGTTCGTGGAAATGGTCAGCCCGTGTTCGTAGATCAGCCGATGCCATTCCTGGCCGGTGCCGTATAGAAAGAGTGCGCCAAGAGCGATCGTGAGCAGCCATAAGAGCAGAAATGCGCCGCGCCTGCCACGTTCCAAAAGCTTGCCCGCAAAGTGGATGGTTAGGCTGCTGGAGAGCAGACAGACGGTGTAGAAGATGGGCGTTTCGAGCACTTCATTTGGGGTCGGTCCGGAAAGGCTCTTTCCCACGTAGAATAGATAGGCCACAACGAAGATCGTGAAGATGGCCGACTCGGCGATGATGAGACACGCCATGCCGACTGTCCCACGATAGGGAAGTTTCCAAGCTACAGGTGTACCGGCGACCGGAGTCGTGATTGCGCTCATTGATCGATTCCTTCACTCATAACGACTGTCCGGGTCTTCCGGATGTTTCAGATCCCATAACGGTCTGCGGCTCGAGACTGCAGGGATCGCGGCAAAGTTATAGGCAGGTGGCGGCGAACTTACCGACCATTCAAGAGTCCAGGCGTCCCACGGATCGTTCCCCGCTTTGGCTCCTTTGAAGTAAGAGACAACCAGGTTTGCGACGAACACCAAAGTGGCGATGCCCTGGACGAATGCGCCGACGGACACAAGAAAGTTCAACGTGTCCCAACCCCGGCCAGGCTCGTAGGTGTAAATGCGACGCGGCATTCCGAGCACGCCAGGAATGTGCATCACATCAAACGTCAGGTGAAAGCCGATAAGGAAAAGCCAGAAATGGAGTTTGCCCAGGGTTTCGTTCAGCATCCTTCCGGTGATTTTTGGGTACCAGTAATAAAATGCGGCGAAAAGCGCAAACAAAATCCCGCCGACGATCACATAGTGAAAGTGGGCGACGACAAAGTAGGAACCACTGAGTTGCCAGTCGAAGGGTGACGACGCCAGCATGATGCCGGTGAGGCCGGCAATCAGAAACTGGAACAGGAAGCCGATACAGAACAGCATCGGCGTCCTGAACTGGATCTTGCCTCCCCACATGGTGCCCAGCCAGTTGAAGATCTTGATGCCAGTAGGTACGCCCACTGCCATCGTCGTTAGAGTGAAGAAGCTGTTGGCGTAGGAGTTCATCCCGATGGTGAACATGTGGTGGGCCCAAACACTCATGCTCACAAACGCGATGCAAACCGTGGCGCCGACCATGACGGGGTATCCGAAAATCGGCTTGCGCGAAAATACCGGAATAATTTCAGAGGCAAAGGCAAAGCAGGGAATAATCAGGACATACACCTCTGGATGCCCAAAGATCCAAAAGAAGTGCATCCACAGGGCTGCGGATCCGCCTGCCTGAGTGTCGAAGAAATGACCACCAAGATAGCGGTCCACGAGCAACATGACTTGTGCCGCCGAGAGTGGCGTAATTGCGAGCAAGACCATGCCCGACATCACTAAATTCAGCCACGCAAAAAGAGGCATACGGCTTAGCTTCATACCCGGGCAGCGCATCGAGAGGATGGTGGCGATGATATTGACGGCGGTGCCGATGCTGCCAAAGCCCGAAGCCAACAGCGCGATGGTCCAGTAATCGGAGCTGTGACCTGGTGAAAAGGCGCGCGAGGCCAACGGAGCATACGCCCACCAGCCCACGTCAGGAGCATTACCGGCACCGTAAAGCCCGGGCCCGCCAAAAAAACTAAAGTAAAGTAGCAATCCGCCAAACGCCGTCAGCCAAAAACTGAAGGCATTCAGGCGCGGAAACGCCATGTCTCGCGCGCCAATCATCAATGGCACCAGGTAGTTGGCAAAGCCGAACAGGATTGGCATGGCCACAAAGAAAATCATGGTCGTGCCGTGCATGGTGAACATGCGGTTGAATACCTGCGGAGAAACAAAATCGTTGTGCGGGCGCATCAATTGGATACGGATGATGGTCGCTTCAATGCCGCCGATGACGAGAAAGAAGAGGGCGTAGAGGATGTACAGAACCCCAAGCCGCTTGTGATCAACCGTGGTCACCCACTCATGCAGAGTTTGAACCCATGGCCGATGCGCGGCTTCCGCGGTTTGAATGGCTATGACATCCGATGACATGGCTAGTCTTCCACTCTCTTTCTCTACCGCAGGGTTTCCAGATAGCGCACGAGTGCGTCCAGATCGCCGTCGCTCAACTTCATTGCCGGCATAAGAGATGCTGGCTTGATGGAATCCGGGTTTTGAATCCATAAGCGCAGATTTTCCGGCGTATTTTCAGCTGCACCGGCCGCTATGGTGCGGCGACTCATCAAATGCGTGAGGTCCGGACCAAAACGCCCGGTGCCGTTTGTCCCGTTGATTGCATGGCAATTCAGGCACGCAGTTCTCTCGAAGACACGTCTTCCAGCGGCTTCTTTTTCAACCGGATTTACTGGCTGTTGTTGCCCGCGTACCCAAGCCTTGAAATCTTCCGGGCCGTCTACGTACACGCGCAAAAGCATCTTCGCGTGCTGTGTCCCGCAGTACTGCGCGCATTGGCCGAGAAACAAGCCCGTCTCGTGGGGTTCGAGCCACGTTTCGTTCGCGCGATTCGGAATGAGGTCTGTCTTTCCGGCAAGCTGAGGAACCCAGAAGCTGTGATCGGTGTCGGCGGAAAGCAACTTCAAGAATGTCGGTGTGGGATGCGCGAGGTCGCTCACGGGAACATGGAGTTCATTCGCAGTGACGATGCCGAGCCCGGGATAGCGGAATTCCCACCAAAACTGGTGCCCGATCGCGGTCACCTCTACCGCTTCCGGAGGCTTCGGCGCGTCCTGGATCGCGTGAATCACTCGCGCCGTCGCCAGAAAGAGGACAACGACGATCAGAATCGGAATGATGGTCCAAGCGAGCTCAATCTGCGTGCTTCCATACACTTGGGCCGGCTCACGCTCTACGTCTGCGACTCTGCCACGGAACTTCACTACGACATAACTCAACAAGCTGAAGACCACCAGAAAAATCACCCCGGTGACGCCTAGGACGACGTGAGAGAGATGACAGATCGACTCTGCTGGAGTTGAGTGTGCATCGAAAATGCTGGGAACGGAGTTGTCGTGCGGACTTGCGGTGCACAACCCTGCGGCGAGAAGCACGCCCGCGAGGAGCAGGGCAACACCCGCAACTCGGCTGATGATCGCCGGCCAATCCGCTTTGTGCACTGTCGCGACGATTTTCATCAAGCATCCCCATTAAGAACTTGCGCCGACCAACGGTTGTGACAGCAGTCAAAGTCAATGACCCCTGACTTGCTGGCACATCCGAATGATGCAACTCGGTATCCAACCAAGTACCAGGGGAAAGCGAAACTGCAAGCCGCGTTGATTAAACGTCTTACGGGCGACGAAACGCGGAGTGAGAAATTGCTGTGTTGCTTTACGCGTTTCCTGGTTGACAAACGCTGTCGAAGATCTGTCGCGGAACGGCCTCCGTGCCGACGCCTCCGTATCGCCGTTTCGTTGAAAACAAAACGCATAGCTGATTGCACGGCGAAATCCACCTTGGACACACAATTGCTTCGTGAAGGGCGAGAGAAACGGAGCTCAGCAAGTGACCTACGCATCCCGAACCGCAAGTGTCAGTGGGTGCACCAGCGCGCCAGAGTTCAGCAGGGCTTTGCCCGTGTTAAGGACGCCAAAAAGGAATGTGCGAGCAGTTTCTTGCGGGAGGGCAAGCGACCTTGCCGACCGCTTCGTGAAGACTCACGCGGAGGCCCTGGGAAGGGAAGCATTAGCGGAGATGTTTGTCGCGTCACGTTCGAAGTTCGTGGCGATCGCCTATTCCATTCTGCGAAATAGAGAAGACGCCGAAGACGCGGTCCAGAATGCATTTCTTTCGGGGTACCGCCACTTGCAAAGTTTCGAGGGCCGATCCGCCCTCAGGACCTGGTTCACGCGCATCGTGTTGAACGCGGCTTTAATGCTTCAACGTAAACGTAGGCCATCCGCGATCGCGCCGGTCCCCGAGGCCAGCAACTCGCATGAAGTCAACTGGCTCGAGAGTATTCCGGCCTCGCAACCCGATCCAGAAACAGCTCACGCAGAACGAGAGACTTTTGACTTCATCAACGGGATCTTGGGAAAAATGAAACCCATACTGCGACAAGCGTTCACGATGACTTACTTTGACGAATTGTCGGGCCAAGAAGCTTGTGCACTGCTTGGTATTTCATCTGTGACTTTCAAGGCACGGCTCTTTCGCGCAAGACGAGTGCTCTTGAATCAAGCGCGGCAAGCTCTTCTGGCTCCTATTCATAAGGCGACCCCTCGCGGCGTCCGAATTCTCAAAAGTGTGGATGCCCCCAGAGTCTGCGGAACTTGATCCATGATTACAGTTAAAGCGAACCAAAAAATCTTCAGCTACGCAGAGATCATGCGCCTTACGGGGATTTGCTCCGAACATCTCCACAATCTCGCGAAGCGCCATCGCTTGGGCTTCTTGGTGCGAGGCGCTGAGAGTACTGGAAGCCAAACCGATCGATGGTTCTTCGACCGTTGGGACTTGATGGTCCTGGCAAGGCTATTCCCACGCTGCTCGCATTAAGGTTGGCGCTAAGTTCATCCTTGACGGGCTTGGCGATGGAGAAAAGAAACCGCGCATCTCACGAGAGATGTGGTTCAGTGTTTCACCATGTGGTGCGGCCGTAGAAAAGTGCGCCAAAGGCCAAGCTCTTCGATCCAGCTGATCTCGTACACCAACTCGTGCACTTCGTTCATGTGCACCCCTTCATTCCGCACCACTCGAGGTTGCATTTCCCCGCGCACCTGGACTCCTTCTGGAAACCCCCGAACGGGAAGGACTGCTGAACTGCTAGCGAGTATCTGCATGGCTTCAACCTGCAGAGCTAATTCGGCGAGGCAGGTGGGGCACGGAATCTAGTCAGGCGCGGCCCTGCAACGCGCCAAATTGTCTTCGCACTATCGCCATGAAAGTTCCCGGGTAACAGGCGCACCGTAACACTGCGCGCCTGGCTTTTAGGCGGTGATTCAGCTACAAAGGTATCGTTTCGCAGGCTTGTGGCGTTAATAATTTAACGAACAACGCTAAACGGTTGGCGCGCGGACTCGATCGGTCCCGACCTCAAACACTGCGCAGCCGCAACCGCCTGTACCGTCAGCATCTTGCAGACATGTCCTTCCACATTGATTGGCAAGCAGCTTGCGGTATTATTAGCAAGCGTGGGCGCATGGAGTTTTGCGGCCAATCTCGCCGATACTTGCGGTCACAACCGTGCCATGCGCAGCGTTAACTCAGTAACGGGGGAAGTAATCAAGACCTTTCCTGAACATACCAACGAGCAGATCATGAACGCTCATAAGAACTGCTGCGTTTTGAGATCTCTTGCTGCTCAAGGAGTAATTTAATGTCCGCTTCGCCAGCGCCCGCTGAGTCCGCCAGCCCCGTCGTGAAACCGGTGTCGTCAAAGACCGACGCCGCTTCCGGCACTCCTCACGGCGGTGCCAGATGGAAAAAATATTTAAGTCCGATTCTCGTGGTGTTGCTCGCTCTGGCCATTCTGATCACCATCACGCGTAACTGGAACGCCTGGGAGGGTGGCAAGGTCGAACAGGTCACCGATGATGCTTACGTTCGTGGTGACCTTACACCGCTGAGCACCAAGGTGTCTGCCATCGTGCGCGCGGTTCACGTCGAAGACTTTCAACAGGTACACAAGGGCGATCTGATCGTCGAATTGCAGGATGACGATTATCGGGCACAGGTTGACCAGGCCAGTGCGGCAGTTGCGGCTGCCCGTGCGGCGATCGAAAACAACCGTCGCCAGCGCGAGTTGCAAGACTCTCGGATCGCCAAGGCCCTTGCCGGCATCGACCAAGCCAAAGCGCAAATCGCCGCGGCTGAAGCCGGCAAGCAAGCCGCGGAAGCCCAACTCGTTCGCGCCCGCTCCGAACGCAAGCGCCAGGAGGGTCTATATCAGACTCAGTCGGCGACGCAGCAGACGCTCGAGGCCGCCGTGGCCAACGACGGGCAACTGTCAGCGCAGTTTGCCAGCCGCGATGCCGATCTCAATCAGGCTCAGACCATGTTGCACAGCAGCGAGCTCAGTGCCGAAGCCGAGCGCCGCTCCAAAAGCGTCCTCGAATCGCAGGACATGCAACTTCGGGCCGATCTGCTCGCGAAACAGGCGGCACTCGCGGCAGCCACGGTTAATCTCGGTTATACCAAAATTTACGCGCCCGGCGACGGGAATGTAGGTGAAAGGCAAGTGCGGCCCGGGCAGCTTGTTTCTCCCGGCACACAAGTGATTTCGTTTGTCGATGTCACGAAGTGGGTGCAGGCCAACTATCGGGAAACGCAGTTGACCAACGTGAAGGTCGGTGACCCTGCCGAACTTCGCATTGACCAATATCCCGGGCAAGTAATTCGCGGCAAGGTCCTGGAGATCGCGCCTGCCAGCGGTTCGCAATTTGCCCTGCTGCCCCCGGACAATGCGACCGGCAATTTCACCAAAGTCGTGCAACGCATTGCGGTCAAGATCGCGCTGGACGACAAGGCCTTCGCCGCAAGATTACGCCCCGGACTGTCCGTGATCGCAACCGTCCGGACGAGACCGTAACGGACAAATATGGCCGCTTCGAGCATAGTCGTTCGTCCGTCCGCTATAGAAATCGCGCGCGGCGCCGCCGCAGCCATTCCGTCGGAAGTCTCGACGAGGCCTCTCCTGGGAATCCTGGGGGTCGTCATAGGAGCGGGACTGGTTACTCTGACTGGCCGAATGCTCACTCTCGGCCTTGCCGATTTGAAGGGTCATGTCGGCATCAGCTTCGACAACGGCGCCTGGCTTGACAGTGCGTTTAACGCGTCGCTCATGTTCATCGGGCCGTTCACTGTCTATCTGGGTGGGCTGCTGGGACCACGACGCGTACTGCTGTTTGCCGCTAGCATCTTCGCGGTTGCTTGCGTCTTTCTCCCGTTCATCCATAGCTACAGCCTGCTAATCGTTGTGCTCATCATTGCTGGCCTTACCTCTGGCACCTTCTATCCACTCACGTTGACGTTCGCCCTTCGCAATATTCCATTGCGATATCTTCCCTTCACCATTGCCCTCTACGCGACTTTTGTGGACGGGGCGGTGAACATCGCCCCTTCACTCTACGGCTGGTACAGAAACCAGCTGTCCTGGGAATGGATGTTCTGGAACTCCGCTGCGATTGCGCCGGTGATGATGGTCTGCATCTACTTTGGTATCCCCGCGATGCCGCCACGCAAGAAAAGCGGTCCTGTGCCCAGCTTCGTCGGATTTTTATACCTGAGTGCCGGATTGGCTCTGATTTTTGTCGCTCTTCAGCAAGGCCAACGACTCGACTGGTTCCGCTCCGGCGTGTTCAACGCCTGCTTTTGGTCCGGATGCTTCTTCCTGCTTTGCGCACTTATTCGGAGGCTACGTGGTCCCAATTTCCTGGTGGCGCTGCCGTACCTTCGGAAGTGGAACACCCTGCTGTTAGGCGCCCTGCTCTTCTGGTTCCGCTTCACTCTGTGCACAACGATTATTCTTATTCCACAGTCGCTCGCCATACGCGGACTTGAACCCGGTCAGATTGGGCCTGCGATCATCTGGAGTGCCCTTCCGCTGATACCGGTGGCGTTTACAGCTGCGCTTCTGTTGCTGCGCAAAGTTGACCCACGCCTGCTATTGGCCGCGGGCCTCGCTTGTACAGCCTTCGCTGCCTGGTTGAATTCTCAATACACCAGCGCCTGGGCGGCCGGGAATTTTTACCGCACGGAGTTGCTGACCGGCGTCGGTCAAGCTTTTGCCTTCATCGGACTTGTCGGCTGCATCGTGCTGCAAGCAATCTTCAGCGGGGCATTGGCCAGACCCGAGTGGGTCCTTACCTTCTCAGCTTTCTTTCACACCATCCGTATATTCGGCGGCACCGCCGGCGCCATTTACATGGGTCACTTTGTTGCTGAGCGCGAAAAGTTGCACTCAAACCTCCTGGGACTCCACGTCACCGGTGGCGATTGGATCAGCATTCAGAACTTTCACGCCATGGCAGCAGGGCTATATGCCAAATCGTACGGCCAGGCTGCCGCCGGGGCCCGCTCGGTCGACCTGATCGCGGCTCGACTTCGCCTTCAGGCATACAGCTTGAGCATCATCGATGGATTCCTGCTAATCGCTTGGAGCTGCGCATGCGCGCTGATTCTAGTCGCGCTGTTGCGCAAATCACCACTGAACTATGGCGACCTAAGTGCCACCCAGCAGACACTGGTCGCCGAAAAGGAACCAAAATCATGAAACGAAAAGCATTCACATTACTGACGGTGGCGGCTCTCTCTGCCTCTCAAGCCTTGGCTGACGAAACGGGTGGTGCCGGGCCCTCGCGCCACATCACACTACAGCAAGCTGTTCAGTTAGCGCTAAAGCACAACCACAACGTCCGAATCGCACAATACGGGGTCGATGAGAAGCAACACGTGAAGGAAGCCGCGAAGAGTTCCTATTTCCCATCCCTACGCAATGACACCAGCTTCCTGCGCCTGACGGATACGCAGTTGATTCAGATCAAGGAAGGCAGCCTAAGCGCACCGGGGGGACCAGCGATTCCTCCAGTGAACTCCGTCATCAACCAAGGCGGACGCAGCCTCACGACCAGCGGAACCCAGATCACGCAGCCGTTGACTTCCCTGCTAAAGGTCAAGCACGCGAACGAAATCGCGGAAGCGGACGTAAGAGCCTCGCGCGAGCAAGCAGACCTGACCGAAAATGACGTAGCGCTCGCAGTGCATCAGGTGTACTACAGCATCTTGATTGCACAGGCGCACCGCAGAGCCACTGAGGCTCGAATAAAGGCATCTCAGGACCTGCAGAGCGAGCGCATCCAGCAGGTGAAATTCGGCAGCGCCTTGGAACAGGAAGCCATCGAGAGCCGCGCGCAATCCTTACAATCGAAGCAAGAACTACTCACGACGGATCTTCAATTGTCAGATCTCAAGTTGAAACTCAATGATTTGATGGGGCTCCCTCTGACCGCCGGCTTGGACCTTGATCCCACAGTTTCCGAATTCCAGGAGGCTTGTTCTCGCGAAGAATGTGTTAAAGCCGCACTGGGCTCGCATCCGGAAATCCGTAAAGCTCGTGCGGAGGTGGACAAAGCCGAAGCTGCAATCCGTTTGGCCAAGACGGATATCTGGATGCCCGATGTCGAGGCTTTCGCGCGCTATAGCCATCAGGATAATTTCCCGTTCCTAGCCAATAACTTTGGAACGTTTGGAATTCACTTCGGCTACGACTTGTTCGATGGTGGGCGTAAACGAGCCGTGAAGCGTGAACGTGAAGCGCAGTTGTCTCAAGCGAAAGAAAACCTCGCGAAACTGACAGATGAGGTCGAGCTGGCAGTCGAAACTGCATACAACAAGCTGGAAAGAACGCAGGAGATGCTGAAGGTATCCGAAGAGGTTTTGGCTCTGCGCAGCGAGTCGAATCGCGTGCTGCAGCAAGAACTGTTGCAAGGAGCCGCGCTGAAGTCGCAAGCCGGTATGGCAGCGGCTCAAGAATACGATGCCAAGGCGCTCCTTCTGCAATCACAGCTGGATCATTCGGAGGCGCACGACGAGTTTATTCATGCGATGGGCCGCACACCAGAATGACTCGCTTGCATTCCGTAACACATGCGGCGCTTATGGCTTGAGTCATAGTTGTCGCAAAATCCATGGGAGCGATCAGGCCCGGTGATAGAGTTAAGTAGATTTGTCGGTGTCCGGCATGCCGTCTGGTCATCGCAGGACCGCGGCAACAGTGATAATGCACTTTCCGAATCCCCTGTGCTTCGGTGGTGAGGACCAGACGATCTATCGCTAGCCGGGATCCGCAAGGGGACTCAGAGACATTGAAACGACCGTGCGTATCTGATTCCGTTTCGAAACGTTTTGACCAGGTCTAGCGTCCGTCGGCGTTGATGACGTTGACCCTGGTCGTGGTACACGCACAGTCCCCTCAAAGACGATCTGAACATCAAGTTTTCGGGCCACTAAAGGAATGTCGAGAGCTTGCGCGCTCAGTTCCTCAGTGAAAAGCTCACCCAATGCTCGATTGGTCGCAATGCGGTCGTCTCGTAGACTGCGCTGGTGTCGAAAGGTACATAGCTGCCGGGCCGATAGCAGATAAAGACTGAGTCGTCCTTACCAACGGATTCGTAGTATTCCTCCAACTTGCTGCGGAGCCTGCGAGCCTCGCTGCGAACAATCGAGTCAGCATTGGGATGATATGCAGGCTTCGCCCTGAACCTTCAAATCCATTCATCAAGTTCGTCGGCGCCTGGTTCGACCTTTTACCCGCGCGATCCACTCTCGGATATAGGCAGGACAATTTTCGAGCTTGATGCTATCCGCCTGGCAACTGGAGAGAAATTTGATCGCATCCTGGCTGACGAGTGTCACGTCCCTCAAATCCAAAACTAGCTGTTGCCCCGCTGTTTCCAAGTCGAGCAGTTCTCGCAGTTCCTTCGCATCTTCTGCTTCGATTCGGCCACTGAGCGTGAAGACGACCCTGCCATTGGCTGATCTCTGAATTTTGAGCATGCAAACTCCCAATGTTTGAAGCAAACTTGATAATTCTGCAGCAACCTCGGTCCGACTCACCTGAAAGCAGCGCCGACCGCCCGACTCGCCTATTGGTCAGCAGGTCGCGCAATACCGAGGCGCTTCATCTTGTGAAACAGCGTGGTGCGCTTCAAGCCGAGCCTGGCGGCTGCTCCTTCCGGACCACCGAGCCTCCACTTCGCGCTCTGGCAGGCTGCGAGAATTTCTCTACGTATCTTTTCTTCCAGTGTCGGATTAACGATCTCTGGCTCCGGCGGCTCACAAGTCTCGAGCGGTCCTGGTTCAAAGATGCCATCATTGGAAAGGATGACGCCGCGCGCGATGTAGTTTTGCAGCTCTCGTATGTTACCGGGCCAGTAGTGGCGAACCAGGGCGCGCATGACTTTCTCAGGGATGATTTCGATTGTTTTGTCCATGGAGTCTGCGAACTGTTGAACGAAGTGTTCCACGAGCTCGGGGATATCGGCTTTCCTTTCGCGTAGGGGCGGAAGATAAATCGGAAAAACATTCAGGCGGTAGTACAAATCTTCGCGGAATTCGCGGTCGCGAGCCATTTGCTTCAGGTCCTGGTTGGTTGCAGCAACCACGCGAACATCGACTCGCGTTGTACGCGTGCTGCCCACGGCCTCAAACTCGCGCTCCTGGAGCACGCGGAGCAGCTTGGGTTGAAGCTCCAATGGCATGTCTCCAATTTCGTCGAGGAACAGCGTGCCACGATCCGCCAGCGCAAAGCGGCCGACATGAGAATTGATGGCGCCGGTAAAGGCGCCACGTTCGTGTCCGAAAAGCTCGCTTTCGAGCAGGCCGGCTGGCATCGCCGCGCAGTTCAC
>Ga0210406_10001892_pt1 | contig 24602 bp, 28 predicted proteins | sample IncBWC30MmetaG_FD_155454 | JGI IMG/M metagenome (GOLD analysis project Ga0210406, IMG submission 155454) | Forest soil microbial communities from Barre Woods Harvard Forest LTER site, Petersham, Massachusetts, United States - Inc-BW-C-30-M | ecosystem: Environmental > Terrestrial > Soil >...
AGATGCGGGCTTCGAGATGAGTGACATTGTCTCCATCACGGTCTACGTCACCGATGATGTGCCGAAGATGAATGAGGTCTAAAGACAACTGATTCCCGACCCCAAGCCAGCACGAGTCGCTCTTCAGGTCGCCGGGTTGATCGACGGCGCAAAGATTGGAGATTGCGGCGATCGCTTTCAAGCACTAGTGGCGTGTCGCAGAGACAACGCTACTGCGGATGCGGCGGGTCGGATCGGAATATTTCCATCGGATCGGTCCGAGTTGCTCCAAGATGACTGTCCTCTGCTCCTCGGGTTTTCCCCTAGAGAGATTCGGAGGGTCGTACTCGTGCTCTTAAGGAACTCGCGAACTCGCCTCATAGGGAATGTTCTGAAAATCAACTTCTCGTATAGGAGAAGAGGTGAAATCACTCATTCGGTGCGATCCGTCGTGACCAGTTCGCACCTGTAGAGCGAACAGCTGCCGCAAACCACACGTACTGATGAGAGTGCTTTATGCTGGCAAATCACGAGCCCGATCCCAATATCGAAGACCTGTCCGACGCGGAAATGTATGACGCAATTCGCTATCTTGAGCCGGACCCAAAAAGAGCGAACGAGATGGATGGGGATGATGAGGATAAGGATAACGGTGGCGTCATCTGCGTCTGTTCGTATGCCGCAATCTTAGTCTGCCTGGCCTTCCTGTGGTTCTACTGGAGATAACGCGTATCTCTATCACGGTCCAAACATGAGAGTGATTGGCGGATCGTGGAGCCCAGCATCTATTTCAGCTCTAGCTGCCAGCTGGGGTTCCCTCGCTGTCCGGTAGATGTTCTCAAAGTCACCTCTCACCTCTCTCAACACTTTCAGCAGATTCGTCACCCATACGAGGCATGATCGCGGTACGACTCACTGGAATTCAATCACTTAATTCAGGGCGACATTTGGCATGAGCCTTGCCTTCAGCATGAGTAATGGCACGGAAATTCCAAATGAAGAGTGCGGCTATGTTTCACACTCAATCTCTCTCGCTTCTGCCGCGAAACGGTCATTCTGCTCCCTTCGTCGAGTTGCGACAGTCGCTCCCAAGTAAAGTTGCGGCCATCTCTCCGTTTACTGAACAACTCATGCGGTTCATTCTGAAGTTTCGAATGGGGGATGGGAGTGAAACCGACATCGAGATGGCCCTGTTTGAGGCCCTTGCGAATGCGGTAATCCACGGCAACGATGACAACTCTTGCAAAAGCGTTTACGTGACGTGCCGTTGCTACATGGACGGAGAAGTCGCAATCACGGTTCGGGACGAAGGGCGAGGCTTTGATCCCAGTGTTTTAGTGGACCCAACCTTCCGAGAGAACTTGCTAGTCACGCACGGCCGTGGAATCTACCTCATGAAGACCTTAATGGACGAAGTCTCTTTCGAAGAAGGCGGCGCAGTTGTCATGATGCGGAAGAAAGCTAACGCAAGCTCAACCGGACAGAGGAAACCATAATGACGAAAACATTTTCAAGGTTCGCGCATGCAATAAGTCGAGCCGGCGCCCTTATATGCATGGTTCTTTTGCTATCAGGCCTCGGCTTGGCGCAAAAAGTGGTGACCGCGAGAGCCAACATTCCATTCACATTTTGGGCGGAAGGCCACGAGTTTCAAGCTGGCGACTATGTCTTCGACAACGAGGTCCCAGGTTCAGCCTCGATCCATCGTGAAAGAACAAACTCAGGTCTCGGCGTCTCAATCATCCTCTATACCGTTCCGCGAGAAGAAGAAAAACCCAAAGCGATCTTCGTTCGTCGAGACGGAAAGTATTTTCTAGTTGAGCTCTGGAGTATCCAGGCCCGGTATGTGGTTACCGCCGAATTCGAACATCGCGGCCAAGTGAGCGAACAACAGCGCCAAGTGACATTGACTATTGCGGAGCGAAGCGGCGAATGATTTTTCACAACAGGCGGTCACCAGCGTCCCAGCGGACACGTGGCGAATCACCAGAGAAGCCTTCCTGCGGCTCCAGCATGTGGAACGCGAAAGACTTCAGTTCTGGCCTAGCACAGAAGAGGTCACGATGATAAACAGAGTCCTAAATACAGTCCTCGCTCTTGCATTGTTTGGCGCATGTGCACTCGGTCAGGACCAGGGACGGTCACGAATGGTGGCCAGCGTCAGCGACGTGCCAGTGGATAATCCCCAAAGCACAACCTCGCTGCGCCCGAGGTTCGAGTCACGCGACAGGAGTCCAGTGGCCATTAACCAGTTTTATCCTTATTACTGGAAAACTACGCCTGTGGGCGATAGCGCCCAGTTACTCTCACTCTTTTGTAGGGAATGCAGTGTTTCCACGGGTGTTGAACAAGACCTGCCGCTGGTTTCTGTACTGCGGGACACCCTTGGCGATCAGACCAATGAAAACGATCGAGTCACATACGTTTGGCTATTGACCTCTGCACCTCCTCGCATGGGACAGCGCATTCTGTCGGCGATTCCATTCTTCTATTGGCGAATAAGCAAAGGGTCGAAATCGGTAAGTAAGCACGACACCGTGCCATTCATGGATCTGAGCGCGCCTGAGAATCAAATGATGGCGCGGGTTGGGCAGGACCTCCTGCAATGGACCGCGTTCGATCCCATGATAGCGCCGATAAGGGCCTCGACACACGCGTACGACACCAACCGCCAGGAAGCCGAGAGGCTGCATATCGAAGAGGCAATCAGCTATCTGCGCCAGGCGCCGGTTTCGAATGACGCCACGGCCTTGACACAGGTGCAACTCGATACCGTAATCGGCAAGCTAAAACTGCGGGAGATACTCTTCGGCGGCTTGGGGACCGACAACCAGGCGGCCCGAGTAGGAATGCAATCGGACTTTGAGCAGGAGCGCATCCGCAGCCGGAACAGGGAACTTCTGCGGCAATGGGCAGAAAAGACAGGATTGATATTTGAGCCGCTGAATCTGAATGGAGACCAGGCCCATTTCGCCATCCTTTGGTTCCCTCAGTCGGAATCAGCCGAGCCAGAGAACCTTTCGCTGCAGTCGATCTGGAAACTCTTAGCCATTCGAAATCCGTGGACCGACGAGAGCCTGAAGAACTGGAAAGGTCCCGTTTACCAGCGCACGCTCGATAAGAACAGTTCGGTAGGCGTTATTCCGCTGGCGGTCTACAGCCTTGATTATCCGAAGCAGCCGCTGATCCTGATGGATTTTCGGCACAAGCTGAGCACGCGGCGACGCGAAGTGGCGCAGCGCTCGGTCAACGAACTGATTACCGGAGTGCTCGGAATTTCGCATTTCGCAGATTGGTACTTCTATATCGCTTTCGATCTCCACCGCTTTATTGTTGGGCGGCGCGGAGCGGCGCTGGACGAAGCTTCCCGGCTTGACTGCTATTCGGATTTCCGCGTCAATCTGGCGCTCGATCGCACGATTGATCCATCGCTCAAGAAAGACATGGAAACCCGACTCCGGTGGCTGGCGGTGAATCCGCTCGAAGCTGCGCCGCAACGCGAAATTCAGAATGCGATTGCGCGCTACAAAGTGCTCGAGAAAGCAGCCGACGATGGCGATTTGATAGCGCGAGTCGATCGGGAACATCGCTTCGAGTTGTCCTCCTTCGGCGAAAGCGAGAGGACGAAACTAACGAAAAGCATGCTTCATGTTGCCACCTTGGGTTTTTATAAGCAGCAGGCCAAAACCAATGACATTTTCATGCTCCAGCACGAGCGCCACGTAACGTATCAGTTGAACTTCTTGGACTCACTCATTCAGGCTCAAACTCCACCTGAGATTAGTTACGACAGTGAATGTATCAAGTCATCTGTGCGTGAACTAAGCAGTTTGATGTCGTCGATCGCGGCACCCGCTGTGCGGTCGCACGCGGAAGCGACCTTGGAACATCTGAAGAATCTATCGAAAGATGATGATCTGCGAACAGACTGCACAACGGCACTTGCTCTTATGAAGCAAACCGATGCTTTCATACGTGTCAGATCGGCCAAACTTGCAGCCTCTTCTACCAGCGCCCCTGACGGCTTTTCTAATGGGGGAACGGAATGATTCGCGTCCTCGCAATGATCCTGCTCGCATGTACGCTTGCATACGGTGTTGAGTTGCCCGCAAAGCGAGTCGTCCTTCTCAAGATCGACGGCCTGAATGCGGATTTGCTCTATCGCAACATGCAAGAGAAAGATCCAACCACGGGAAAACCTCGGCTGCCATGGTTCGCTCGTATCTTCAGCCAGAGCGGCACGGTGTTCGAAAACTTCTACACGCGCGGCATCAGCCTGTCAGCGCCGTCGTGGTCGATGTTAGACACCGGCCAACACACCGTTATTCGAGGTAACGCAGAGTACGACCGCTACACGGGTGAGGTTTACGACTATCTGAATTTCTTCCCTTTCTATCTCGGCTACGCACGAGGCCGCGAAGTGGACATGCCGGGCGTGGAAGTGCTGGATGCTGCCGGGATTCCGCTCTCGATCGATGCGTTCGGCTACACGCACACGCACGAGAGCTTCCAATTGTTTCAGCGTGGCGTTCGGTGGCCGACTCTGGAGCATGCACTCGGTCGGCACTTTTCAAAGAGCCATCTACTCGCGAGGCTTGAACACGCAGGCCCGCCCTCTTTCGAGGAAGAACTCGATGACGAAACAACGTCCGAACTCACAGCGGCACTGCAGGAGCCTGAAATTGTCTATCTGGATTTCTTTACCGGTAGCCTGGATCATATGGCCCACGCCACGAACGATCCCGCTGCTCTCCACGAAGTATTGCGGCGACTTGACACCTTGGCAGGACGTATTTGGACCGCTATCCAGAACAGTCCGATGGCGGACCAGACCATTTTTGCCGTGGTTTCGGACCACGGGATGAACAACGTTCCGGGAATCATTAGTCAGACCTTCCCCCTTCCTGATCTGTTCAATAGCGCTGATGGCGGGGCCCACCATGTGATGACGGATCGTTACGAGCTCAGCGACTACAAGCTGAAGGGGCTAGATCCGCTAGTTCACCGAGTCACTACGCCGAGCACATCTTCGTTCTACCTGTCGGGGGAAGCGTCGCGATATCCCACAGCATGGCTCGACACTGACGGAAACGAGCGTGCCGCAGTGCATTTACGTAACAGTGACCTGAATAAGATTCATATCCTGCTGAAGGAGCTTGCAAGGCCGGAACTGCAACCCCAAGTGCGGAAAGCCGCTGCAGCTTACCTGCGCGAGACAATCGATCGCCATCGGGAGCAATGGACCAAAACTGCCAACGACCTAGATGAGGAATTGGCGGCCTTAAAGCAACAGATTGAATTCCGCAAACAAGTCACTGCAGAGCAGCCGAAGAAGTGGACTCCCGACCAAATCGCAGCCGGTGACGACAAGGCAGGGCGACGCCTTCAAGGCCAGTTGCATGCCTGGGAACGGAAGTATACGAGTTACACTGCCTATGTCTCGCATGTGCGCAGATTGCTTGCTTTGAATCCTGATCCGAGCCGCCTGCTACGGATGAAGATTGAAAATCTCGTCCCGGAGCTCTCGGCAGGCGATAACAATTCCATTCGCGACCTGCAGCACTATGTTGTAGGTCCCTCGCCAGACGGACTGGCGCTTGATGCTGCCGGTCACCTCGATCCCGAACGTTCGTTCCGCTACGTGGACAATTTCGAACTGCTAGCTTCACAGCGAGTGCGCAACAATCCACAGTCAGCACTGTCTTCGAAGCCTATCGATTTCATCGCCGCGTCGTTGCCGGACACTGATTCGGGCCATGCCTATTGGTTGTACGGCGACGAAGATCATCAACTTCTCATCCTGACTGATCGTGAAGGAAACATTGCTGTCCGACCGGTTGCTCATTTGCATCAGGGCCAGGAAGGCAAAGTGAGCTGGTCGGAACAATCTTGGGCTTCTGGATTTCCACTGCACCTGTTCGAAGATTCGGAGCTTCACTTGTCCGCCGGAAGTGAACGCCGCACCTGGCTGAGCGCATGGCATACCGAGCGCGAGTGGATGCACGCGGTGCACCGGTGCGAATACTCAAATGCGGTGATTGGTATGACGGAAGAGTTATCGCCGGTCGCAACCAATGTTCCCGGGCCGCAGGGCGTTAACCCGATCTTGCTGCGCTTCGAGCGTCGGCGGCGCGAACTGGTGCAGGCTGATTTCCATGTCTTTGCGTCGGACCACTGGAACTTCAATTCTCGCTTTCCGAATCCCGGCGGAAATCACGGAGGCTTCTTTCGCATTTCCACACATTCTGTCTGGATGTTGTCAGGAACGGGCATACCGACGAGAGTGGTGACTGAGCCGTACGACAGCTTGAATTTCGCGTCCACGGTCATGAGCCTAACGGGTCAGAAGCCGCCAATGACGGACCGCGTGGTTACGTTAATAGAAAAGGACAGTGGCTCTGTCACGCATGCAGAAGAAGGGAGGTTTGTTCAGCCACAGAGAGAGGAGCTGAATGAGCCTGACACTTTGAAAAATCCAATCGCGCCAGGAACGCGACTTGTTTTAAGAGGTGATACGAAACAATGAAGAACCATAGTTTCCCACGCCGCGCGCCAGGTGGTCCGGGCATTGAGCCGCGGTGGAACGCGGCCATATTCACTAGATCGGCGAGAGAGTCGGCCTTCATCTTTCGCATTTCTTGACCCCGGTGTGCCTTTACCATGATCTCGCTGATGTTGAGCTCGAAGGGAAGATCGCCGTGACCAAATGCTGGTCCCTCGGAAAAAACGGGCCTACCAAGACCCGAAAGTCCGAAGGCCACGTGCCTCTTCACTCCGTCCTTGCTTCTCAGCTAAAGGAGTGGCAGGGACGGACGGCTCATGGCAAAGATATCGACTTCGTCTTTCCGTCACTGAAGGCGGAAGGACGTGTGCCCCTCTCCCCCGCCGCGTTTGTTGCTGACCACCTTCGGCCAGCGGCCATCAAGGCGGGCGTGAAGGTTGAGCCAGGCCAGCGGTTCGGCCTGCACAATCTGCGGCACTCGCTTTCAAGCTGGCTGGTGAACAAGGCGAAGGTCGAGCCCAAGACCGTGCAGAGCATTTTGCGTCATTCGCGAATTCAAACGACGCTCGATCTCTACACCCAAGGCGACGGCGATGAAACCCGGGCGGCGCAGGGCGCATTCCTCAAGGAACTGGGTCTTGCGACGGAGATGATTCAGTGACCGCCTTCGAGCTGTGGGCTGGGTTGTGGGTTGGCTCGCGGGACCGATTTTCCTGCAAGCCTAAGAAAACAAATGGTGGGCGCTATAGGATTCGAACCTATGACTTCCACCGTGTGAAGGTGGCACTCTACCGCTGAGTTAAGCGCCCATTGTAGTGCGGTAAGTTCATCATTATACACAAGTTCCCGATCCACCCGATTCTCACTGAATCGTTTTCTGTACCTGCACCTGTACCCGCATTTCTTCGGGGATGAGATGCCGAAGCATTTTTTCCTGCGCCGCACGCTTCGCTTTGCGGCTGCTGTGGCTGTAGTACAGGGTCATGTCCATCTTGGCATGGCGCATGATCGCCTGAACCACTGCGGGATTCTCCTGCTCGTCCATAAGGAACGTAGCCAGAGAATGCCGCCCGAGGTTGTGGAAGCCGAAACGCTTCACAACTTCCCCGTCCCGGTCGTAGGTGATCCCGTTCTCGACTCTGATTGCACCTGCCTTGATCGCAGCCGGACGGATGTAATCCTCAACGAGCATGGAGCCTGAGCGAGGTTGTGTGCCATCGAGCTTCACAGACGGGAAAACGAAATCCTCGTCGCCTGCGTACATCGTTTCCTTCCGCCAAGCAGCGAGGCAGTCTAGCAACAGCTTTGGCGCTTCGACCCGGCTGCGACTCAGCTTCGTTTTCGCCCCCTCTTGGAGATTGAAATGGACGAAAGTCTGCTTGATCGCAACCAGCCCACGATCCCACAGGATATTCCGCCACTTCAGACCTAGTGGTTCGCTAATACGCAAACCGCAGGTTGCGACCAACAGACTAAGCTCGTACACGGGTTGGGGTAAGTAGCTGAGGATTGCAAAGATGTCCTCAGGCTCTAGCGCCAGCGCCTCGTATGTGGAAACTTGGCTGAATTCCCGACCCTTCACGTAGTTCAGAGGATTGAACTGCTCTCCGCGGGGAACGAGGCTTTCGCACTGACCCCAGTTGTACACCCCTGACATGACAGAGCGGTATTTCCCACGTGTGGTGTTCTCCACATCGAGAGCGACCATCCACTTCTTTAGTTCCGGCGGGTCAATTTCGATTGCGACCGCATCCGACCACCGGGGCATCAGCAGCCGACGAATGATCTGGTCGCACAGTTCCTTGGTGGATTGTTTGTTGAAGGGATTTTGGGCGAGATACTTTTCGCCCAATTCACCGAACGTGATGAAGGTCGGATCGGATTTGGCAACCAGTTTGTCCAAGCCCAGTTCGCCCACTCGTGCCCATGCTTCCCTGTTAGGAGCGTCCTTGCCCTTGAGCAGGGAAGCGGGGCCGATCACCTTTGATCGCTCCAACCCTTCGCTGTTGTACCAACAAAACAACGTTGATCCTCTCTTCCGTTTTAACCATCCTCGTGCCATCGAAGTTACCCTCTCCGGCTCCGAGGACTGCCGCTCGTATTATCGGGACAGGCGGCATTTTGGGCAATGCCAGAATCGCTAGAAGGTTTGCGGTCACCACCTATGGCAGCGTCAACTTCTGACACTTTGTACCGCCACTGCTTGCGAACCGCTGTGGGGTCCACGGGGTGTGCTGGGAGCTTCCCTGCACGAGTCATCGCCAACACTTGGCGGATTTGGATGTCGAGATGTTCCGCAATAACTCTTGCGGAAACGTAGGCTTCCGGGGGCATATACTTCAGTTCTCCTGTGTGCTTTGGGGTACTTGGTACGGCGCACAACACTCCTCTAATACGCAGGGCCGCATCGGATTGAGGGAGAACGGTGGGAACCCCGATGGCCCTTAGAAGATCGTCCGCGTTTCTGAAATCGCCACGGGCCTGATGCGCCGAACCCCGCTCGCCTTCCAAGTAGGAAGCATCCTGCCGAATCGGCCCTTGTCGCAGGCTCCAGCATCAATTCCGGGTGCCCTTCCTTTTTTCCCGCTGATTCGGTGAATGAGAAGTCCACGTCCTAGTCAGATTGTCCTTCGGTAACATCCTCTTTCGAAAGTGAAATCGGCCCTTTCATATTCCTGACCATCTAATCTGGCGTGGAGGAAACAATGGAACAAATATCAGAACAAAATAGTCGGGTCATTATGGAGGTCGTGCCGAACGGACTGAATTGTCAGGAATCCTGACAGCGACCGGAGTTATCACGAACACCTACTGGATGTGACTAATGAAGCACGAAACTGAAAAGGGCAAAAGCCGATTCAATCTGGAAGAGGCAGAAAAGCTTGCCTGCAACTTGGAGAAGCAGTTTGCTCCCATCTGCGCCAAGTTGAAGTCGCTCAAGCCGGAGGTGGAAAAGATGCACGCGATGTTCACGGAACTGTGCAAGGGCTCGGTGACTATTGCGGGCTGCCGTAGTTTCGGGGAATTTTGTGAGAAGAAACTAGGACGCAAACGGCAAACCGTTTACGAAATGTTGGGCGAATATAAGAAGAAGCAGAAGACCCACAACGACGATGCGAAAGAAGAACAGCGAAAACCGACGAGGCCGGAGACACATAAGGAGCTCATCCTCACACTGGAGGATCAGGAACGGCTGCGAACCGGGGCAAATGCGGCGCGGCGTTTCTTTGAAGCTCAGGACGCTGGCGATCAGATCAAGGCGGACGAGGCAAAGAAGGAGTTTTTGGTGATTGCCGACGCGAAGCCGCTTGCGTCCCATATCGAAGGGGACGAGCCGAACTGCCGCTTGTTGCTGATCGACCTCCTTTCCGATGTCGCGAGGGTAGCCGATAAGCTACCTGTATCGTTGGCACGCAAGTGCGACGCGATACGCAAACGGTTGGGGATTGATGACAAGAGCTTCGGGCTAAAGCTGGAGGACCAAGCGCAGCCGAAACCGCAACATCAGCCAAGCGCGGCAGAATCCGAAACAGCACCCGCACATACGCGAGTGAAAGAGCCCATTGCAGAAATCAAGCAATCCAAGGCCAATAGCAACGGCAAAGCTGAAGTTCTTCCCACGGTTGTGAATGGACTGCACATTGTTCAGCGCAAGGACCGCAGGTTCGTGGTGTTCGATCCGACAAAAGAGAAGAATAATACGGTTGCGATCTGCGACGAGATGGAGGAGGCGGTTAAGGCTGCACAGATGAAAAAGCCTGCACGGGCGCAATCCGCCGCGGATGAGCTTGTGGAAAACCTTGGTTGACTTCGAGCATGAGTTTTGAAATAGTAGCCATCGACAATTTAAAGATAACGCCGACGGCAGGGCAAGACTGGGCAAATGAGGTGAAACGACCCCCTCGGCGTAGCGAATCGTTCAACGGAATAACGCGAACCTCCGCCCCTACCCGTGGCTCCGGCAATGATCCTAGAAACGGATCATTGTGTCCAAGACGCCCCAGCGCGCAGCCCAATCTCGCGACATTTCGTCGCTCGCTTCCATCGGTAAACTTAACGATCACCAACTGATCACGCACTTAAAAAAATACTTCGGCCCAGCGAAACGCAAGTGGCAGCGGGAATTGCCTTATTTGCTGGAGGCTCACCGCCGCTACTGCCAGCCGGGGCGCAGGATGCCCTTACCCGGTAAACCCTTTTGGGGGGTGTTTTGCAAACAGCAACTTGGAGTCCATGTCCGCACCGTAGAGCGGTGGTTCGCGGAAGCGGAAGGGCGGACGCCAAAAAAACATCAGCGCGACAAATACGACAGCGCGGACATCGCACACTTAGAACGGGTCGCACGTGCCGCGCAAGACTTAGCTGACGCTGATCCCGATAACCCGGAGTATGAACCGATTAGAAAAGCGATGCGCAATCGCCCCGAGGAGGGAGACAGGCGGCATTTTTGGCTCACGCCAGATGATGTGAAGGCCGAATTGATAGCCGAATTCGGGCGATTGAATGATGTTTGCCCGCACCCGAGGCCCGAGGGCTTCAACGGACTAACTATGGAATGGTCGGACGAACTGATGAATTATGTGAATCCGATATTCAAGAAAACTGACGACGAAGGCATAAGCGATTGGGTGCGGAAAATGATAATCGAGCAGGCCAAAGGGCGAGACAGTATGCTCATGTATCCCTGCTACAGTTGGTTCCATTTGTTGCTGAATGCGGGCGCTGAGATGAAAAGTATGGGGTCAATTCATTGGTTGGCGATTGAGGATGGGACGCCCCAAAAAGCCTCGCTACCCATCGTGCGATTTGTGCTGAGGGGGAAAAAATCGGAGGACCTTTGACGATCGATCCGAAGCAGTAGACGGTCTCATTGCCGACAAAGCGGCGGTGAATCCGCAGTTCGACCTGCGGTCCGGATACAGGGTGTTTCACTCCGTTCAACCCTTTGAAGTGGTACCGTGGCTATTTCTCGACCGACTGATCGCCTTCTACTGCGACTTAACCGAACCGCGCATCTTAGACGCCACGGTAAACCAAGGCCGTATCTGGGGACGTGGGAAGTCTCGCTACAGGCACACGGGGATGGACATCGATCCCTCCGTTCATCCCGACGTAGCTGGTGATAACACGGCAATGCCGTTCGCCGATGGGTCATGGGATGTCATTGTCTATGATCCTCCGCACACGGGAGAGCAGGGAAAATCACAATTCGCTGCTGTCTACGGTACGGGAGTTGCCACGGCAAGTAATGGTGGTCTCGCCCATACCTATCCTGCTTTCCTCGGTGAGGCGCGCAGGGTGCTGCCGCCAGAGGGACTTCTTCTCGTCAAACTCGCTGACTGTACGCACCGCAACAAGTTTCATTTCGCCACAGCAGAGTTTTACGTAGCAGCCAAGGAATGCGGGTTCGAATTGCAGGGCTACCACATGCTGCCACGTAAGAGCGTCATCATCGATCCGAAATGGAAAAAAGCCAGTCATCCGCGTCAAAATCATTCTACGTGGATGGCGTTCAGAAAGACGGTGAAATGACCTCCTGTGGTACCCGTTTCAAAGTTCCTTGGTTGGGTTGTTGGGGCGCATGCATGCACCAATGAGTGTGAAAGAAAGCTCTCCGACTTCCGTTAGGCCCAGTATTGAATTCCATCGCTGAGAAGGAATTCGGCCTCGCCAAAGCGAGGCTACGAGAAATAAGAAACAGGCGGCTGCGATGCCTCCCATTTTAAGAAATAGGAGCACCGAGTTTTATGGCAACAAAGACACACGTCGTAATTTTCAAAGAGGCTATGGATCGAAATGCCCAGCCTGAAATTTTCACGTGTTCGGCAGCCGAAGCCGATGAAATCCAAGCGTTGTTGGCGACGGTCGAGAACGAAGGCTGCAGTCCAATCGGAAGCCTGAGCTACACGGAGTTCGTGGAACAGGTTGCGCCGATCACGCTGGGGGAACTGCGTGAGCGTTTTGCAGAAGAATTGGAAGCAGCGGAATTAGAAGCGGCAGAGCAAGAAGAAGCCTAGAACGTCAACCAAATCACGAGGCGGTCAAGCGGCATGTAACCAGACCGAGCAGGGAAACCGAAAGGCCGCCTCACTTATCACAACAATTCTTCCGCGCTCGAATCGTCTCGCTCGGGCCACTTCGTAATCGCATAGGTGCCCGGAACCAGTTTCTCGACGTGGTGTCCGTCGCAGAGTTCGCCAAGCACGTCATGGGCCTCGTCCTCGCTCACGCCAAATTCCGCTGCCACGGTTGAGGCGTCACCGTCCCACAGACCATCCGCATCGGTATGGTTCCAAATGTGCTCGAAAACTGATTCTTGGTCCCAGTACTTTTTCCTCATGATGGTGGCCTCTCTTTGAGGGCATCGCCTTCAGAGCGGCGATCCTTAAAGATAAGCACTGGTATTGGAAAAACTGAGATTTACATGCGGGCAGCCTCCCCTTCCACGCTCCACCTTCAAAACATCGGGCCTCTTGCGTATTAGCCAATGTCAGGTTTGTCGCCTGCTAGAGAAGTTTGCCGACTACAAACTTCTTAAATGGGTAGAGATTGCGCCTTGCGATTTCTGGGGGTGGTTACCTTCTGACCACCCCGTTCACTTTCCCACTGAGAAGGGACGCTACCCAGCGCCAGTGAACAAAATTTAAATAGAGGGAACCACAATGTTAAAAACCTGTAGCAATGCTCCGACATTGGTGTTCATGGCAATGTAGCATGTCCACTCAAGAGGAATATGACCACCAGAACATCGAGGATGCCATCCGTATTCTCTTCGAGCCCGGACAAGTAGTTGAAGTTCGCGCTCCGAAAGCCGGAAAATACGGAACCATTAGCGGCTACTTCAGTGACCACCAAAAACTGGCAGAGAAACTGGAAAAACTGAGTGGCAAGGTTGGGGCCGTCTACTACACGCTCAACCCGGTCAACCCTGCACTGCTCGCCCGCGCCAATAACCGCGTCAGGACGTACGCCAAAGATACGACCAGTGACGCACAGGACAATATAGTGAATCGCCACTGGCTTCTGGTGGACTGTGACCCCGTGCGCCCAGCGGACATTTCTGCCACCGAAGATGAGAAAAAATCAGCAAAACGCCTCGTACCGAAAATCAAAGCATATCTGAAGTCTCTCGGTTGGCCTGACCCTGTGACCGCAGACAGCGGGAATGGATATCACCTTCTCTACAGGATTAATCTGCCCAACGATGATGACGGCCGGAAGTTGCTGGAGTCGGTGCTGAAGGCGCTGGCTGCCCGGTTTGACACTAGCGATGTGAAAATCGATCAGAAAGTTTTCAATTCATCTCGCATCACAAAGGCATACGGCACTAAGGCATGCAAGGGCGATAGCATTCCCGAGCGCCCACATCGTCTTTCTAAGATGTTCGCGCCGCCAGAGAGCATTGGAATCGTCACACGAGATTCGCTTCTTGTGCTCGCTGCCGGAGCACCTAAACCTAAGAGGAACAAACCTGCCCCGAGGTCATCCGCCCAAACTCCGGGTGGGTGGACGCTGGAGTCGGTGGAATCAACTCTGGACAAGGCGGACCTCAATCGCGGCGAAGCGATGGGGTACAGCGGAGGAACCAAGTGGCAGCATGACTGCCTCAGCAATCCGGATCACCGGAAGCCTGATTCTTTCACGATCCTTGATGCGGATGGCTATGCTCATCACCACTGCTCGCACAACACCTGCTCCGAAATGAAGGATTCGCACTGGCGCAAGCTGTGGGAAGAACGCACAGGTGAACTTTATCCGTGGCCTAACCAACGGAAACCGCACTCTGGTGTCAACAGTGTTGACACTTTGCCGGAAAGTCCCTATCTCTTCCTTAAAGGGGGTTTCCGAGAAAGTGTCAGCACCTCTGACACCACCAGCGATCCTGTGCGGTACTCCGATGCTGGAAACGCGATGCGCCTTGCCAACCTGTGTGGTCAAGACATTATTTATTGTCGCCAGTCGGACGAATACTACGTCTGGGACGACAGCCGATGGGTGCGCGACTTAAATAGCGTTCACATGCTGCGGTTGGCGAAGGCGGTCACAGAGGAAATGTTCCAAGAAGCAGAATCCCTCGGAGAGGACTCCGCGAAGGCGCTCCGCTCACATGCCCTCAAGTCCCAGTCAGTGCCACGGCTGTCGGGAATGGTCAGCCTTGCAAAAATCCATGTAAGGAACGCTAACCGTGGGGATTTCGATAAAGACCCTTGGCTCGTCAACTGCGCGACCGGAACCATCGATCTCAGAACTGGAACCTGCGGTCCACATGACCGCAAGAACCTTATCTCCAAGCTCGCCCCGGCGAAGTACGATCCCGCTGTCGATTGCCCGCTCTGGAAGAAATGCCTGAGCGACTGGATGCTCGGTGACGAGGAAAAGGTGGGCTACCTCCAGCGCCAAGCGGGATACACGCTGACGGGTTGCACCAACGAGGAGGTCATGCCCATCCTCTGGGGCGCAGGGCGTAACGGGAAGACCAAGTTCTACGTAACGATCTACAACTTGCTCGGCGACGGTGAATACGCCAAGGCAGCGAACTTCGATTCCTTCGTTGTCAAGAAGGGCGACGAGGGTATGCCCAACGACATTGCCGGATGGTGCGGTATGCGCCTGATCGTTGCCGCTGAGGGCGAACACTCCAAACGCCTCGCGGAAGCCAAGCTCAAGCTCTGCATTGGGCGCGACCCGGTGGTGGGCGAGTTCAAATACCAAGAGGAGTTCACCTATGTTCCGACCTACAAGGTCTGGCTCGTAACGAATCCCAAGCCGCGCATCGTCGGCACTACCGAGGCGATCTGGGACAAAATCCATTTCGTCGCTTGGAAACGCTACTTTCGTCCAGAGGAGCGCGACACCGAGCTTCAGGAAAAGCTCAATGCCGAGGCGTCTGGCATTCTGAACTGGATGATCGAGGGTTGTCTCCAATGGCAGAAGATAGGTCTCGCACTCCCAGCCTCCATGTTGGACGACACCAAAGCCTACCGTCATGAACAAGACGTTGTGGGTCGGTTCATTGACGAGGAGAGTTTGGTGGGCGAGGAGTTCACAAGTCCTAAGATGTCCACATACGAATGCTTCAAGGAGTGGGCCGAGGACGCTGGGGAGCACTACATCATGACGCTGGTGGAGTTCAACGAGAAGATGCTTGGCAGATTCGCCGAGGGACGCTCGAAGTCCGGCCGCTTTTGGTGCGGGTTCAAACTCAAGAAGATTGAGCCCGACTTCGAGGCCAGCCTTGCCGAACGTGGGCTCACGCCGGAGACAGTGAAAAAATCGATCCAATAGTCCACTGCATGCCTATCTTGTGTGCGCCAAATCGAATCTAAGTCTTTCTCTTTCCCTTCATCGAAGGACATTGCGGAACTGTTCAAGAACGATTGGCGGACTATCAGAACCTCATATTGAAGGCGCAAATCATCGCTGTGCGTCGAACGGCAGGTGAGCTTTGCGGCAAACACTGGCAAAATCGATGCCTGACCAAGATTACGAACCCGAGGTTCGGGAGCAAAACGGGCATCGGCAATTAATTTTCTGGAGACACTTTAAATATGCACGCAAGGCCGCAAGTCAGAGAAATTCTAGTGAGCAGGAAAATGCAGAGGTGGCTGATGATTGCGAAATATCCATTCATGGATAGAAGTTGCCCTACATGGCGGGCAAGGAAAAACTATCAGCGTCTCTGCGCCCGGTACCCGCAAATTATGCAGAGGCTCGGGCTGAACCAGTTCTCGGCATATTGACGGCTCTCAACCCACCCAGCGGTTTCTTGCGTATCGACCAGCCCTTTTGGGAAATTTCCCTGCGGGCAGCAGCGTGCACCAGTCCCCTTGAAGGGGTTTTGAGTGAAACGCCTTACCGCCGAGTGTTCTGGAACTTGGTGGGACTTCGGCGTACATTGAATGCTGTGAGGAACTGGCTACTTGTCGCTACTCTGTTGGGACTTCTGACGGTCCCTGCGCTCGGACAGAACAAAAAGCTCGCCCCCCAAACATGTCGCCGGAATCTGACGCTCGCCGAGTTCCTTCTTCCTGAAGATGCGAATGCTGCGAAGGATGCATTCAGTTCTTTTCGCAGCGCCCTGCTGGATGGTGACCGAAAGAAAGTCGTCGAGCACGTACGGTTTCCGCTTGAGGTCATCTTATCGGGCTCTCCGCTGCGTCTGAAAGACGCTCAAGACCTGCTGGGTCGCTACGATGACATTTTCACGCCCTTTGTGGTTTCATCCGTGCGAAAGCAAGACCCAGAGCGCCTGATAGCCGGGTGGGATGGGGTTTCCGTTGAGAGCGGAGCGGTGCGCTTTGTCTTGGAAAATAGCGCCTATGTTGTCGGTGATATCATCCTCAGCCCGTTAAAACCCACTGGAGATGCTGCGGAATTTCTGAGTAAGCAACTAACCTGCCCACCTCTTATCCTCGAAGGCAAAATAATTGCCTTCAACTGGGCCAGCCGAATGTCTGCGTTTGAAAACATTTACATCGACCACTTCATCGTAGACGTGACGAAGGTCTTGAGTGGAACGCTGCCAGAAGGTCGCATACGAGTAGATTTCTGGGGCGTGTCGCATTTACCTGAATACAACCTGCCAAAAGACGCTTTTGCTGCACCTCAGGTCTGGAGGATGTATTTGCGCGCTGCGGATGACCCTCCCCAGAATTCCGAGGTGTGCGACAAGGATGTGCAGGAGACCGTCTCGTTTGTCGATGAGGAAACTGGGCGAGAAGTCGAAAATCAATCTGCCATTGCTCCCTTAGACGGCGCAAGTGGACGAACGATGACGTATGCTGGGCTGCCCTGCTTCGAGGCCAAGAAGCAGTATTTCAAGCAACAAGCAGAGTAGGTGGCGTTAAATCTTGGGACCCTATCGGCAAGTGCGCCGGGCGGTGAGCTTCCGCTTTCTGTGACCCAACTTATCTCAACCCCTCCACAACTGCCGCCCCCCGAACACGCGATGGCGTCCTCCGCGTCAGCGGCTTCGTACAAATCTCGGTTACGCTCATGATCGTTTCCTAGGACGGAACTACAGACTGTCTCTTGGCCGCGAAAAGCGTAGATACAGGGCAACAGCAGCCGCTAGTCCCCAGAGTGGCAGCATCCAGCGCCACGCAACAACGGTCGCCGCGACCATACCGGCCGCTCCCGCCAAGACTAGGCGTTGAATCTCCCAGTCGAGGTCCCGGAATGATGTCCACAGGTCGTTGCCTCGCAGTACGTACTCTTGGAGCACCCATAAAACCGGACCTATGAGCGCCCAAATACTGGCTTGAAGGGCGGCAGCATTCACAGGCAGGTACTCACGATGAAGGGAAGGATAGTAGTGCCTGATTCCGACAAAATGCAGGTCAAGGAAGATACACACAAACGCGAGAATGTAGAAAAAGAAAACCTCGCGGACCAATTGTCGTCGGGAAGCTTGGTGATGAATGCGCCGCTGCAATGACATCGTTGGGAAGAATAAGACAGCCTCCTCCCGCTTTCAAGTATCCTCTCGCTTCTCGGCCTCCTCGCCTCAAGACTACAGTTAGTTGGCCAAGTAGTGCGCCGCGAAAGCGCTGGACCTCGGCGGATGAAACTCCCGCCCGGAAACTGGTTCGCTCCATGACCCGGCAGCGGAGGCTGCCACAGACCCGGCAGCGGAGGCTGCCACATCCAGACTTTGATCTTCTGAAGTGGGGCGCTTTTTCATAGTGCCCCGACTCTTGTCGCTTCTGTGACCGAGTGCCGACAGCGGCCTATAGAACCCTGAATTCCGTGAGCGATGAAGGCCAGAGGATCACATAGTCCTCGCCATCCATTTCGCGGCATGCCGACTGCATGACATTAGGGAGGCCTTGGTTGATAACGATTCCGTGGGCTTTACCGAAAACCGTCGCCGGATCGTCAGTCAGGACGAAAATATTGAATTTGCCTAACCCGAAGTCGTGGCCATCGACCGTTGCAACCTCGTCCAGTTCCTCGATCAGCCTATCCTCAAGTGATACGAGGCGGTCGAAATCTTCCATAGAGTTCGCTGCGAACTGCAAAACCAACTGATATTGCATATATTGTTGAGCCGTGACTATCTTGCCATGCCACAGCCATGGTTGGCGAAACATCCCCAAGTCACTATTCCGTCGGATCGTTCAGTTCAAGCACTGCTTTGTTCGGCGGCAATAGACTCCGCCCAATAACGCTTGCACGTTGGGCCAAGACCTCTAAGGTTTCGTCGTGGAATGTAATCAGCCAATGATGGAACTTGGCATAGATGCCGGGACGGCTTAGATGATGTGCTGAGTTTTGATTCTCTATCTCCGCCCTCCAACGAGAATTCTCGACAGTGTAGAAATTGTAAGGGCGCAGCCCGACTCCCGACAGCGGATGCCCTGTCAAGGCTTCGTCATTCGGGTAGCCAAAGCGGTGTTGGAGAACAATTTCAAATTTCAAGACCGCGACGGCGTCATCTTGAGCCACCCTAGGGCTAAGATAGTAGGCACACCGCAGGCCGACCTCGTCGCTGTAGAGTGCAGGGCACGGAGCACCCGAGTCCATCTCTGGTGGTTCCGTCCAAGGCGTAAGAAACGGGGCGACATCGAGCGTCTTCATAGTGGTTAGAATAAGCCCATACACTCAGGGCTGGCGAGTCAGTTTTCCCATCCGCGAGCAAACTGTCGCGATAAAATTGACACAGCGCCCGGCGGTCAAAACATGAAATCGCCTGTCAACAACAGTTGGGATTCAACTTATAATCTTCCCGATGTTCTCGCAAATTAGCACCGGTGTTGTTCCCTTCAATCAAGCGAGGGATTGGCAGGACCCATGTCTCACACGACAGTACATCTCGTTCCCGCGCCTCGCGGTTTTTACACTGTTGTTCCTCAGCGTCATCGGCGGTGGGATTTTTCTAGCTCTGCTGGAGTATCGGCCCTACGGAATCCAACTCACCTCAATGCTGATCTATACGGCTGCCGTCGCTCTCTACACCTTTAGCCGCAATCGTAATGGCGCCCAGCCGTTCCTGCTTTCTTGTCCCGTTGTCCGTCGCCAGCTTCCCCGCCTTATCCGCCGACATCTTGGCTTTCTTGCTGCCCTCTTCATAGCTCAGACAACGGCCCTCAACCTTCGCCCGAATCTGCCCGCTCACTGGATAACGCCAAGCAGCAGGGACGCATCCCCATTTGCCCTCATCTTGGGCGTGCTCTGCCTCTGCCTCGCAATCGTCCAGATTTTGACCAATCGTTCACTGCTAGATCGCGCCCACAATTCGGCCCAACTTAAGTCAACCCTGTAGTTGGCGAAACAGTGCCCCGTGGAAAGGCGCTTGCCTTCAGCGGGTGCAACTCCGACCCGGAGACTGGTTTCGCTCCACCCGATGGCAATCGAAGTCGGTTGTTTCTCAGTAAAGAAAAATCACAGTTTGGTAGGGAGGTTCCTGCGACCAGCCGTGCGGCACCAGTCCCCCGTGAATGGGTTTTGAGCAAAACGGCCTGATTTCGGAAACCATCCCCGACTTCCCTTTTTGGATTGCGGCCTTACATGCACTAATATCAGGGTTCTATGGAGAAATCATTCAAAACTCTGCGCGGGTTTCTAGCAGGAACAGAACGCGAAGAAGACACTTTTTTCGCGTACTCAGCAACCCTGCGCATAGCGGGTGAGATTTCAAACATGGATGAGATTTCTGCCACCCTCGGACTGTCACCCACGCATTTACACAGGAAGGGGGAAAAACGCGGTGCTAAAGCAGCGGGATATCGTCAGGACATGTGGTCGTACAGTCCACCTATTGAGAAGTCTGAACCGCTGCATAAACACATCGATGCCCTGTGGTTAAAACTGAAGCCGCACAAGCACTATTTACTTGAACTCAAGAACTCCCTGAACGTCGATGTGTTCGCCGGGTATCGCTCGAATTGTGATACTGCCGGAATCGAAGTGCCACACACTTCGTTGGAGATGTTCACCGAATTGGAAATTCCGTTCGGGGTTTCAATCATAGTCACTTGATTTGACGCAACGTGCGCCGTGAACGGCGCTGGACTTCAGCGGGTGCAACTCCCGCCCGCAGACTGGTTCGGTCCACCCGATGGCAATCGAATGCACTCGGGCGGCACCAGTTCCGTTGCCGGGGCGTGAGCGTAATCCGCTGTTCATGCCAATTAACGGTGAGCCTCATCCTCAAGATGAGGCATTAGGCGAACCACTTCTCTTCAGGAGTCTGATGGCTGCTCCGAGCATCAATGCTAGGCCAATCGCGGCTTCAAGAACCGGACGCAAAAGAGGCTCGTCAGACTGCCAAGTCCATGTTTGCATTCCTGACGCTCTTGCCGATTGAACGGGGTCGCCCTCGATCCTCACAGCCTGAAGGTCGCGGGTGCGGTACGTTGCCCGAAGTAGCCAGAGCCTATCGGTGCTCCAAGCTGCATCCGGTATGTTACGCTTCGCGGGTATATAGACAGCACGATAAGGTGCGTCCACAAAGTCTTTCGTCGGAGGATAACCGAGGTCATACAACCAAATCCTTCCTGAGGCAGAAGCTGCATTTCCTGATGCACGGTCCCATCCGAGCACGTAACCTGAGAACGTAGCGTGAGGGCTAGATCGCAGGATCGTGTCGAAGCCGCCATGTGTCGATAACGCGATTCCTACGAGAAGCAATCCAACAAGGTTGTTCCTGTCCCACAACGTTTCGCGCTTGGTGCCAGCGAATAGCGAAACGCCCAACACGACACAAATAACTGCCAGCGCGTCGATACATAGGCGAAGCTCCCAGTACACGGTCACACCTCAACAATGATTAGACACCGTAAGACGCACAGTCTCTCGTGATTGGCGAAACAGTGCGCAGTGAAAGCCGCTGGACTTCAGCGGGGGCACCTCCACTGCCCTCCAGTCTGCGCCCGATTCCTGCTCGGCGGGGGACCTGCGATAAAGTGTTAACTAATAGTTCTCGTTAGGTACGCACAGGAGCATAATACGAGGGACGTACCCGCAGGGTTGAAGGTCGGAGATGTATGGTTAGTCAATTCGCGTTCGACATCGTCGCCGCCTTCTATTGTTCAACCTGTGATTGTGTGCGCGAGGTCAGTACGACCGTATATGCGCGAGAGCCTGAGCCTCACGGTTCCCAAATTTTCGCCCTCAGCAGTCAACAGGAACGGAAGTGCCCGATTTGTGGCAGCGATATATCTCCAGAAGCCCAATGCGCGATTCGGCCTGCCGGGGAGGTCGCGACGTGGCCATCAGAATTGCCGTGGCGCTGGAACCGTAGCGACACGCCACGAAAACCGCCAAGGCAGACCGCGAAGGAACTGTTGTGCCGATTGGCGTCTGGGACGGCTGAAACTTACGAAAGCTACCGCAGCCTTTATCAAATCTGGCGTGTCCACAATTCATCAGTACAAGAGTTGCGGCCTCTTTTCAGTATTCCCGGCATCGAGCCCGATGGAGACCTATCAGCAACGGAAGACTTTCGGCGGCAAGTGCAGTCGTCCGCCACGGCCATATTGGCGATTCTGCAAGATTGAATCCGCGCCTCTGATCTCAGTTGATGAAACGTCGCCCTTGCGTCGGGCTCAGTTCTCGGCGTTTTTAGCGGTTCTCGGCATTCGTCCAGCAGAGTCTTCATCCCTGCCCGCAACGTGGCAAACGATAGCCCAGTTTGACGAGGATTTTTCCTGCGGGCAGCAAGGCAGCACCAGTGCCGTTGAAGGGATTTTGAGTGTAGCCACCTGCTTACAACGGTTGACGTGATCGAGCAACCCGCTATGCAGGTAGAATGCCTCAGTGCAGGCAAATATCGGCCGGAAAAACCGAAGCAACAGAACACGCTCGAAAATTGCTCTGACCACGAGCATGGTTGTTCTTGCTTTGCTCTTCATAAGCTGTTCGAAGGCTCAGCGAAAGACGGAGCCAGAACCAGTTCCCGATACACGAATCGACCTCTCCGCAATGGGTCTGCCGAAGGACTTTTTCTCATTTAGAGATGAGCAGCCCAGAACGATCATCGGTTATCGGTTTGTGGTTTGGCTGAACCCGAATGAGGTGGTAGTCGGGTTCAACACAAGTTCCAATTCCAGAGTGGCACCTGATCGCAAGGTCGAGGGTCCGGCTCGACTTCTGGTCTTCAGTTTGAACGGCGAGTTGAAGACCAAGCGCGACATTGCGTACCTTGCAGATGGATACGGCGAAATAGCGGCTGAGGGTGAGGCAACGTCAGGTCCACGGAGCACTCTTCTTTTCAGAATGCAGTCGGTAAATCTTGATCAGGAAGGTAGGAAAGAGTCCAAATCCGGCGTCCTGCTACTCGATGCGAACTTAAAAGACATAGCACGTATTGACCGTTTTCTAGAGCAAACGACTTTTGTTGATCATGCTCTTGTATTTCAGGAGGGCTTTACACTAGGTCAGTCACGCACATACGACATTTTGAACGGTTCTCCTCCCTTGGAGACCAAGCATTGGCCACAGGACTGGCCAATAGACGCAAGGAGTCGCAGGTTTGGGGAGCACGGGCTGGCCTATATGGTTTGCCAACAAGAACTGAAACCCAACGAGTATGTCTCGACAGGGGTCGTCTACGCTGGGGCGAAGCAACGCTGCAAGATGATCGTAGAAGGTGAGAATCAAAACACATGGGAAGTTTCGCTGAAGGACGGCGAGACGGCCGTCATAGTCGGGCTGTTGGCGGATGGAAGTGTTGTGGCTCAGATTAGTGGAACCGAAAAAGGAAATAACGCCGGCCAACTGGTCCTATGGAAGAAGGACAAGCCAACTGAGTTGCTGCCATGGATTCCGCGAGAGGAGTGCGGATCGGTGGAGAGCGCCACTACCGATATGTCGCGTTACGCGGCGTTCGCAACGTGCGACGACCGCAGCACAGGACGCTGGATCGTCTTTGATCGAACGTCCCAAACTCCGATTGTTAATCGACGGTTCCCGAAGAATGCGCGGGCAGCCTTGTCGCCGGACGGGCTACACTACGCCACTTTTGAGTCGGGAGAACTTCGCATCTATTCGTTACCGAAGCCACATTAAGTTTGATGGCGAAACAGTACGCCGAGAAAAGCGGCTGGTCTTCAGCGGCTGCAACTCCCGCCCGGCAACAGGTTCGCTCCACCCGATGGCATCCAGCGGCAGGGGCTTCGACCAAATCGCTAACTACCCGACCGGAGATCAAGTTTTGAGCGCGAACGCCTGTTTCATCAACTAAGAGCTACAATCTTGTTGCCGATTGCGTATTGAGCCATCGTCGCAAGCGAGAAGCTTCAATCGAGCGAATGGCAAGGGACGAGAGTATGGCCATCTCAATGAGCACGTCTGTTCTAGCCTTGAGCGGCGCTAGCTGGCGGTAGGTGGGAGGGCTGTTGTTAACGTCGGCTGTAATAATGGTAAGCGTTCACCAAGATTTAAGGCTGCGAGTTTGGATAGGCGCAGTTTTCGGGTTTTTCATGGCCATCGCGTTCTGCATCTCCGCTCTGCTTACGGCCATTCGCGTGAACCTTCGGGGTGGTGCCGCGATCTGCGCTGTGGTTCTCTGCTGCGAAATTGTGTTAATCCTGCGCTGGTCACTTCGGAGAGCTTCGGCGTAGGCACGTCGGATGAAGGCGGCGGACGCTTACGCGATGACTGGCGTAACGGTGCGCCTTGAAAGGCGCTGGACCTCGGCGGATGCAACAACGAAATCCTAATTGCCAGCAAGCTGCAACGTTGGACAACGGGGCAACGATTGCCCGGTACAGCTTCATCGAACCGTCTTTCCCACGCGCTCGCGCACGCAAGAACTATTGGCGCTTGTTCCATCGTTATAGAGAAATCGCGGAGCGGATTGGACTCCACGAGTGGTCGGTGTACTAGCCGCTAAAGCATTCACCCAGCAAGAGTGCTCGCATCGTGGCTTTATAATCAAGCGGATCGTCCGCTGGGAGGACTGCGTGGGGGCTTGGGGTTCGGGAAGCTTTGAGAATGACGACGCTGCGGATTGGCTTGCGCAGCTAGGCACAATAGCGCCCGACGATCTGACAAAGATATTCGGTCAGGCCGCTGACGATACCACCTATTTCGAGGCACCCGCCGCCCGTGTAGTTGTAGCGGCGGCCGAGGTCGTCGCGGCCCTGAAGGGGTCCCCCGTCAAGGGAGTTCCACCAGA
>Ga0210406_10001893_pt1 | contig 24598 bp, 26 predicted proteins | sample IncBWC30MmetaG_FD_155454 | JGI IMG/M metagenome (GOLD analysis project Ga0210406, IMG submission 155454) | Forest soil microbial communities from Barre Woods Harvard Forest LTER site, Petersham, Massachusetts, United States - Inc-BW-C-30-M | ecosystem: Environmental > Terrestrial > Soil >...
CTCACCATCCAGATTAGAAATGCCAACGCGTCCCAAAGCGGAATCAACGGCATTTTTGTCCAAAGTCCGGCCTGCCGTAATCCCTGGATTCCGATGAGCCACGTCATGGCCATGCGGCAAACCAGGTACGAACCCCAGTAAGCCGCAGCTACTGGTATCGTGGGGTGGACGAAAACAGCGAGGGTTGTCCACGGCAAGCCCCAGGTAAAAAGCAAGCCAAAATGACCCCATGGCCTCATGGCTCGCATCACCGTCATCCAGCGCGCGCGCTTCGCCAGGAGCTCGCCCACTCCCTGGAAATCAGGTACCGTTTCCACCGCGAACGGCAACAGCTTCATTTCCACTCCCTGTTCGGCAATCAAACGCCCAAAGAGCAGATCGTCTGCGGGCCGGTTTTCTAACACCTGAAAGCCCCCGAAGCTCCTGACCCGCTGCTTCGTCGAGGCCATGGTTGGCCCAAGGGCGAAATGCACCCCGTCAAGCTGCCACGCCACGAGCACGCCCGCGTAAAAGTCTGAAATCATTCCGATCGTCTGAAGTTTCTCGACGAATGATCCCTCCCGCGAAGATACGTAGAAACAAGTCACGCCTCCGACCTTGGGATCGCGCAACGGCGCTATCACTCTTCGCAGATATTCGCTATCGACACGTACGTCGGAATCGTTGATGACAAGGTATTCATACTGGGCTTCGCGTTCCATCAAGCGCAGTTTGGCGACCTTGTCGTTGATCGCGGCGTGTCCAGCGCTGTAGAGCAGCCGGATCTTTCGCTCCGGGAAGTCCCGCATCACTTTCTGGATTATCGGCACGGAAGGGTCGGTCTGGTCCGTCACGCAGAAAAGGAGCTCGTATTCGGGATAGTCCTGCCGGCAGAAACTCGCAAAGTTTTCATAAGCATCCGGATCCAACCCTCGAACCGGCTTGAGATTGCTTATCGGCGGAGTGAAATCAAGATTTTTCCCGGCTTGTTTTCTAGTCTGCCAAAAGTAGCGGCCGGAACTGTAAATGGCCAGAAAGTAGAAAACAAACGGAATTGCTGCCGCGAATAGGATAACGAACTCTAAGGCGCTTGAGGGCACGCCACCTCATTCCCGATTCGAGTGCGGCCAGTCTGGGAACTCAGCCATACGGAGGATCCGCAGGTCAGTTCCCTGCCTTGGGTCATGCTCCGCCTTTAAGATTCTATCCTGAATCGGCAAAATTCCTGAATCCCATGGAATTCTTTGCCCGGATTCCCTGCCCTGCCTTGTTCTGCTGATTTCTTGCTATCCTGATTACTGGACCAAGCAAATACGTGACGCACACTCGCAGACTGCAGCTCAAAACGATACCGCTGATTCTGGTTAGCATCATTTTGGGACCCCTTGGAAACGTATTTCTCGGCAAAGCCATGAATGGCGCCGGGCCGGTCTTTTCGGAAAGGATTCCGGGTCTCGCCCCAATTGTTTTGCGGGTGCTTGCATCCGGCTACATCTGGCTGGGTATCGCCTGCTTATTGGGATTTTTCGTCGTCCACATGCTGTTGCTGACCTGGGCAGACTACAGTTATGTGCAGCCCGCCACATCCCTGTCCTACCTCTCCATTTCCGTCCTTAGTTACTTACTTCTCGGAGAAATCATTTCCCCCTTGCGCTGGCTTGGAGTCACCGTTATTTGTCTCGGTGTTTTCCTCGTAGGTCGTACCGCGCCCAGTACAACAGGAGCGCCTGACCGTGCTTGAAATTGCGCTCTTGTTCTTGATCGTTGTATCGGGAACGGCAGGAGAGTTGTGTGTAAGTCGGGCGATGAAGAGCGTCGGAGAAGTCCACGACTTTCGCCCCGCGTCGATCCTGAGATTCGTTCTGCAATCTTTGCGGTTGAGGTGGATGTGGCTGGGAATAGCGCTGATGGGCCTGGGATTCTTCTCGCTTCTCGCTATCCTGTCCTTTCAGGAAGTGAGTTTCGTCGTGCCCGTCAGCGCTCTCAGCTATGCTGCGGGAGCTTTTGGAGCCAAAGCTTTCCTCGGTGAACGCATCAACCGAAATCGCTGGGTGGGAATCGCCGTGGTCTGTATCGGCGTAACCATCGTCTGGTGGAGCAGGAAATAGCGAAGACGCCGGACGCTTACTTGAGCTCTCTTGCGTGCGCCACCCTCCTCACGGAATGTTTCACGTAAGCAAGCGCGAGCACCGGCGTCGTTCCCGCTGTCGTCCGTGCCCAGACTGTGAGGCGCTCTCCCGCGTGAACACCAAGTAATCCGATGAGAATCAGGAGCGTCACGCAGACAAATATCGAGGTGAAGAACAGCCAGCAGACTAGAAGTTCGCGCACGTGGTAGGAATACAGGCTGAGTCCCAGGAGCAACCCGGAGCATTGCCACACGTGACGCTTTTCTCGAAACGGACTCAAGGTTCCCCTTTCTCACTCGGCTTGGATGGAAGACGGTTTTCCAGGGTTTAGCTGAGGAGAACGGCGAGAAGAGGGATATCACCCGGCCCAGCCCTGCTTCCTGGCAAATGTCGCTCTATCCCGCCGTACAGGTAGATCGTAAACTCGCTCACGACAATTAGCTGTTCTCTTTTGTACAAACTTCGAGAAATCTCATCAATCGGACAGCGCCAAGTGACGGCGCGAGGCGGTTTCGGACCAGCCAGATGAAGAATGAGAGGTCCAATTTGACACTGATTGGGACGAATGGGGAATGGAAGGGGTCGTCAAATTCCTCGTGCCGAGAACCGTTTGGTTATGTGAACCAGCATAATACTAGCGTGGAGCTGCCAACCACCCAAGACAAGCTGTCAGTTAGGAGAGAAACCGTTCATGTTGATTACCGAGTTGGGTGCGGTGGTCTGCGAGCGAACTGGCGACCGCCCCCGTCGTTGAGAAGGATGGTTCCCGTCAGAGACGCCGCGGGAGCATTATAGGTGCCCGGCATGTGGGTCCCATTCAGGACACGGCCGCGGACTCCGGCCGCCCCGAGGCCTGCTTCCGTAGGGTCGCCAACGCCCCAGAGGACCCGACGGGCTTAGGCTAAAGCAAATCCCCTATTAATTTGTTGGCCGCGTCTCGCCATTAGCTTCAGGGCTTCTTCTTTGCTGGTGGCTTCTTTGCTGCTGGTCGGGCCTTTTCGCCACCCTTGGTGCTGATCAGCGCCAAGTAGTCTTTCGCGTTAAACGGGTACCCACGAACAGACTGTTGTCCGGTGGTACTCAAGGTGACGTCTACGCGCCGATTGTTGGCCAGGACCAGCACCCGAATATTATTCAGCATTTGTTGACGGTCGGCCGGTGTCAACTCGGGATTCTGAGCGATCTGTTCCTTTACCTGTTCTTCAGTCAGGTTGTCGTCCTTGCCAAAAGACCGCGTCTCAATGTGGTCCGCAGGGACGCCGTGCTCCACCAGGAAGCTCTTGGTTCGTCCTACGCGTCGCTCCGTAAGACCCTTGTTGTATTCCTCCGAGCCGCGTGGGTCTGCATGGCCACCGAGGATCAAGTGGGCATCAGGCTTGTATTTCAGATAGGCTGTATAGTCCTGGGCCAGGGTTTTCAGGATTTCTGCCTGGCTGTCGACCAAGCCACCCTGGGGATTTTCCTCCGTGGGCCGCGCCGTTGCAAAGTAAATACTATGGAGGGAAAGCCTGGCTTCCAACTGCTTGATCTCAGGAGGAGGTGGCGGCGGAGCTTCCACGTTCACCGCGGTGGTGGACGAAGCCGTGAGCGGCGGATTGCGGTCATCCCTTACGTTGCAAGTGACCGTGATACTGCCTGGTTGTGCGCCCCCAGTACTCAATGTGACGGTACTACCGTCGCCGGAGATCTCACCGGCGCTCGCGGTGTAGCTGTAAGCCAGCCTGCGGCCATCCGGGCTGCTGGCGTTCGAGTTAATCGTTGAGCTCCCTCCCATTCGAACGCTCGCCGGGTCTGCCGAGCAGGAAATCACGGGTGGACGGGGTTCTTTCACCCTGAACCTGGTACTGCAGGATGCATTGCCATTTTTCCTGCCATCACTCAAGTTGGCCGTAACTACGTATGAGCCGGGCTGCAAGCCTGTGGTGTCAATTTGCGTGGACGCTTCGCTCCCCGCAACTTTCACCCCAGTGCCATTCCAGTTGTATGTGATCGAGCGCTTGGGATCGAAATTAGATCCGCTGGCAGTCGCGTTCACAGGCTCGCCGGCAAAGACTTCGGTCGGCTGTACCGAGCAAGCTGCGCTGGGTGTCACTGGCGGCGCGCCGCCACCGAACATAAAATTGAGGCCAACCTGTGCTCTTAGGCCCCGGATTTCAGTTTTGGGCGCTACGGCCGCGGCACCATACTGGTAATTCGAATATACATAGTCGGCCCTGATCAGGCGCAGGGCAACATGGTTGGACAGGTTGATATCCAAGCCGCCGCCGACCATGAAGCCCAACTTGTCGATGTCGTGGAAGGCATCGGGCATCAGGCGATGGTCGCCCACTAAGAATTCAAGAAATGGGGCAAAATGTTTACTGCGGAACGTAACCTTTGGTCCGAAAGAGAGGGTGGACAAAGCGGCGTCATCAATTCTCTTCTGTAGCCCACCTTCACCGCTGCCCCAATGGGTGCTGGTATCGAGCGTGAGCCCAAACCAGCGGTTGAAATCATAAGTAGCGCTGAGGCCAACGCCGCGGGGGTTCGCCTCCATGCGGCTGCTTATCGGGAACAATGCTCCTGGCAGTTGGCCGTGGACATCCGCGCCAGGTTGAAAGAAGGAGTATCCGCCGTAAAGCTCCCACTTCGGAGTCTGGTCCTGAGCTGCGGCGCGGGTGGCAAATATACACAAGACAGCAATCATTGCCGGCAGCATTGCTAAGGCCCGACCAGGATGGCTCTTTGATTGAGATGACATGCGAATATTCCTCCGAACTTTAATCACCTGAAATCGTGCTTTTCCAGCCTGACCGGTAGTGGACCAGCTTCAAGCAGGTCCACTACCGAATGCCTCATGGACAGGGAGGTATAGTGACCGGATTGCTGTCCAAAGCGATTGAGCCCGTCTCCGCCAGCGCTCTACCATTTAGCGATGCGCCAGTGCCAAGCGTGATGGATGCCTTAGCCATAATGGTTCCGACAAATACTGAGTTGGTTCCAAGGGTCCCTGAACTGCCGAGCACCCAGAAGACGTTATGAGCCTGGGCGCCGCCGATCAGGAGGACTCGGCTCGCTGGCGGCTGGCCCGCGCCACCGGCTGCTGTCGTGAGTGCGGACCCAACCTTGAAGATCCAGACACCATTCGGATTGGTGCTACCGTCGAGGGTGAGATCCCCGGTTATTCCCAACGAGGTCGTAGCAATATAAATGCCGGGGGGTTTGGTCTGCCCTCCTATGTCTGCGGTGAGGGCGGCCCCTACCGATGGCCCTCCTCCTGCGTTCAACGCGTTGTTGTACGCCGTGGTCAAGTCATTCTGGGCCGTCCCGGCAACCGCATCGCCCAAGTGTTCCGTGCCCGTAAATGTTCCCGGCGGAAATCCAGTGATCGAAGCTGCTGGGAATATCCCTATATTTCCATTAACGGTGGTCGGGCCGACACTGCTAACAACAGGGGTGGCCGCCAGAATTCCGAAACCGCAGGCCGTTCCCAACCCTGAGGGCGGTGGCAGCTGATTACACGTAGCGGAAGTCGTGAAGCTCCACGTGAAATTGGCCGCCAGATGATTGCCGAACGTGTCCGCCGCCGCGATAGTAATCGTGGCGGTAAACTTGGTGCTCGCTGTAAGACTGGCCGCGGGGGGTGTAAACGTCGCAATCGTGCCCGTTGAATCAAGGGAAACGGTCCCAGTCACGCCCCCGCTTGGCCCGCTCAAGAGAAACGTATTGGTGTTAATCGTCGCAGGGTTCATCGCCTTGCTGAATGTTGCGGTGATAACCGCGACGTTGGGGCAAACGAGGGTAGAGCCGTCCGGCGGCGTTACGGAGGCCACTGTAGGCGGCGTCAGGGGGCTACCGGGCCCCGCTGGAGCCTTGTCCGGATCGCCGCATCCGGCCACAAAAGCGGCCAGCAGGAACGCCGAGATCCAAATCTTGCCAACCATGAATTTGCGCATCAGCTTCTCCTCTTCACGCAGTTACAAGGCGTTCCATGTTTCTACCCGCGAAGCGGGGGAGGTAAGGGAACGAATGGGAATATACGGATTTGACCATTTGCAGTCTGTCTCTTTCGAGACACATTCCACTTAACCGGCAGTGTGCTGTTTGAGACAGTTTTCGGCGGAACACTCTTGTTACGATGGCAGCGACCGTGGAGCGACCTCGAACAGCGGTAGCCTCTGGTTGGAAATGAAGATGAACAAATCCCTACAATCGAAGAAGGTCAACGGTTTCGACCCGCAAGTGTTTCTCGATACCACGGGAGTGGCCAGAAAAGTTGCAGAGTTTCGGAGAGGCGAATCCATTTACTCTCAGGGTGAGGCGGCGAACAGCGTCATGTACATTCAGAAGGGCGGCGTGAAATTCACCGTCGTGAATGGATCCGGGAAGGAAGCGGTCGTAGCGATGTTTGGCCCCAGCGATTTTTTTGGCGAGGGATGCATGGCGGGCCAGTCCGTCCGGATGGGCACCGCGACGGCCATTACACCGAGCACCATTCTGGTCATCGACAAAAACGAACTGCTGCGCGTGCTCCACGCAGAGCATGAATTATCCGATCACTTCATCGGCTATATGCTCGCGCACAACATCCGGGTCGAGGAGGATCTGATCGACCAACTCTTCAACTCCAGTGAGAAGCGCCTGGCGCGCACGCTTCTGCTGCTCGCGCGTTATGGAAAGCAAGAACATCCGGATCGCATTCTTGCGAAGGTTTCCCAGGAAACGCTGGCGAAGATGATCGGCACCACGCGTTCGCGCGTGAATTTCTTCATGAACAAGTTCAGAAAACTGGGCTTCATTGAATACAACGGAAAAATTAAGATCAACAAGTCGCTGCTGACCGTTGTCTTACACGAGTAAGGGCGCAAAGTTTGTCGGTTCATCGGGCCGCATTCCTCTTCGGCAGAACAGCCTGATAGTCGCAGCACATTCAAGGCAAATGGTTCTTGGATGGTTCGCGCGGTGATTCTTCCGCAAGTCATGGATTCACAGGAAATCGAGTGTCGCTGCCGAAAATAATGCCCCTTACCGAAACCGTAGCGTTGATTGAGGTGCAGTCTCTCGCATTGGATGAGACGCCAAGCGCCTTGATATCTGGACCGGCGCGCCCAACACTCCCCAATCGAATCGCAATTGTGGGGAATTATCTTCCCAGGCGTTGCGGCATCGCGACATTCACGACTGATTTGTGTGATGCCATCCATGCAGAATACGGTGCGACGGAGCTGCTGACGCTCCCGGTTAATGACACCGACGAGGGTTATACCTATCCCGCCCGAGTGCGGTTCGAACTGTCCGAAGACAATGTGGCTTCCTACCGGCAGGCCGCCGAGTTTCTGAATTTCAGCAATATCGATCTGGTTTGCCTACAACACGAATATGGCATCTTTGGAGGACGCGCCGGCGGGCATGTCTTGGAACTTCTGCGGCGCCTGCGAATGCCTTTCGCAACTACGTTGCACACCGTACTCCGCGATCCAAATCATGACCAGCGGGCGGTGATGGAAGAGATTGCCGCCCTATCAGACCGTATGATCGTTATGAGCCAGCACTCTGCGGAGATCCTGCAGGAAGTGTTTCACGTTCCCATTGACAAGATCGACCTGATACCGCATGGCATTCCCGATTTGCCTTTCACGGATCCCAACTTCTACAAAGATGGGTTTGGAACGGAAGGAAAAGAAGTCTTGCTCACCTTTGGCCTGCTCTCGCCAAACAAAGGCATAGAAAATGTTATCCAGGCTCTGCCAAAAATCCTGTCGCATCACACCAATGTTATTTATATGGTTGCCGGTGCGACTCATCCACATGTCTTGCGGCGTGAGGGCGACAAGTATCGCGTTTCGCTGCAGAAACTGGCGAACGATCTCGGGGTTGAAGCCAATGTGATCTTTCGCAATCGTTTCGTGAGCCCCCAAGAGATGGTGGAGTTGATCGGTGCGGCAGATATTTACATCACGCCGTACAAGCATAAGGCGCAAGTCGTCTCCGGTACGCTCGCGTATGCTTTGGGCGCCGGCAAAGCAATCATTTCCACGCCCTACTTGCACGCCATCGAGCTCTTGGATTCCGAGCGCGGCGCGCTTGTTCCTTTTGATGACCCGGAAGCCATTGCCCAAAAAACAGTCGAACTTCTGGACAACGACACGGCAAGACACGCCATGCGGAAGCGCGCCTATCTATACGCAAGAGACATGGTGTGGAGTCGCGTCGCACAGAAGTATATGAAGAGCTTTGAGCGCATATACAACCAGCGCCTGCGAAATCCGCGTGCCACGTTCTCGGCGCAGAACACGGAAAAGGTGCTCGACCGCCTTCCGGCTATAAATTTGGACCACCTGTATCGAATGACAGACCACACCGGAATTCTCGAGCATGCGGTTTTCGTGGTCCCGAACTATCCGGAAGGCTACACGACAGATGACAACGCCCGCGCACTAATCGTGGCTATTCAATTGGAAGAGCATGCAGCCGGCGCACGAACAGTGAACGATTTAGCCTCCCGGTATCTAGCCTTCCTGTGGCTTGCATTGGATCCAACCACCAGACGGTTCAGAAACTGCCTGAGTTACGAACGCCAATGGCAAGAGCAGGGGGGCTCGGAAGATAGTCACGGAAGAGCTCTGTGGGGTTTGGGGACTGTTCTAGGCAGATCCAATAACGCGGGATGGAGAGGCGCTGCGGGGCGCATGTTTGAACTGGCGGTTCCCGCGGCGATCGAATTTAAGAGCCCCCGCGCCTGTGCTTTCGCCTTACTGGGGCTGCAGGAGTATCTCGACTCGTTCCCCGGGGATCGCGCTGCGCTCAGTGCATCCGATGTTTTGGCAAATCGATTGTTAAATTCCTATCGCGTCAACCATTCCTATGACTGGAATTGGTTTGAAAATGTCCTCGCGTATTCAAATGCGCGGTTGCCGCAAGCTCTCATTCGAGCGGGGATGCGCGCCGCCAACGAAGAGATGGTTTCGGCGGGACTCGAAGCGCTGGATTGGCTGGTCACGATTCAGCGCTGCGAAGTGAAGGGTCATTTCGTGCCCATTGGATCGCAAGGCTTCTATTCCAAAAAAACGGAAAAGGCTCGTTTCGACCAGCAACCGGTCGAAGCCTGCGCTGTCGTCTCGGCATGCGCGCTTGCCTACCTAGCTACGGGGAAGGCCCACTGGCGCAAAGAGGCGTGGTCCGCGTTCAACTGGTTTTTGGGAGACAACGATCTTCAGATCGCTCTTTACGATCCGACTACCGGCGGATGTCGAGACGGCTTGCATCCCGACCGGGCAAATGAAAATCAGGGAGCGGAGTCCACTTTGTCCTTTCTGATGGCACTCCTGGAAATGCGTAAGTTGGAAGAAGCTGACGACACCGAGACAAAGCTCTGACCGGCAAAGCGTTACCCTTGGCCTGGTAAGACTTCGAGAAATCGGTTTCATGAGTGCGCTGAAATTCATATGAAGACAATAATGAAACAATACGAAACGCTATTTCGCCGGCACACTGCCAATCCAATCCTCACGGGCAAGGACTGGCCGTATTCCATCAACAGCGTTTTCAACGCTGGCGCGACGCTGTTGCCGAACGGCTCCACACTGCTGCTTTGCCGCGTGGAGGATCGTCGCGGACTCTCGCATCTGTGTGCGGCCCGGTCGGTAAACGGTGCTGATGGTTGGGAGATCGATCGCGAGCCGACACTCTTACCTAAACCCGACCAATACCCCGAGGAAATATGGGGCATTGAGGATCCACGCATTACCTATATGCCGGAACTCAAGAAGTTTGCCGTGGCTTACACCTCTTATTCTCGCGGTGGGCCCGGAGTGTCGTTGGCCCTGACAGAGGATTTTCGCAGCTTTGAAAGAATAGGTGTCGTCATGCCGCCAGACGACAAAGACGCCGCTCTGCTGCCTCGCAGGATCAATGGATTCTGGGCCTTGATCCATCGCCCTATGACACCTCTGGGAGCGCACGTCTGGATCTCTTACTCACCCGATTTGCGTCATTGGGGAAGTCATAAACTCATGCTGGAAGCCCGTCGCGGCGCCTGGTGGGACGCAAACAAGATTGGCATGTCGCCGCCGCCGATTGAAACGTCCAGAGGCTGGCTGATGATCTATCACGGCGTGCGACGGACGCCTTCGAGTTCTATCTATCGGCTGGGCCTGGCTCTTTTCGATCTTGAACAGCCGGACAAATGCCTGATCCGTGGGGATTCGTGGATGTTTGCACCTGAGGCAGAGTACGAGCGTCACGGGGATGTTCAAGACGTCGTATTTCCTTGCGGCTACACCGTGGCCCCCGATGCGGACACGATCAACCTATATTATGGCGCTGCGGATTCAAGCATTGCTCTGGCCCATGGCAGTATTCGCTCTCTTCTGAGCTGGTTAGACGCCAACGGCCATTCGGAACACGCCAGCGACCGGCGTCACAAATGATCCTTGGTGGCACTGCCACAGAATTCGCATCGCACGCGCTCACAATTAGTTTTCGGTCCAGGCGGATGGTTGACGGCCGACGATCTGAAGGCAAAAGCCAAACTGTAAAGGTACGACCTTTACAGTTTGGCCCCGTCTTTCTGAAGATGGCAGCTTGCTTGGACTAGAAGAATCCCGGCAAAGCTGTAAGCACCTACCGAGTCGAAGCGCGTTCAGATTCGTTGCGCGGCGCGCTCTTTTGCAACGTGTTGACGAGATGACGTCCGGTCTCCGGGACGCCCATCGTTTCACTTCTCACGATTTCCTTAGCCTTGATGGCATGTCCATAAACTTGTTCGCTGGCTTCATCGTCGGGGCGAATAGTAGAACCTTCCAACGAAATGCCGGCAAACACCCCGCGGGAACGCGAATAGCTGAGGATCTCAGCTCGCATCCAAGCGTCGGTATCCGCGGAAGCATCACGTCCTTTGGGGCCGCCCGCAACAGAAGCATCTGCTCCCAACTTAACCTTGCTGCTGAGAATGGATTCCATGCCTCTATCGTTCATGACCAGCAGGATTAGGTCTGTAGCTTCTCCGCCGATCTGAAAGCCGATACTACCACCCTCCAACGCGTACATCGCCGGGGCTCCCCAACGTCCACGGAAGTGCTCGCCTGTGCGGCAAACCATGGCTCCGCGTCCGTAATCTGCGCCGATTCCAAACGCCAGTTTTTTGACGGACGGGATCACGATGACGCACTCGGCCTTTTCCAGAAGGTCATGAGGAATGCTGTCTGGGATGTTGAGCACTTCCTGCATAACAACTCCACATTCTTCAAGGCGCCTTTCTTCCTTGTTCAGTTTCTTGGCATACACTGCACCCGCTACGAGAGTAAGACAAACTGCTCCGGCCAAATATCGGTTCATTGCTGACCTCCATGGTCAAGAAATTCGTTTGCTGACATTTGTTTCCAAGACTGCTGGCTGAAGGACCTTCAACCACCGTGCTTCACGTTACGAGAGGGCTATGCGTTACCCGACTCTCAGGCGGGATACTTTGGTAGATTTCGAATTACGAACTCTTTTTCGCTCCGACGACAAGCAAGACGATCCCCCCCACCAACGCGAGCCCGCCGAGTACCGGTGGAATAGATACTCGGTCGTGTTCTTCCGCGGTGGCATGGATCGGGCCGACATCAAGTATTTTTTCTTGATGAGTGTAATTGAAGCCCTGGTAGGCGAGGCCGAGCGCGCCCAGAATTACCAAGAGAATTCCAACCCACATGATCGGTTTCATATCGTACTCTCGATTTCCGAGATGACTCATGCTAGCCGAGCTGGCCGATGTAGGTCTGTTCACTTGAGGACACTCTGGCGTTTTATTTCGTTAGCTCCTGCGCCAAACCCTCACTCCTTCGCAACCTGCTCCCGCAACACGGCGTCGACTTCACGGGCGCGCACGATGAAGCGCCTCGGCGCCGGGCCTACAAAATGAAACGGGAAGCACGTTACGAATGTGAGATCGCGACCGGTCGATGGTTCCAACACTTGAATATCATTGGGTGCAACGACCGCAATGGAGTCAACGCGATACTCGAAGCTATGCTCCGAAGTGCTGAACTCAATCGTGTCACCCAGGCGAATATCGTGGAGCGACCGGAAAAAGGTGTCCCGGTGACCAGCCAAGACCACATTTCCCAATTCCCCGGGCAAAGCTGATTTTGAAATGTGACCCACGGCTCGCCGCAAGTTGGCGGGCGAGTCGCCCTGGACAACGATAGCGTCGAGCCCCACGCGCGGCACTTGAATTTCCCCAATCACATCGCCTTCCGCCAAGATGTGTGGTTCCGAGAGGAGACCCGCGTGCTTGAATTTCTTCATTTCGAGGGACTGATAGACATGCGAGTCAGCGAAGACGAAGCCAGCATAGCCCAGCGCGAGCACGCCAAGCGCCAGGAAAAAGTAGCAGGCGCCACCCAGGATGCGCGCTCGAGTCGGCGAGATTCCTCGCGCTTCGTGAGACAGGAGATTCATCTCGTCTCCGATCCCGGTTGCGATGTGGCCTGCTTGTCCGCCGTAGGGGAATAGCCCGGACGGGTTCGCACGTGCAATTTGCCGTACTCTGGTGCAGTAACCTTCACTTCAATTTTCCGAAACGAACCGGCGCCGTTGGTGTTTTGCGGTACATACCCGAGCGTGTACTGCTCGCGAAGGTCTCGGGCGATTTCTTTGGAGATGTCCGCGACGCGATCTTTGGGTCCAGGGAAAAACGCCACTCCACCGGTGTCCTTGCAGAGCCGCTGAAGCATCTTCGGATTCTCGTCTTCGTCCTGTCCGCCCAATAGAGCGATGGAATAAATCAATGCCTGTGATTGGCGAGCTTGTGCCAGCACCTGCGAATACTTGAGATGACTGGCGTTGTCTCCGCCGTCGCTGATGACGATCAACGCCTTTTTCCCCCAGCGGCCATACTGCAGATGTTTGAGTCCCTCACTCAAAGCATCATAGAGAGCGGTGCGTCCGCGGGCTGAGATAGCCGTGAGGGCTTTCTCGAGCTCCTTTGCGTCGCTCGAAAACGCCTTTCCCTTCATAAGTTCAATCGATACGTCATCATTGAAATCCACGACGAACATTTCGTCTTGGGGATTGCTCGAATGTGCAAAGGTGGATACGGCAATGACCACACCTGGGAGCTTCGAGCCCATGCTTCTGCTGTGGTCAACGACGAGCCCCACCGTAACAGGGCTATCACCTTGCTCGAATACGGTTAGGTCTTGGAGCTTCCCGTCCTCGGAGACGCGGAAGTCCTGTAACTTGAGGCCAGGGACGAATGTTCCGCGCGCGTTAGTCACCTTCACGGGCAGCAGGACAAGATTGGCGGTCACGGCAATTTTCGCCTGGCCATCCACAAGAGCGGATTTCGTCGTCATGGGATATTGCGAGAAACTGACGATGCCCAGGAAAAGCAAGAAGGGAGCGAGGAAAAGGGGGCGCCTTTCTAGAAAATGCTTGTAAGACTTTAAGGTGAAGGTCACGAAAGACTTTCTCGCGAAGCGGGACGTGATAACGACATCACGTCCGCGACGCTGAGGCGCTCTTCCTACATTTATGAAGCGAGCTTTAAGACAAACTTCAAACCGAGAGCAAGGCCAATGAATGTTGCACCAAGTAGTGCGAGCAACGGCATTAAGCTTGCTGTTTGGGGCAGTTCTTCGGTTTCCGCGGCTGCGGCCGGCGCGGGCGGGGTGGTCTGTATGACCGTTGCCACTTCTACTTCTTTCTCGTCGGGCGTGACGGCGACGATCGGAACTGTCTTGATCGTGTCATCGTCAAACGTCTCGATAGCAACGGCCGGCACGATTACTTTCGTCGTCTGGGCCAACTGAATCGCACGAACCTTTGGATAGACGAATTCCTGTCCAAAGTTGTCGCCGGGATAGAACCAAGCGCGTAGCGCGTCCGGAGAATCGCCCGGTCTTTCACTGAACTTCATGACGGTGTCGCCGGTCGGTTCCAAACGATAGTTATTGATGGCCAGAATCGTGGCGATGATGTGGCTGCCGTCTGCAGTAAAGATCTGAACGATGTGCCGATCGGAAGGCGAATCTAACAGCTGAAACGTGTACGTCCCGGCGGGAAGAACTTTCCCTGGAACTTCCACAGCTTGACTAAAGGTGACAACGGTTTTCTTGTCCCATGTATCCGCTCGAGCGCTGGACAGCACGGTAGCGCCGAACATTGAGATCGCGAGCAAACAAAATGCTGCTTTTACATTTTTCATCCGAATTTCCTCCCAAGAGTTGCGAGTTTTTCCGATGGCCGGTTACGTAGGACGAAGCCGAGACGATCAGACGAGAGGTGATTGGGCCTGCGCGAAAGTCTTTTTGTTTTTTCCTACAAGCGCATCTTAGCTGCAACGGATAGCGAAGTCTGTCCGCTTACGCACACATTCGCATTTTGTTTGGGTATGCAGTGGCGCTTACTATCTTCGCGCGATGGGATCGCGAATTTTGCGACGCGGTTCTGACTCTCAATCAAGGCAGAGTTGCCGGGCTAGCGGCGAGAATCGGAGCTGGACTAACCAATTTCAGTTGATCTAGTGCCGTCAGTACGCTTTTCCAGTGACCAGAGTCCTTTTTGGTTTCCAGGGGAAGAGAAAGATCAGAATAAAAGTTCAGGATATTCTCGCGCAGGTCGGGTGACGTTAGATCGAACTTCCGCTCCGCCAACTGACCCAACAACTTTGCATAGCTATCGTCCGTCAGCGAGTATTCGGCTGCCTTGGTTTCCTTGCCGCTGTCAAAATCAACATTGGCAAGTTCCAGAGAGTCGCTACGAACCTGCTCGAGAAAAATGCGATACCGGTCGACAGTGGTGTTGATGCTCTTGAAATACATGTCTTCCGTCTGCGCCGTAGGGTTGTTGAACGCCAGCGCCTTGAAGGGGCCAATTTTCGGCATATACCGCAAGAGGATTGCAAACAGGCGAGTCTTGAATCCGTCCTTCTTATAATCCTTCCCCCACTCCTTTTCATAATCGGAGCGCGAAAGCCGGTACAGGAATTTGCGTTTTGCGAAGTCAGGCGTCTCCCGCATCATGTCCTTCTCGTGGGTTCGCAGCGCGATTTTCGTCATCTCCGGAATCATCCGGCTGACGGCGAAGCGATAGGAACCGATTGCAAGATCCTCATGCGCCAGGACGTCTTTTAATTCCACTCCGTAAACGATAGGGAAGGTCCGCTCCAGCAGAGGCTTGGAGACCTGGAATCCGATGAAATCGTGATACTGCTGCGACGCATAGCGATTCTTCGCCACTTGCACCATGTCGAATCCGAACTCCGTCTTCAGGTGCGCGGTATGGTCCTCTGCGTATCTGACGGAATTGCCGTATTTGGCGCGCAGCTTCGGGTACTGGATGGAAACAGCCTGGTTGACCGCCGGGTGGCCCGCGATATCCGAGGCGTAGTGCGCGAGCGCGCCCAACGCAAAGGCATACTCATTGGCATCCTGACTCTGTAACAGCAGCTCGCGCACGAAATCACCGCTGCGCACGTAGTGCACCAAATTGCTGAATTCCACGCTGCCAAACGGATAGTAGCCGAGGTCCTGGATCACGGCCCCGCCATAAGCGTAGCCGTGCGCCTCCTTGAGCTGGTCTTCCGTGAGCGTTGGAAATCGTTTCAGAAGAAGCGGGCTGAGCTCATCGGTCCACAGCAAGTCTACGATTTCCTCGTGGGTGAGAACGGAATAAGCGTACGAGCCACTGCTGCACAGTAGCGCGAGCAGAAGTATCGCAACGATGCGAGCGCCCCATAGGCACCAGCCGCACAGAATGGTGCGTTGGGGAAGTAGCGTCCTAACCTGGTTTTCTGAGTTCATGAACAAGTCTCTTCGCTTCCTTCACTCGCTCTTTGTAAAACGAGGGCCTAGTGAAAACTTCTTTCTGTCCCACGCGCACGTGTTCCTTGATGCCTTTTTTGGACTAGAACAGAGATAGAGCTGTGTACGTCTTAATTTCTTTCTCGAGAAACTTCACTACACTGCGTTTGGACTCATCCATCGCTGAACCCCCCGTGGAAAAGCCTAGATACGCCCAAGAAGCACGAGGATGACCACGATGAGCAGAGCTAGACCCACGCCTCCGGTCGGCATATAGCCCCAGTCACGGCTGTGCGACCACCGCGGCAAAGCGCCCAGGAGCGCCAGGATCAAAAAGACCACTAGGATAGTTCCAAGCATTGTTTTTCTCCTTTGTGAATTTGCCCGTCTCGACTCAGGCGCCCCGACCCAGCGACGGTTACCTTCGACAGGTTTCCGCGCTGGGCCGGGTTGCGTTGCAAATCACCGCGCTCCAATGAGCGCTTAGTTCACGTAGAAGCTGATGGCAATGCGATCTCCGGGATATCTGCGGTTGAACAGATAATATCCATCACCGTAGTAGTCCACGTAGACGTCATCGCTGTCATACCAATCGCTTGACCAGTATTCTGGCCACGGGTCAATCAGACCGAACCAATACCCGCCGTACTGGAAACGGCGCTGCCCACCAAAGTACATTACCGGGAGGCTGTAGATGCGGAACTCGTGAGACTCGCCATAGTAGCCACGGAACCGGTCATCTGGAACGCGGTAACCGTTGTAGCCACCACGTTGCTGCCAGGTGCGATGCTGAGACTGCCAACTCTGGGCACGATCACCTTGCCAAGCGACCTGTTGCTGATGAACCTGAGCCGGGCTCCGCTGTTGTGCGGATCTGTTGTCCTGCTGTTGACGTTGCTGACGTTGCTGATCCTGCTGTCCTCTGGCTTGCTGCTGCCTAGCGGAATTGTCTTGCTGCTGACGCTGTTGTTGCTGTTGCTGGTCGTGTTGCCGCGTAGCTTGCTGCTGATTTTGTCTTGCTGAGTTGTCTTGCTGCTGACGCTGTTGTTGTTGCTGTTGCTGCTGGTCGTGTTGCCGCGTAGCTTGCTGCTGATTTTGTCTTGCTGAGTTGTCTTGCTGTTGCCGCTGCTGGCGTTGTTGGTCCTGTTGCCCACTGGCTTGCTGCTGGTGCTTCGCTGAGTTGTCCTGCTGCTGACGCTGTGGTTGTCCCTGAGCTTGCTGCTGCTGCTGATGTTGTTGCTGCTGCTTTGGAGCCTGCTCCTGCTGCTGTTGACGTTGCTGCCCCTGAGCTTGCTGTTGCTGATGTTGTTGCTGCTGCTTTGGAGCCTGCTCTTGCTGCTGTTGATGTTGCTGTTGCGGAGCCTGGGATTGCTGTCTCTCGGGCTTAGCCTGTTGCTCGTGTTGCGCCGGCTTAGCCTTTTCCTCTTGTTTGTCTTGTCGTGCCTCGGCTGGAACACTCCATCCGAGAAGTAAGAGTACAGCTGATGAAACAATGATTCGAAACGATTTCAACATTTTTTCTCCATTAAACTTGCGTTCGTACGCCCGCCGCACTTCGCGGGTGCCGGGTTCGATCCCTAATTCTGGTACACGGCCCGCAGCACTTTCTGTTGCGTTCCCTCAGCCGCGTTTACTATCCGACGCGGATACGCGAGAGGGAGTGGAACAGCCCAAATACGTCGAGTAGCCACAGCACCACGCCTATAACCACGACTGCGTTCAAGATGGACTTAATGCTGCCTGCCATGGGGATGAAGCGATTCACCAGCCACAGGAGGACGCCCACGACGATTAGCGTTAGTAGAATCTGAAGGAGAGGCATTCTTTTCTACCTTTCTGTCTTTGCTGCGAGACACTTCCACACTGGTCCAGGACTTTCATGCAATCTTTTGGCGGAAAAACGTGATGAACCGCTACGTCACGAAGGCATGGCCTGGGATGGATAGTGCGGATCAGCCGCGTAAGCTTGCGTAGTAAATCCTAGACGTTGTGAAGTTCTGTGTCTGTCCAGTTGTATACAGTTTTGCGGGATTCTTTTGAGCGGCGAATCGACGGAGACTTGCTTGTGCTATATCGCGAATCAGGACCGCTGACTTGCACGGCGACGTGACGAGAAAGTCGTTCGATAACAGTCCCGGGCAGCGGAATCCGGCAAGGGTCAGGTGGTCACACTACTCACTAACGTTCCACACATACAGGAATGTAGCGTCGCTGGCGGTCGCGACTTTGCGTCCGTCCTTACGAGTTGCACGATTTAATGCGGAGCGAACTTTTTCCTTTGACAGCAGCAATTCAGCCAACGGCACCTTGAGCGCGGAGCCGGGCTTTAGGCGATCGAGATCCCTGAGGATCGTTGTGACAATCAGTTTGTGTTTTCCCTCTCGACCCTGCGGTACATCTGCTTGCACCATGGTCTTGAAGTGCATGGGCGGGATTTTCTTTTGAGCGCCGTTCATAAGCCCCCCTTCGCGATGGCGCGCTAAACAAACGTAACGTTATCGTATCTCATCGTAGCGAATCCTGCAAGTAAAAAATGCGAGACGTAAAAGCACAACGCGATTCGGCTCGGAGCCGTGCGTGCACCCCTCCAGACTCGCGTAAACGGGCAGTATCGCCGCGACTAACGCCACAGTTAGTTTTACAAAAGATATGACCCGTACGACTTCGGGCCTGCTAGCGTGTAGGCGAATCGAAGGATGCAATGCTCAACACGAAAACACATTTCGAGCAGATCCCGCTGAGGACAGTCAAAAAGATTGTTGAAGAACAGATTCGACGGGAAACAGCAAACGAACTGGAAAAGGAAACCCCGGGCCAGACGATACAAGAAGTTTCTATTGGGACGCAGGAACCTTCACTAGCAACGGAAGGCACGTTTTCACAGGTAGGAGTGAACACAATCTATGAGTCCGAGCAACGGCAAATCCAAGACCTTGTCCAGGAAGAAGGACGCATTCGATGCCCAGGCGTTTTTAGATTCCGCTGGCCTGTCGAGAAAGGTGAGACAGTTCAAGAGAGCAGAGATTGTTTTTTCTCAAGGGGCCGCCGCCGAAAGCGTCATGTACATTCAAGAAGGCGGCGTAAAGATTACGGCGGTTAGCGCCAGCGGCAAAGAGGCAATCATCGCCATCCTAGGACCCGGCGAGTTTTTTGGCGAGGGGTGCCTGGCCGGCCAGACGGTGCGCATGGGGAATGCGACCGCGATTACACCCAGCACGGTGCTGGTGATTGACAAGAAGGAAATGCAAAACGTGCTGCATAAACACCATGACCTTTCTGACTTGTTCATCAATTTCGTGCTGACCCGCAACATCCGCGTGGAAGAGGATCTGGTAGATCAGCTATTCAACTCGACAGAGAAGAGGCTGGCGCGCACGCTTCTGTTGCTGGCCCGGTACGGAAAGCAAGACCACCCTCAGAGAGTGCTTCCAAAGGTTTCGCAAGAGACGCTGGCGGAGATGATTGGCACCACACGCACACGAGTCAATTTGTTCATGAACAAATTCAGGAAGCTGGGTTTCATTAAGTACAATGGCGGAATCGAGATCAATACCTCTCTCTTGAGCGTCGTGCTGCACGACTGACTCGCGGCTGGGTCCGTGCGCAAGTGAAGCTAAATTTCGCCTTCCGCTTGATTGTGGCGTGCGATCGCAACCGCAGCCAGGCAAGCTGCCCGTTCAATCAACGGATCGTCGCTGAGAAAAGGGCTGCGAGGAACGGAACAGTACATCTCCAGGGAACCAAATAATTCGCCATTTCCGTCGACCACATCCGTCGAACCAAACTTATAGAAGCCAAAGAGTTCTGCGCTGCTGGCAATTGCAGCAAGATCGGTGGCATGGTCAGTGGGGAGGGAAAAGAACGAAATCAGGTTGCCCATCTCTAAATTGAGCGCGTCGCAGATTTTATGCAGGATTTCCGGAAGAGGCGCACGGCCTGAGATCGAATCGAGAATCTGTTCCTCCGTTCTCAACAAATGCTCAATTTCGCTTCCAGAGTTGCGCTGCGGCCAGCGTTCTTGTCTCCCATCCCGTAGCGGGAGATGATTGTCAGCCATCGAAGCTCCTCGTTGCTGCGTCGTTTCGGTCAGGTCACTACTGCCTCTTCAGGCGCGACCGGCACGTGCGATTCTTGGTTGCTTGTCCTTCATCGCATAGAGGGCGCGGTCTGCCGCGAACAGCAGAGTTCCGACGGTGTCTGCATCCTTCGGATAACTGGCCACTCCCACGCTGACGGAGAGCGCCGGCTCTTCGCTATCTTTCGCAAGAAGATCGCAAATGCGTCGCGCTACCAAGGTGGCTGCGGCGGCGCCTGTCTCCGGCAGGACCAGCGCGAACTCATCGCCCCCTTGCCGGGCGGCGGTATCTATGGACCTGCAGCAGTCCGTCAGGGTCTGCGCCAGTCTGCAAAGCGCGCGGTCTCCGGTGAGGTGGCCAAATCGATCGTTGATCTCCTTCAATGCATCGAGGTCCAGTAAAAGAAGAGAGAATTCCCTCTCGGTCCGCTTGGAGCGGCAGATCTCCGCGTGCAACAGCTCGAAAAGGCGGCGATGATTGGCCAATCCAGTGAGTGAGTCACTGGATGCCTGGCGGCGCAGATGATCTTCAAGGGCGCGCTGTTCGGTGACGTCGACAACGATAATCTCGTAGCCGGCAAAATCCCCATGCTCGTCATAGACACCCCGGCCGCTGAGCCGGGCTTTCAACACGGTGCGATTTTTGCGGTTCCACTCAATTTCGACTGGCTCGATCCGAATCGCCTCGCGGGATCGGGCGGCCAACGGCGCTTGCTGACCAAGATCAAGGACGACCTCGAACGCACGATTCGCTACTAGGAGTTCATCTTCGGTTGCGTAGCCAAGCATCGTTACCAGCGCCTGATTGACGTCCAGAAACTTTCCTTCCGCATCGCACCGGCATATCCCGTAGGTAGGATTGTCCGCCAGTGCGCGATACAGCGATTGTGAATGTCGCAGGGCCTTTCCGGCTGCTTCCAGTTCTGCACGCAGCTCTCTCTCGTTGAGCGCGCGGCGAATGGCCATGGGCAACTGCGCGAGGTGTTCCTGTTCGACGTAATCGAAAGCGCCGCAAGAGATCAGTTCCGCGAGGGATTTGCTGCCCATGGCGGTGGTCACGAAAACGAGGGGGATGTCCTGTAGAGTCTGCTGAAGGAGCTGCAAGGCTTGCGAGCCTTTCCAACTTGGGCTGGGGTACTCGGCAACCACGACATCATAAGACTGCAATCGGAGCTGCTTAGTGCACTGCGCCAAAGTCAAGACAACATCGGCGCCGACAGTGAATTGCGCTTTCTCGAGCTCTTGCAAGCAGGCGTCCACCGCATCCGCTTCGCGATGAATGAAGAGGACATGGAGGGGCCGGCGTCTGTGGGAAGCCGTGCCGTCCGGACGGACATTCCCCCGGTAAGACTGGATTTCGGTCTGACCTAGTCTTGATATGGAAGCCATACGCGGCACTATCAAAGCCGCGATGAGCGGCTAGGATGTGGACCCCTCCGAGCTTAGGATATGGCGGTGAGAAAACGGAATCTGTCCCGTTTCGGACAGTTGCGCTATGAGTCATTTCCAGCAGAGGCGGCCCGAACAGTGACGCCGGGCAGCAATACCGGCCAAAGAGCAGCAGTGTGCCCAAGAAAAAGAGCACATTTCCACGACTGACTCAACCGTTCCGCCCGCACGCTAATCGTCGGCACTGATTGCCGATGGTGCAGCAAGAGCTGCTGTAACTTAGAAAATATCGATGGCTACGGTGCACATCGTCTTCCTCTTGGCGATGTACCATACCGGACACTCGTATCAACTTCTTGGGCTTCCCTGTGGTTTCACCCTCTTCCCTGACTGATGCTTTGGTACAGCGTCAACATCCTGATCGCCTTTCCCCTTCGAGAATACCGGGCTGTCGATCGTACCGCCGATCCGAAAGGGGAACTGAAGCTTGCCGTCCTTTAATGATGCGCCGGACATCCGGGCGACGGTATTAGTGAAGAAGCTTTCCTTGGTCGTAATCTCCGCTAACCCGCGATAGTTCAATTCGTCAGAGCCTGACACGCTGACGCTGCCTGAGCCATCCACATCGACTCCGTAACCGTCAATGTCTATGACCTTGCTCGAAATCCGCTGATTGGCCAGCTCCAGATCAGTGGTTATCAAGTTAAAAGAGGAAGGATCATTTTTCGCTGGGCCGAGATCGTTGAAGTGTGCCAGCTGCATCAAATTCGCGTTGAGCTTGAGGCTCGGCACCTGGCCGTTACGCACCGTTACATGTCCGGCTCCGCGGATTCCCGCCAGCGGTCGAGGCGTATGCTCGATCTCTCCGGCTAACTTTACCTCTCCTTCCATCTTCCCGGTCATCTTTCCGCCACCGTTTGGGAAGGCCGCCAAGAGCTGGGCCACGTTAATTCCGCTGAATCGCGCATCGGTCTTAAAACTTGCATTCTTTCCAGACAAGTTAAAGGAAAGCTCACCGGCGGCCTTCCCGCCATAGATTTCCGCTTTAACGTTTGCAAAAGTAACGTGTCTCGACTCCAGGAGTAATTTAGACTCCATGTTTCTTGCCTCCACCGAGCCGAAGCGCAGGAGACCTGCTTTCAGGCCGCCCCGGCCATCCATCGAGGAAGACGAAGGATTGACAATTCCCATCAGGTTCACCTGTTCCAGATCACAGGTGATCTCGTGGGCTTCGAAAAAGATAGGACCCGCCGCGTCGGATGGCAGGAGGTTCGACGCCACTAGCTGGCCCCGCTTAATCTGAACCCTCGAAATCACGCCAAGAGGAAAGGTTTCGTCCGAAGTCTTGGATTGAGGATTCTCAAAGTTCCATGGGCCGTCAGGATCGGAAGTCATATTCAGGACCGGATCTTCAAGTACGATCGACCTGATGACCACCTGCCGGTGCAGCAGCGCTCCGACGCTAAGCTCGGCATCGATCCGCGCCACTTGCACGACATAACCGGACGGAAAAATCGGAGGGTTCTTCACGCCGAAATGGTCAATGTGAATCGCTACTGGAAAAAATGTGAGTGCCAGCCGCTCGATTTCGACCTGCTTTCCCGTTTTTTCCTCGAGATAAGAGATCACCTGGGGCCGGTAGCGATCAATGTTAATGAGAGGGGGTACAACGAAAATAAGCGCGAGCAAAAGCAATGCGGCGATTCCAACAGCGATGAGAGCGGTTCTACGTCGGATGGCCATAGCGACCTCCAGAATACGGGCTGTTCTTGGCGCGACGAGGAGGCAGTAAGCCGGTCGTACTCTCATCGCGGCTCCCCGAGAGCATCGGGGGGCCTGAAACACTGATTACCTTGAAGCCACCTGCTTCGATTCATTCCGCGGTGCACTCGTTTGCAATACGCGAACGAGATGGCGGCCAGTTGCGGGAATGGCAACTTTGTTGCCCAGCAGGATCGTTCTTGCTGTAATTTTGCGGCCGTAGATCCGCTCGTTTGCTTTGTTGTCTGGACGCAGCGTGGAACCCTCGAGCGAGATGCCGGCAAATAGTCCGCGGGAACGGGAATAGCTGAGGATCTCTGCTTTCATCCAGAGATCGGTGTCTGCGGAAGCATCGCGCCCTTTGGGACCAGCAGCGGCGGATGCGTCTCCACCCAGTTTGATCTTGCTGCTGAGAATGGAAGCGACACCTCTCTCGTTCATTACCAGGAGAACCAGATCGGTGGCCTCGCCGCCAATTTGCATTCCGAGGCTGTCGCCTTCGAGGGCGTACATTGCAGGAGCACCCCAGGGCCCCTTGAATTCCTTGCCCGTGCGGCAAACCATTGCTCCGCGGCCGTAGTCCTTGCCCATCCCGAAGGCCAGCTTCAATACGGAGGGAAACACGATGACACACTCGGCTTTTGCCAAGACCTGCTGGGGCATATTGTCGGGGATGTTCAGGATTTCCTGCATGACAACGCCGCAATTTTCGAGGCGCTTTTGTTCCTTGGTTCTGGCTACGGCATAAACGGCGCCCGCAGCCAGGGAGAGGCACACTGCAAATGCAAAGTATCGCTTCATCGCTGGCCTCCTTGGCAGAAACGCTTAGGCTGGATGTGGCGGAATTTAACCAGTAAGCTCGCAAACTGAATCTTAAACTTCGTTCAGACGCGTGTCTGTTCACTTGTAGACAACTTCGTAGTCCCCTGTGACTCTATTCATTTTCTGCCTCCGACACTCGTCTGGCTCCAGACCGGTACTAGCAAATAGCCTACGGTCAGTTCGTTTCGACGGTGTCCAAAAAAAGACAGATTCCCGTTTCGCGTAGTTGTTAGCATCGTCTTCGCTTTGGAACTCGAGGTCGACTCGACAATGCCCGTCCCGCACTGTCAGCGACGATGACGAGAAATCCAGCCAAGGAGCTTGGATATGAGAAGACTTTTGTTAGTTATCTGTGTATTGGGTATGGGCAGCCTGGCCCGGGCGCAGACGGCGCCCTCACTGGGCGCAGCGGCAACCTTCGCAGTCCTGGGTGGCACGAATGTAACCTGTACGGCGCCGGGTGTGATCACTGGAGACGTAGGCGTCTCCCCCGGCAGTGCCGTTCCGTTCACAAATACCGGCTGCACGATCGCGGGCGGGACACCCCCTGCGACCAACACGGCCGCAGGCCTGGCACACACTGCCTTCCTCAACGCGTACGGCGCGCTCGTGCTCATGCCGTGTACTCAGACCATCGCGACTGCTGCCTTCACGGGCAATGTGCCGGCGCTTGGGCC